>OLOL01000907.1_pt1 | contig 27938 bp, 18 predicted proteins | sample 1673081 | NCBI WGS metagenome assembly OLOL01 (sample SAMEA3136753, study PRJEB25190) | human gut metagenome
GTCTCCACCCGGAAGGCACAAACGAAAGTATGATCAGTGAGTGTCCTGCAGGGCGGCCACGCCCTCCTCACCGGTGCGCACCTTCACAACATTTTCCACATTGTAGACAAAGATTTTACCGTCGCCGATGTGTCCGGTATACAGCACCCGCTTCGTGACGTCGATGACGCTGCGCACGGGCACCCTGCTCACGACGACCTCCACTTTCACCTTGGGCAGCAGTGTCACGTCCATGGGCACGCCGCGGTAGAATTCGCTCTGTCCCTTCTGCACGCCGCAGCCCAGCACCTGCGTCACGGTCAGGCCCGTCACACCGATGGAGGAAAGCGCCTCTTTCAGTGCATCAAAGCGGCTCTGCCGCAGCAGGATGACCACTTTGCTGATACGCGGCCCGGATGCGGGAGCGGCGGTGACGGTGGTGGTTTCCACCACAGGAACCGCTTCGTCGGCGCTTTTTGCCGGGACAGCGCCCTCAACAGTCTCCTGCACTTCAGGGCTTACCATGCCCAGCGACATGGGCGCAAAGTCCGCGTAGGCCGAGATGAGCCCGTGCTCGTGGATGTCCAGGCCGTCGATCTCCTCCTCGCGGGAAACGCGCAGGCCGATGGTCTTTTTCAGCAGGAAGAACACCAGTGTGATGGCAACGCCGACCCAAGCGCATACAGCCAGCACGCCCAACATCTGTACGCCCAGGAAGCCGAAGCCCCCGCCGTAAAACAGGCCGCCGTCCGTGGCGAACAGGCCCGTGAGCACAGTGCCCAGCGCGCCGTTGACAAAATGCACGCCGATGGCACCCACAGGGTCGTCAATTTTGAGCTTCTGGTCGATGAACTCAACGCCGAACACCACTGCGAAGCCCGCGATCAGCCCGATAATGGCCGCGCCGAACGGGTCCACTGCGTCGCAGCCGGCCGTGATGGCCACAAGTCCGGCCAGAGAACCGTTCAGCGTCATCGAGACGTCTGGCTTTTTGTAACGGCTCCAGGTAATGATCATCACCACACAGGTTGCCACAGCTGCGGCCAGGTTGGTATTGACGAAGATGAGGCTGGCGTTCACCAATGTCTCGTCCCCCGTCATCGAAACGGTGGAGCAGCCGTTGAAGCCGAACCAGCAGAACCACAGGATAAAGCAGCCCAGCGCGGCCAATGTAAGGCTGTGGCCCGGGATGGCGTTCGCCTTGCCGTCCTTCGTATATTTGCCGATGCGCGGCCCCACCATCTTTGCGCCGATGAGCGCGCACAGGCCGCCCACCATATGCACTGCCGTGCTGCCCGCAAAGTCGTGGAAGCCCAGCTGGCTCAGCCAGCCGCCGCCCCAGACCCAATGCCCGCCGACAGGGTAAACGATCAGGCTTATGGCTACGCTGTAAATGCAATAAGAAAGGAACTTGGTGCGCTCCGCCATCGCGCCGGAGACGATGGTGGCCGCCGTGGCGCAGAACACCGTTTGAAAAATGACGAACGCCCAGGACGGGAACGTGCTGCTGTAATCGCCCAGGATGAACGGGTCGAACCCGCCGATCAACGCGCCGTCCCCCGCGAACATGATGCCGAAGCCTGCCAGCCAAAAGGCAACGGTGCCGAGGGCAAAATCCATCAGGTTTTTCATGATGATGTTGCCCGCATTTTTGGCGCGTGTCAGGCCGGTCTCCACCATCGCAAAGCCCGCCTGCATGAAGAATACCAGCGCCGCGCCCAGCAGCACCCAAATGGTGTCTACGGATGAATACATAATGACCCCTCCTCAATTTTTTACGCTTTTCAACCGCGGAAATACAACAAAAAAGGCGCCGCCGGATGTCCGGCAGCGCCTTCGCTGTTGTTGCATTCAGTTTACGCGCCGGGACGTGGCATGTCAAGCCCGCGGCGGCAAAATTGCGCCTTTGTACAAGGCGCATCCAAAATCAGACCGTAAAGTTTAGAATATATGCACAAGACCAAACAGACAAAAAACGCGGATGAAAATACAAATATTGGCGGGCCGTATAACAAAAAAGGAAAAAATACGATTTTTTTCCCGCTTGTTCACAACTCTGCCACTTTTTTTGTGTAAAATCGGGCTATACTAACAACAGAGCAGCACCGAGGCCATGCTGCGCGGCAAAACTGTTTGCGTATTCGCCCGGTTTGCGGTATCATAGAAAAAGTATGCAGGCCGCCGGACGCGGAAAGCCCGGCGCGGAAAAGGAATGATACCGGTATGGCAATATTGCGGACGATCGTGTGGTTTTTCTATTTCTTCGGCGCGCTCATCGTGCTTACACCGAAAATGAACGAGGCAAAGCGGCGCAAGGCCGCGGGGGATGAGAGCGGCTGCCGGGCCATCGTGGACAGATATGTGCCCATGTGGATGTCCACTCTGATGCGCATTGCCGGGTGTACCGTTACGGTGAACGGGCTGGAAAACATTCCGAAGGACCGGGCCGTGGTATTCACGCCCAACCACCAGAGCGATTATGATATCCCCATCACGCTGGTGCATCTGGACAGGCCCCACGCGCTGGTGGCGAAGGTGGAGACGTTGAAGATCCCACTGGTGCGCACCTGGATGAAGCTGTTCGACTGTGTGTTCATCGACCGCAAAAATCCCCGCCAGGCTGTCACGGCCATGAAGGAAGCAGGCGCGCTGCTGGCGCGGGGCGAAAGTGTCATCGTGTTCCCCGAAGGCACGCGCAGCAAGGGCGACGCCATGGGCGAGTTCAAGCACGGCGCGTTCAAAATGGCCTTTGCGGCGGGTGCGCCCGTGGTGCCCGTCGTCATCGACGGGAGCTATAAGATCATGGAGGCAAACCACAACCTGATGTGTCCCGGCCATGTGACCATGACCGTGCTGCCGCCCATCGAGACCGCCGGGCTGGACCGGGCGGCGCAGAAAGCGCTGCCGGACGAGGTGGCCCGGCGCATTGCCGCGCACAAGGATAAAACCACAGCGCACTGACGCCGCGCAGCGGCGTATGCATAAAAGCGTGCGGGCAGGCCCGACGCGACACATATAACAGAAAGAGGGAAACACGTGTATGGCAAGCCCGCGCTACACACTGAACATCAAGCCCGAGGACCTGCAGCCCGAACAGCCGAAGCATGAGATGACCGGCAAGGAAAAACGGGAAAATTTCTGGTTCTATCACAAATGGCATGTGATCGTCGGCATCGTGGCCGCGCTGATGGTCTTTTCGTTCGTTTGGGAGATCGCCACCCAGGTGCATCCGGATTATACCATCGGCATCCTCACCACGACAGGTGTGCCCATGGGCACCGGCGAGGCACTGGCCGAGCAGCTCAAGCCGTATTTTGACGACCGCAACGGCGACGGAGAGGTCGTTGTGAGCGTGATGGAATACACCATCGGGAAAGACGCGGATTCCATCGCGGACCCCAACGTCCAGATGGCGAACATCACGAAGTTGTCCGGCGACATCGACGGCGGCGAGAGCATGCTGTTCCTTGTGGACGATATGGAGTATTTCCAGGAGCAGTATATGCTGTTCGCCTACAACGACGGCACATCTCCCGCAGAGGGCGAAAAGCCGGACTATGCGCGCATGGGCGTGCGCTGGGGAGACTGTCCGGCGCTCACGTCGCTGGAGCTGGGCGCGTCGGAGAACTTCGACGGTTCGCAGGGGTATGATTACCAGACATTTTTGCAGGACTACAAGCTGGTGCCCCGCGTTTATACGGGCACCAAGCTGGAAAAGGATGAGGACGCCGCCGCGTATTACGAAAAGGCGATGTCGGTGTTCCATACTCTGACGCAGCAGTGAACGAACGGAAAAGGAGGAAGGCGTATGCTTCCCTGGCAGTGGATCCTGATGGCTGCGGTGGCCGCGGCGCTGGTGATTCTGGGCGTGCTGGTGCTGGCGGCAGTGGCGGCCAGCCGTTCCAGGCCGCGCCCGGAGCAGCTTACGCCCACCCAGCGCACGCAGAACCCGTACCGCCGCTTTTACGGCGGTAGAAAGTAGGCGCGGCGCACGCTGCTCTCTTGGAGCTGAGATAAAAAAGCCGGAGCCCGGCGGGATTTCCCCGCCGGGCTCCGGCCTCTTTTTATCGGTTTGCAATGAAGCTCATTTGATGCTTGGCTGTTTTTTGCGTCAAACAGGCTGCGGAGAGTCGTGCCGCCCGATGGAAAGCACCCCCGCGCAGTGGGAAAGCCGCGCGAAGGAAAGGCGCAGGCTGGGCAGAGCACCGGCAAGCAGCTGCGCCACGGCATAATCCTCGCCGCAGTCCCAGGCCGTCCCGGCCGCGGCATGGCAGGCATCCAGCTCGGCCTGCGTTTCAAAAGCCACGTCTCCTATCAGACATTCGCCGCCGGGGCTGAGACGGCGGGACAATTCCAGCAGGAATGCGGGTTTCCCGGCGTCCGGCACATGGTGGAAAGCATAGGTGCTGATGATAAAATCGAACGTCCTGCCCTCCAGCGCGGGGGGCAGGCCCCGTGTGAAATCATACAGATACAATTCCGCGCAGGGCATCTTGGTGCGGGCGGCGTCCAGCATATTCTGGGAAAAATCCACTCCGGCTACCGGATGGCCGGCCGCGTACAGGCGTGCTGTCAGCATGCCTGTCCCGAAGCCCAAGTCCAACACATCGGCGCCGGGACGGCTGTTCACACGGGCCTCGATAAGAGACAGCACCGCATCGTAGCCCGCGAAGGGATATTCCCCCGCATCGTGGGAATGGCGGACGCTGGCGTCATAACCGGCGGCCCATTCGTCGAAACCCTTGCTGTTGAGCATAAAAAACCTTCTTTCTGCCTGATAGAAAAAATGAAAGCCGCCCGCCACAAAAAGGGCAGGCGGCGAAAAGCTATGCGGCAGGGGCGGGGGCAGCCCCGGAGGCTTCCGGCGCAGCAGAAGAAGAGGGCGCGGGAGGAGGCGTGGAGGATGAAGGTGCGGGCGGACCGGAGATCATATCGCCCTTTGCGTCGCAGCGGGTACATTTTCTGTAAACTGAACCATCGGCTTCTGTGATTGTGCAGTTCGGGTCACTAAAATCATGTCCCAACGCAGGAATTGGAGTGCGGGAGGTCTCCTGTCCGCAGGAGGTACATTTGTATATCGTCACACCCTCTGAAGTACAGGTGGCCGGGGTCGTGGTGCCGGAATCCGGCGTATGTGTATGCTCCACAGTACGGCTTTCCAAAACCGCGCCGCATTTGGTGCAGTAGATATGCTCCTTGGTGGCGTCGCTGGGGTCTGCCGTCCAGTTGCCTTTGATATGGTTCTCCGTCTCGGTCTTGGGCGGGTTGGTGCAGCCGCTGGCCGTGCAGGTGCGTGTATGCGTGCCGTTGCCCGCGTCCGTCCAGCTGCCGAAACTGTGCGTGTGCTTATTTTTGAACGTCACCCACACACTGATGGATTCCAGCTTTGTATTTGCGGGCACGGTGAAGGTCAGCGTGCCGTTGTTCACATTTTCAATGCGTCCCTCGGTGCAGCCCCATTCCAGCGAATAGCCTTCCTTGGCGGTGGCCGTCACGGTGGAGCACGTTTCGCCGGGCTTCACCTTCTGCGTCAGCGTGCCAGACAGCGAGCCGCCGTCTTTGCCGTCCTTGATGGAGAACGTGACGGTCACGCCCTCGGCTTCGGAGCTGGACGAGCTGGAGCTGCTGGACGCCGCCTGCGGGTTGAAGGTCTCCTCCGGCGTGGCCGTGTGCGTGGGGATGGTGGTCAGCGCCGGGCGGCGGTCCTCGGTCTCGTAGGTGTGCGTGCGCACATAGTCGATCAGCGCTTTGGCGCCCTGCTCATTCAAATGCAGGCCGTCCTCGATCATATACGAAGCTCTGGCAAAGCCCGTGGCGGGGTCCTTCAGGGCCTCGCTGCTGTTCAGGAACCGGTAGCCGTCCTCCTTGGCAAGGTCCGCCAGAGCTTTGTTGAATTCGTCGATGGCCTTCTGCGCGGCGGCCGCGCCCGTGCGCGTCTGCGCCACGGGCGGTACGGCGTTGATGATGATGTCCGCGTAGGGCCATTCCTTTTTGATGGCCTCCAGAGCACTGCGGTACTGGTTTTTGAATGTGTCCGCAGTGGAATTGGTGTTGTTGGTGCCGTATGTGATGACGATGCGCCGGGGCTGCATCATGGAGACGGCCTTGGCGACATACACCGGGCTGGATGAACCCTTGAAGTACATGCACGGCGTGCTGGTGACATGCTGGATGCCCATGCCCACGGCGCTCAGGTTGTTCTGCCACGTCGTCAGGCCGTAGGCCACCAGACGGTAGGTGTTGGAATCGCCCAGAAACATCGTTTCGTCAATGTACGTCTGGCCGCCGTCCGCAGTCTCCGGCAGGATGGTGCCGTCGTAGGCCTGTTTGTCCAGCGCGTCCGCGTCCGGGTCATAGCTGCCGCTCTGGGAAGCGGAGACAGACGACGAAGACGGTGCGGACGAGGAGGCGTCCACGGGCGCGGCGTCGGGCAGCAGGGACATCACAAGAATAGCGAGCAGCGCGATGATGAGCGCGGCGGCGCATACCAGGATGGCGATGTCGATGGGGCTGCCTTTCTTTACGCGGCCGAAAAAGCGCGCCAGCGCTTTGCCGGCCTTGCGGAAATATCGTTGGATCTGTTGCACGGCGTTTCCTCCTAAGATGGCCCGTTCGTGTACAATACGGGCATTCTAACGTTTCCATTGTACACGATTGTAACGCGGAAAGCCACCGTTTTCTTTCAAAAAGAACGGTGGCTTTTCGGGGTTTTCTTCCTGTTTGTGCGTTTTTTGCCAAAAAACGTCCGGTTCGGGCCTGTGACCCGGCCTCAGCGGGCGCGGGCCAGCGCGTTGTTTTGCTGGCGGCGAAGCTCGGCCAGATAGGCGGGCACCAGCATCACGGCTGCGCCCGTCCAGGCCACCGGGTTTGCCAGGCACACGCCGACATAGCCCAGGAAGCGGGAGAGGAGGATGGCGGCGGCCAGGCGCATGGCGAGCTCCACACCGCCGGAGATCAGCGGCATCACGGCGTTGCCCAGGCCTTGCAGCGCGTTGCGGTAAACGAACAGCACGCCCAGGGCCAGAATGAAAACCGCTTCGATATTTAAAAACTGTACCGACGCGGCGATGACAGCCGTCTCACCCGGGTCCACGAACCAGGTGGTGATGGGCGCGGCAAACAGCCATACCACCACGGCCGCGGCCAGCCCGGCAATGAGGTTGAGCACCGTGGCCTTGCGCACGCCGTCCTTCACGCGGTCCAGCTTGCCGGCGCCCGCGTTCTGCGCGGTAAAAGTGGCTGCGGCCAGCCCGAAGGTGAACGTGGGCTGCGTCGTCAGCTGCTCCACCTTGGAGGCGGCGGTGTATGCCGCCACCACCGTGGAGCCGAAGCCGTTGATGGTCACCTGTAAAATCATGCAGCCGATGGCCGTTACGCTGTTGGACAGCGCCGTGGGAATGCCCATCCGGGCAAGGCGGCGCACCATCGGGCCGTGCCAGGCCCAGTCGGCCCGGCCTGTGCGCAGGATGGGGAATTTTTTCAGCATATAGACCAGGCACAGCAGCGCCGAAACGCCCTGAGAAAGGATGGTGGCCCAGGCGGCGCCCGCCACGCCCATGGAGAACGTCACAACGAACAGAAGGTCCAGCACGACGTTCAGCGCGCTGGAGAGGCACAGGAAATACAACGGCGTTTTGCTGTCGCCCACGGCGCGCAGCAGGCCGGAGAACAGATTGTAAAACAGGCTCGCGCCCAGCCCCAGAAAGATGATGCCGATGTATGCGGCGCTGTCGCTGAAGATGTTTTCCGGCGTGTTCATGGCGCGCAGCATCGGTTCTGTACCAAGAAAACTGGCCGCCGTAGCCACGGCGGTGACGATGAGGGACAGCAGCATCGTCATGGCCACGCACCGGCGCAGCCCGGCCTCATCCCGCGCGCCGAAGCGCTGTGACACCACCACGCAGAACCCGTTGGCAAGCCCGATGACAAAGCCCAGCACCAGGAACGACATACCGCCCGTGGCGCCCACGGCGGCCAGCGCGTCCACGCCCACAAAGCGGCCAACGATCATGGCGTCCACCATGCTGTAAAACTGCTGGAAGATATTGCCCACCAGCATGGGCAGAGAAAACCGGAGCAGCAGCCGCATGGGGCTGCCCGAAGTCATATCCGTAACCAAAAAAGCACCTTTCCTTTCCCGAAAAGCGGCGCTTCGGAGCCGTGTGCCCCGCGCCGCGCGGAGCCGAAAACAGCCCTGCACAAAACGCTATTCTAGCCCATCCGGGCACCGATGAAAAGCCTTTTTTTGAAATTTGCGATATTTTTCCGAATTGGACAAAAAAGCACGGCCCGGAAGGCTCCGGGCCGTGCTTTTTGCCTGTCTGCAGAGGTTATTCGCTTAGAATGCCCGCCTTGCGCAGCGCGGGCCGCACGGCTTTTGCAAGCAGCACGGACACTACCACGGCCAGCACCGCGTTGATGAGGGACGTGACGCCCTTTGTCACGAGCTGCGTCTGCACCGCGCCCAGAGCCTGCCCCTCGATGTAAAACTTCATGATGAAGGACTTCAGCAGGTACAGCGCCACATACGTCACGCTGCCCACGGACGCGCCCAGCACGTCCCGTCCCAGCGAGATATTACCGCTCTGGTGGGCGATGAGCCCGGCCAGAAAGCCGATGAAAAATTTTGTGATGAATGTGATCCAGCTTTCCGCGATGTACAGCGGATTCGTAAAGTCGAACAGCATACTGCCGAAGCCGGAGGCAAGGCCGCCCGTCAGGGGCCCGAACAGCAGGCCGGACAGCGCGCAGAACACATTGCCCAGATGAATGCGCGCTACCTCCCCGATGGGGATCTGTATCCAGCTGAATACGAATACCAGAGCGCTCAGCAGGCCCGTGACGGCCAGCCTGCGTACGGTGAACCGGTTGGATGTTTTTTCCATGAATACCACTCCTCTTTGTTTTTGCCCTGCGCCGCGAATTTCCGGTTGACAGGGCCGCCGCTTTCGCTTATCCTCAATTATAGAAGATTGTGAACTGATTAAAATACTCAATTTATGAATATTTTATAAGGTCAGATTGGAGGGCAGGCATGGAAAGCTTTACGCTGGGACTGATGCGCGGGGACGGCGCGCCGCTGTACCGTCAGCTATACCGCCATATCGTGGAGGAGATCGCTTCCGGCGGGCTGGCGGCGGGGGAAAAGCTGCCCAGCAAGCGCCGCCTGGCAGCGGACCTGCGGGTGAGCGTTTCCACCGTGGAAACGGCCTACCAAATGCTGGTGGCGGAGGGCTACATAGCGGCCCGCGCGAAAAGCGGCTTCACGGTATGCCGCATTGAAAAGCTGGACGCACCCGTCCGTCCGGCTCCGGCCGCGCCGCCGGAACCGCCCGCAAAGCGCTGGGCCTACGATTTCGGCACGGGCAGTGTGGACACTGCCCTGTTTCCGTTCAAGACATGGGCGCGCATCCAGCGCGAGACAGTCACCGCCCATCCGGAGCTTCTGAACCATGGCTCCCGCCAGGGCGATGCATCCCTGCGCGCGGCCATTGCCAAATATCTGCATGCTTACCGGGGCGTGGTGTGCGCGCCCGAGCAGATCGTGGTGGGCGCGGGCATCGAATATCTGGTGGGCCTGCTGGCCCGGCTGTTCTGCGCCAGCACCTTTGCGGTGGAAAATCCGGGCTATCCCCGCACGGCGCAGGTGCTGCGCAACAACGGCGTGCGCACGGTGTTCGTGCCTGTGGACGGGGACGGCATGACGCTGGACGCTCTGCAGGCCGGCGGCGCGCAGCTTGCGTATGTCACGCCCAGCCACCAGTTCCCCACGGGCGCAACGATGCCCATTGCCCGGCGCACGGAACTGCTGCGCTGGGCGGGCGCGGCCCCGGGACGTTATGTGGTGGAGGATGACTACGACAGCGAATTCCGTTACGACACCCGGCCCATTCCATCGCTGCAGGGGCTGGACCAGGCGGGGCGGGTGATCTATGTGAGCACCTTTTCCAAGAGCATGGCGCCGTCCATGCGCATCGGCTATATGGTGCTGCCGGTGCCTGTGCTGGAGATGTACCGTGCCGAATACGGCGTGTATTCCTCCACGGTGTCGCGGTTCGAGCAGCAGACGCTGTGCCGCTTTATGGAGGAAGGGCATTTCGCGCGGCATCTGAACCGCCTGCGCAGCGCCTGCCGCGCCCGCCGGGACGCGCTGCTGGAGGCGCTGTACGCCGCTTTCGGCCGGGATGGCGTGGCGGTGCGGGGCAGCCACACCGGGCTGCACCTGCTGGCCGCGGTGCACAACGGCATGACGGAACGGGAGCTGGTGGAGGCGGCGGCGCGGGCCGGCGTGCATGTGAACGGCCTTTCCGCCTATTATATGGAGCACCCGGAGGACTGTCCGCCCGCCACCGTGGTGCTGGGCTATTCCGATATGGACGAGAGGGCGCTGCGGGCCGCTGTGGACGCGCTGCGCTGCGCGTGGGGCGCGCGGCCTTCGGAATAAAAAGCAAACCGCCGTTTCCGCCGGACTTCGTGTCCGGGGAAACGGCGGCTTATTCATTTGTATCCGTACGGTTCAGATGCCTGCGGGCAGAGCGCCGCCCGTCTGCGGGGCGCTTTGCGCGTCTGCGTCCGGCGCGGCGGGGAGCGGGAGTGTTTCCGGCTGCTCGGGCTGGTTCGTGTCGGGCAGCGTTACCGTGGCCTTGAACAGGTCGCCGTCCACTGTGATGGAGAACGTTCCGCCCTGCAGTTCGGCAAAGCTCTTGGCAATGGCAAGGCCCAGGCCGCTGCCCTCGGTGTTGCGGGAACGGTCGCCCCGCACAAAGCGGTCGGTGATCTCTTCCGCGCTGAAATCCAGCTCGGTGGCGGAAATGTTTTTGAACACCACCTGCGCGCCGTGCTCCTGCGGCATCAGCGTGATATAAGCCCGGGTGCCGGGCATGCCGTATTTGGTGATGTTCACCACCAGGTTCTCAAAGATGCGGCAGGTCTTTTGCCCGTCCAGCACCAGAGGCATGCGTTCCTCCGGGAGCTGCCAGCGGAAATCGATGCCGCTGGCTTCGGTTTTGTCGGCCAGCTCGTACTGGACCTGCTTGAGCAGTGCGGCCAGATCTACTTCAGCGTAATGCATGGCCACGTTCCGTGTGGCGGCCTTGCTCACCTCAAACAGGTCCTCGATCAGCCGCTTGAGCCGCTGGGATTTTTTGTCCAGCGTTTCAATGTATTTGGCCCGGTCTTCGGCAGAAAGGGCGGGGTCCTTGAGCAGGTCCACATAGGTGATGATGGCGGTCAGCGGCGTTTTCAGGTCGTGTGAGACGTTGGTGATCAGCTCGGTCTTCATGTTCTGGCTGCGCACTTCGGCGGCGACGGCCTTTTCAAAGCCCGCGCGCACCTGGTTCAATTCGTCCTTCAGCGGGTCGAACAGGCCCATGTCTCCCTCCACAGGCGTGGCCAGGTCTCCGCCGGCCATGCGCCGGGCGGCGGCCAGCAGGGCCGCGTAGTCCTGCTGGATGCGGTTGGCGCGGCGGCGCAGCAGGAAGAACAGCACCACCGTGTAGATCACGGTTCCAGCAATGCCCAGGAACCAGAAGCAGCAGATGAACGTGACGATGGCGAAATTTACGGCCAGCAGGCGCAGCAGCGTTTTTTCAGCGGGGTCCCGCAGGTCGATGGCGGTGAGGGCGCGCCACATGCGCCCCAGCGTGCCGCTCACGGCACGCCAGACGCGCCCCGCGCCCCGCAGCAAAGCGCGCACGGCCCGTGCGGCCAGGCTGCGGTTTTTCAGATAGCCCAGCCAACCGTCCCGGGCCAGGCCCTGGCGCAGCGCGAGAACAGACATAAACGTCACCTCCAAAAACAGGAACAGAAGCCCCGCGCACAGCAGGTTCGCCATGGTGTTGGCCGCGGAGGGCAGGTCCACGCTGAATTCGTCCCGCAGCACGGCGGCGATGCTGCCGTCGAAATTGCTTGTTACAGCGCTGGAGGGGACGCCGTTCATCAGCACCGCGCAGCCGAGGGCCAGCAGTACCAGCTCCAGCGGCACACGGCACAGCCAGCCGCCGCCCAGCCCGCTGCCGCGCCGGCGGCCGAACCACAGGGCCAGAAGCGCCGCAAGGGCCAATGCGGCCGCAAACAGGGGATCGAAGGCGTGGTTGATGAAGGAGCGCTCCTGAGACGTTGCGATATACCAGCTGATGTCATCCGAAGCCGCGAATACCCGCGGGACCCCGTAGACGAAGGTCACGCTTTTGGGCGCGGAAAGATCGTAGTAGGACAGAACGTCCAGGTCAAGATGCCGGCGTATGGCGTCGGTGCCGTAGGCCTGCATATCCGTGTTCCAGATAGAAGCGGAAAAGTCCTGCTGGCCCTCCTCGCCCAGATAGGAGGCTGCATAGGACATATTGCCCTGCGCGTCGAAGCGGAGCGCCAGCACATAACGCCACTGGGCGGCGTCGAAGCCGTTTTTGGCGGGGTCGTCCGAAAGAAAGCCGCCAAGCCCGGCTTCCGTGTTGGTGTATGTTTTGCCCGTTGCGTCGTCCGTCACGGCGTAAAACAGATTGCCCCAGCTGCCCGCCAGCTCGTCGGCATGGGCTTTCACGCTGGCGTTGAAAGCGTCCAGCGCGGAGATGGCATCGGGCGCGTAAACGTCCAGCCCGCCGTAGGAGGCGTTGGTGCCGCCGCTTTCGTCACCGGCCGCGCCGGTGTAGCCCAGCACGAAGTCCTCCCCGGCCTCCCGTGCGGCGTAAACAGCGGCGTTCGCGTCGCTCAGCAAAAGCTCCGACGGCTCAAACTCCTTGCCCTCCCACTGCTCGCGGGCCCGCCAGTACAGCGTATGGTTGGCCGTCTGGATGTTTTCCACAAAGGGATCGTAATAATAAAACAGGACGCCCTGTTCCTGAGCGCGGGCGTACAGCGGACGCAGCCCGGCCAGAAGCCCCACGGCCAGCGCCAGCAGCAAAAGCGCGGAAAGCAGCCCCGCGGCCGCCTTACTTTTCGATCTTGTACCCAATGCCCCACACCACTTTCAAATATTTCGGTTCCCTGGGATTGTATTCTATCTTTTCACGGATGTTGCGGATGTGCACCATGATGGTATCCGTGCTGACGGCGCGTTCGTTCCAAACGCGCTCGTATATCTCCTCGGCGGAGAACACGCGCCCAGGGTTTTTCATCAGCAGCGCCAGAATTTTGAACTCCAGCGGCGTCAGCTTTACGGGCGTGCCGTCCACGGTCAGCTCCGCGGTGTCCTCGCACAGCTCCAGCCCGCCGATGACATAGGTGCGCAGGGCGGGCGCAGCGGCTGCGCCCGTCGCCCGCAGAAATTTTTCGTACCGGCGCAGGTGGGAGTGCACCCGGGCCAGAAGTTCCATGGGCACGAAAGGCTTGGTGACGTAATCGTCCGCACCGATGTTCAGCCCGGTGATCTTATCAATGTCCTCGGATTTGGCCGACAACATGATGACGGGGAACTCGCAGCCCTCGTCCCGCAGCTTCATCACCATGGTGATGCCGTCCATCACGGGCATCATCACATCCACAACGGCCAGATGGATGGGCAGCTGCCGGGCAAGCTCCAGCCCCTGGGCGCCGTTGGCCGCACCGTGTACAGTATAGCCCTGGTTTTTCAGGTAAATGGCGACGCCCTCGCGGATCTCGGCGTCGTCCTCCACAACAAGAATATGCGTTTCCATGCGTTTCTCCTTTTGTCCGGCTGCGATGCGGTATGCCGCGCGCCCGGCGGGCGGCTGGGCGGCATCGTGCTTCGTATATCGATACTATTTACTTAATATAGCACAAAACCCGGATAGAGAGAAAGAACCTTCTGCGCCCGTATGCGCTCAGCCCACCGCCGCCAGCTCCCGCCGCAGCATTTTTTTGGCGCGGTAAAGCTGGGTGTGCACGGTCTTGGGCATGCGGCCCAGCTGCCGTGCAATGGCCTCCACGGGCCATTCCTGCATGAAATACAATACCGACACCGTGCGGTACGGTTCCGCCAGGCCCTCGATGCACTCCCGCGCAAGGCCGGCGTCGGCGCGTGTTTCGCACTCAGCCTCCAGGCTGGGGACGTTCTGCGCGGCGGCCAGCGCCGGAGCGGTGTCGCCGGGGGCCTCGGTCACGGCCATGCGGCGGTTGTAGGCGCTTTTCAGATGATCCTTTGCCTTGTTCACCGCAATGCGGCACAGCCAGGGCTTTTCCGCGCCCGGCGGACAGCTTTCCATATGCAGATAGGCCGAGACAAACGTCTCCTGCGAAAGATCCTCGGCCAGCTGATGGTCGTGCACCAGCTGGCAGCACACCGTATATACCAGCTTTTCATATTGCCGTACCATCGCTTCAAACGCCTGTTCCGTCATTGGAAACCCCTCCCGCCTTTTTGCCCCGCCCGGCGCGCCGGGCGGCTTGTCTTCAACGTGTTTTAGTATAAAACCGCAATCTAAAAAGGCGCGGGGGGAAAATCCAAAGAATTTCTAAAGATTTGCTGTAAATTTTATAAAACCGGGAACAAAAGGCTGCCGGAAGGCGGGTAATATTTCTGTAAAACAGCGAAACTACTTGTGATTTGCCTGCGGGGATGGTACACTTTTCTATGTGATATACTAACCTTAAAGCCGCCGCCGCTTGCGCGGCTGCGCGTGTGCGCTGCACACGCCTCTGTGCCGGCGCGCAGGGCTTTGAGAATAAGGAGGAACCGGGAAATGACAAAGGACGAGCTGCTTGCCCTGTGCGCCGCATATCCCGGCGCTGCTGTGGACTGCCCGTTTGAGGACGGCGGCAATGTCGTGGTACGTCACGCCGCCGGGCGCAAATGGTTTGCTCTTGTTTTTGAACGCGACGGAAAATTATGCGTAAATTTGAAATGTGAACCAATGAAAGCCGATTTCTGGCGGGCGGCCTACCCCGCCGTTACGCCGGGCTGGCATATGAACCATACCCACTGGAACACCGTGGAGGTGAACGCCGGTGTCCCGCCGGAGGACCTTTGCGAAATGATCTCCGACAGCTATCGCCTGACAACCTCTCCCGCTCGCGCGGAACGGAGTACGCGCCGCGCAAAACAGCGGCCGCAGCCGTGAGACCTCGCTTCCGGCAAAAAACGTCCGCAGAGCCTCCTGAGGCTCTGCGGACACTTCTTTTCTCTTTACACCCCAAAGGATACGCTCATGCGCGCCAGGCGTCGTACAAGGCCTGTACCTGCGCAGCCATGCGCTTGAGTTCCTTGTTGGGTCTTCCTCCCGCCCCCTGGGCCAATGCGGAAAGCTGCTTGACGGCCCGCTGCAGCTCACTGAAGGCCGCCATTGCGCGCGGGTCGCGCGCGGCCTCCTCCGGCTTTTTGCGCAGCACTCCGGCGGGCTGGGCCAGAAACGCCCCGGCGGCCAGATCATAACACGTTCCGCTGTACGGGGCCATCGCATTGTAACCGTATTCTTCTCTCAGGCACTGGGTAAAATCCGTACATGCTTCATCGTCGCCATGATTGACGAATATCTGCGCCGGCTTCGGTGAAACACCCTGGAGCCAGCGGATGAGCCCGTTTTTATCCGCGTGCCCGCTCACGCCCGCCAGCACGCGGATTTCTGCGTTGACTGCGATCGCTTCGTCGAATATTTTTACCGATGGTGCGCCGTCCACCAGCGCGCGCCCCAGCGTGCCCTCTGCCTGATAACCAACAAACAGCACCGTATTTTCGCTGTGCCACAGATTATGCTTTAAATGATGCCGGATACGCCCCGCATCGCACATTCCGCTGGCAGAAAGGATGACCTTCGGCACGGCATTCGCATTGATGGCTTGGGAATCCTCCTTCGTCACGCTGGTCCTAAGCCCTTCAAACCAGAGCGGATTTACCCCGCTCCGCACCAGTTCCCGCGCCTCAGGGTCCAGATTTTCCGTGGGGCATTGCAGGAAAATGCTCGTTGCCTCATTGGCCAGCGGACTGTCCACATAAACAGGGAATCCGTCGTGCCCGTGCACCCGGCCCTGCTCCTTGATCTCCCGGATAAAATACAGCATTTCCTGCGTGCGGCCCACAGCAAAGGAGGGAATGACCACCGTGCCGCCCCGGTCAAAGGTCTGCTGCAGGATCTCCGTCAACGCGCCCACATAATCCGGGCGCTCACCGTGCAGCCGGTTGCCGTAGGTGGATTCCAGCACCAGATAATCTGCCTGCTCCACCCGCTGCGGGTCGTTGAGGATGGGCTGATGCGTATTCCCCACGTCACCGCTGAACACCATCTTTTTGGTAACGCCGCCCTCGCTCATCCATATCTCAATGGCGGCGGAGCCAAGCAGATGCCCGATATCCGTAAAGCGCACCGCAACGCCTTCGCCAACGGCCGTCAGCTTGTTGTACGGGCACGGACGGAAGCGGGATAAAACGCCCTCTGCGTCCGCCATCGTGTACAGCGCCTCCGCCTCCGGGCGTCCGGCCCTGCGCGCCTTTCGGTTTTTCCACTCCGCCTCGCTCTCCTGAATATGCGCGCTGTCGCGCAGCATGATCTGGCACAGGCTGGCAGTGGATTCCGTAGCATACACGGTGCCCCGAAAGCCGTTTTTGTACAGCAGGGGCAGATATCCAGAATGGTCGATATGGGCGTGCGTCAGCAGCACGCAGCTCAGTTCTGCCGGGTTCACAGGCAGCGGGATATTCTCGAACCGGTTTTCCCCCTGCTCCATCCCGCAGTCCACCAGGAAAGCGCTGTTCCCCACCTCCAGCAGGGAGCAGCTCCCCGTAACCTCATGCGTGGCGCCGATAAACGTTACCTTCATGGCTTTTGCATCTCCCTTTTTCGCGGCCCTTCCCGCCGCTTTCGCCTCCGTCCGTATGCGGACGAAGGACGTGTTTTTTTCATTGTATCACAGCCTCTGCCGCCGCGTCCCGTATTTTCCGCAAAATTTACAGGATGTACAAAAAGCCCCCGAAGGGATTATCCTTCGGGGGCTTTCGTTATAGATTTGCCTGAGGTTCGCGTTCCGTGCTTACGCCTGAGCCGGGGTCTGCGCGTTGTCATCGGGCTCTTCTTTTTCCTTGCGGGCAAAGATGCACACAATGACCTGCACCAGAGCGATGAGCACCATGAGCCATGTCCAGCGGTCCACGAACACCATCGGATTGCGCATATTCTCCGTGAGGAGGAAGGCGATGATGGAGCCAATGGCCGGGATGAGGCTCAGCACACGAGTCACGCCTTTGCGCTTCACCGTGTACTCCACGTTCTCGTTCTCATCCTCTTTCTTCTTTTTGCCCAGGAAGCCGATGAGCAGCAGGATGCTGACAAGGGCCGTGCAGAGCATCAGGATGAGGTTGAGCAGCGCCCATGCGGCGCCGGAAGCGAGCGGCGTATCGGCTTCCTCGATCTCCTCTTCGGCGGGCTCTTCCGCGGGTGCTTCGGGTTCAGCCGGAGCAAGCGGGGTTTCAGGCTCGTCGATGGTTTCCTCCGGGCCTTCTTCCGGCGCCGTCGGACCTACCGGGGTCACCGGAGGCACCGGGGGTTCTTCCGGAATGACGCCTTCCGCATTGAAGTCCGCCACAAAGGTGATGTCGCCTGTGATGGCGTAAGAGGTCGTCGGAGTCGCCGGGCCCCAGAACAGCGTGTTGGCGATGTATCCCAGATTCGCCAGCGCTGTCGGGATCTGTGCTTCAGTCAGATAACCGGTACCGTTCTCAGCGGGTTCGCCGTTCTCGTTCAGCAGTGTCACGACCGTGGTCATCTGCTTCGTATTCTGAGCGTCCGTGCCGCCCTTGGGCTGGAGTACGCCGTTGATCGCTTCAAACGTGACAGTTGCCTGATACTTATCCGGGATGTTGTCACCCGGGACCTCCGGGTCGGGGTCTTTGGTCGGGTCGGACTTCTCATCCTTTGTGAAGTTGACGTTCACGATATTCGCAGCCGCATCCTTCGAGATGAGCTTGCCCGCGCCGTCCACATTCTCCAGCACGTAGTTCGCGCCGTCAAAAGTGGTCTTGCCGGTGTCGTAGGGAATCGCGTCGCCGATCTTGCCGGTGGCATTCACAGCAGAAGCGGTATCCTCAACGCCGTCGTAGTAGTAGTGTACCTGGTAACCGGAGATCGCCAGCTCCCACGTCACTGTAAAGACAGCGCCGTCAGCCGTGATCTCAGCCCCTTCGGCCGGTACGGCCGGTGTCCAGCGTTCGGTGGCCGGGTCGTAATCCGCGGCTGCGGCTGCAGTCGGGACCTGAGCCTCAGCCAGCTTGCCTGTGCCGTTCTCGGCCCACTTGCCGTCCGCGTCGAACAGAGTCACATAGGTGACCAGCTCCGTGCCCGTGCTGCCGCCCAGCGTAACTGCGCCATTGACAGCCTGATAGGTCACTTTCGCCTGATACTTGTCGGGCACATTGTCCGGCTTATCCGGGTTTTCGGGGTCAGTGCCCTTTGTATCAACGTCGAAATATGCGGTGAATTCTGCATTGTCCGTGTATACCTCGCTCTTCAGCGTCTCCATACCGGAGGTCACATCGCGCTTGGTTCCATCGGTCCAGTAATCGAATGCATAGCCCTCACGTCCCGCCGCATTTGCACCGGCCGGGCTGGCTTTCTTCTCTTCGAGCAGTTCGCCGTTCAGCCGTTCAAAGGTGTGGATTTCCACACTCTTATCAACCGTGCCTTTCCGAACGTCCGCACTCTGATAGGTAAATACGATCTGCGCATAATCGGGGATGTCGTCCGGGCCGCCCTCTTCATCCTTTGCGTAGTACACCCTGACCACGTTGTCGGCTTCAATGTCGCTCACCGTCAGGCCGTTGTTTTCGACCCAGTCCAGCGTATAGTGTACGCCGTTCCGGTCCGTTTCTGCGGCCGCCGCAGTCGTGAATGTCTCACCGTAAGTGACAGACTGCACCCGGGTCATATCCGTATCCTGAGCCTTGTCGAAGTAATATTCGACCGTGACATTGTACGGGTTGGCCGTAAAGGAGCCTGTGATCTCCACATCCTGTGCAGGCATCGTGAAGTCGCCGGTGCTCCAGCCGCTGAAGGTATGGCCCTTTGCGGTCGCGGCCTCCGCCACTGTTACAGAGGCGCCGTATTTCACAGCCGCCTTTTCCGGCAGTGCACTTGCGTCCGCAGGCACTGTGCCCGTGTAAGCGTAGCTCACTTCATAGCTGTTGCGCGTGTAGTACAGCTTCAGCACCAGGCTGCCGTCGCCCGCGATATTGCCGCTGGCAACCGTGCCCTCCACGGTCCCGTCAAATGTAAAGCCTGTATAGGCTTTCGGGTTTGCCGTCGCAGTGGTATCGGTCTCGCCTGTCAGGTGTTCGGTATCCGCCTCCACAAGGTCGTAACCGTCGCCCGCCAGGTTCTGCTGATAATGCTCCACTGTATAAGCGGTATCGCCGTTGGCCGTGAAGGAGCCTGTGATCTCCACATCCTGTGCGGGCATCGTGAAATCGCCGGTGCTCCAGCCGCTGAACGTGTAGCCCGGAGCCGTGGCCGCCTCCGCCACCGTCACGGCGGCGCCAAAACGGTAGCTCGCGCCCGCAGGCAGTGCACTTGCACCCGCAGGAGTATTCAGGTAGCGGTAGCTCACGCCGTAGCTGTTGCGGTTGTAATAGATATCAACCACCGTGCTGCCGTCGCCCGCGATGTTCTTCTGCTGGAAGCTCTGAGCCGTAAAGCCCGCAACGGTCTTCGCAGCAGCAGCCGTGAGCGTATCCGTCGTGCCACTCAGCGTTTCGCTGAGCATGGCCGTGTCGGCATCGTACGCATCGTCCAAAATGTTCTGGAAGTGGTGCCGCACCGTGTATTCGGTGTTGCTGTTGGCCGTGAACGAACCGGTAATGGTCACGTTTTCGGCCGGCATTGTGAAGTCATTCCGGCTCCAGCCGCTGAACGTATAGCCCGGGGCCGTGGCGGCCTCTGCCACCGTTACAGGCGCGCCGTATTTCACGGTCGCCTTTTCCGGCAGCGCGCTTGCACCCGTGGGCACCGTGCCCGTATAGGCATAGGTCACGTCATAGCTGTTGCGCGTGTAGTACAGCTTCAGCACCAGGCTGCCGTCGCCTGCGATATTGCCGCTGGCAACTGTGCCCTCCGCTGTTCCGTCGAATGCAAAGCCTGTATAGGTTTTCGGGTTTGCCGTAGCAGTGGTATCGGTCTCACCCGTCAGATTTTCGGTCTCCGCAAGGGTATAGCCGTCATCCTCAAGGTTCTGCTGATAGTGCTCCACCTTATAAGGAGTTTCGCCGTTGGCCGTGAAGGAACCGGTAATGGTCACGTTTTCGGCCGGCATCGTGAAGCCGTCTTCCCGGCTCCAGCCGCTGAACGTGTAGCCCGGGGCCGTGGCGTCCGCTGCCACTGTAACAGCAGCGCCGTATTTCTCGGTCGTCTCCGCAGGCAGCTCGCTCGCGCCCGTGGGCACCTTGCCCGTGTACTGGTAGGTGACCTTATAGCTGTCGCGCGTGTAGTACAGCTTCAGCACCAGGCTGCCGTCGCCCGCAACATTGCCTTCGGTGACAGTTCCGTCCACCGTGCCGTCGTAGGTAAAGCCCGTGTAGTCCTTCGGTGTTGCCGACACATGCGTATCCGTAGTGGCGTTCTGTTCTTCCGTCTCAAACAGGACGAAAGCGTCTCCCGCCAGATTCTGCTGGTAGTGCTCCACCTTGTAGCCGGTGTCCGTATTGGCTGTAAAGCGTCCCGTGAGCTGTACGGCGCCGGCAGGCATCGTAAAGCTCGTGACCTCGGCATTGTCTTTCTTCCAGCCGTCGAAAGTATAACCCGGGGCTGTGGCCTTATCCGCCACCCGGACCTCGGCGCCGTACTTGTAGGAAACAGTTCCCGGCAGCTGGCTTGCGCCCGTGGGGGCAGCGCCGTAATCATAGCTTACTTCATAGCTGTTGCGCGCGTAGTAAACTTTCAGAACCAGCTTTCCGTCGCCTGTGATCACGCCTGTGAGAACGTTGTTTTCATTGTCCTCGTCGAACCGGAAGCCCTCATAGCTCTTTGCCTCCGCCGTCGCCGTTGTATCCGTGACGCCGGTCAGGTTCGCTTCTGTTTCACGCAGAGTATAGCCCTCGCCGTCCAGATCCTCCGTCCAGTGCTCCACCGTGTACCTGGTATCGGTATTCGCGGTAAAGGAACCCGTGAGCTGCACCGGGCCGGCGGGCATTTTGAAGCTTGCCGTTACCTTGCCGTCCTCGAGCCAGCCGTTAAACGTGTAGCCCGGGGCCGTGGCCTGCGGAGCCACCGTTACATCCGCACCATATTTGTAGGACGCGGCGGCCGGAAGCGCACTTGCGCCTGCGGGCACTGTGCCCGTGTAAGCGTAGCTCACTTCATAGCTGTTGCGCGTGTAGTACAGCTTCAGCACCAGGCTGCCGTCGCCCGCGATATTGCCGCTGGCAACCGTGCCCTCCACGGTCCCGTCAAATGTAAAGCCTGTATAGGCTTTCGGGTTTGCCGTCGCAGTGGTATCGGTCTCGCCTGTCAGGTGTTCGGTATCCGCCTCCACAAGGTCGTAACCGTCGCCCGCCAGGTTCTGCTGATAATGCTCCACTGTATAAGCGGTATCGCCGTTGGCCGTGAACGAACCGGTAATGGTCACGTTTTCGGCGGGCATTGTGAAGTCCTCTTTCTGGCTCCAGCCGCTGAACGTGTAGCCCGGGGCCGTGGCGGCCGCCGCCACCGCCACAGGCGCACCGTATTTCACAGTCGCCTTTTCCGGCAGCGCGCTCGCGCCTGCGGGCGCCGTGCCCACATAAGCATAGGTCACTTCATAGCTGTTGCGGTCGTATTTGATCTCAACCACCGTGCTGCCGTCCGCGGCGATGGCCTGCTGAACGACCGCCTGCGCCGTAAAGCCTTCATAGCTCTTCGCCGCAGCGTTCGTGTCCGCCCCGGTCGTGCCGTGCAGGGTCTGCCGGGCCGCCGCATCTTCAGTATAACCGTCACCTGTCACATCCTGCAGCATGTGCTTGACGGTATACGCCGTGTCCGTAGCGGCGCGGTAAACGACCTCCACGGTCACACCGTTCTCCGCCATTGTGCCTGCTACCGCTGCAACGCTGGCCGTATAACCCGGAATCAACGGGCTGGCAACGCTGTAAGGCGCACCGAACGCGATATCCCTGGATACAGGCTCCGCCGCCTTCTGGCCCCGCAGTGCTGCGTCGGGCACGTCATCGGCATATTTGTAGGTGATATTCAGCGGATAGCTGTTCACCGTGTAGTAGAAAACGATTTTGTTGGCTGCATTGTCCGCACCGACCGTGATGGACCTGGTGCTGTCTCCCGCCACAGTATAACCCGTGACTGCGGGCGCCGTTTCCGTCACCGTCTCGTCAAACTTCGCGGACACGTTTTCTTTCGCCGTCGTGCCGGGTACAGGCGTCTCTGTGCCTTCCAGATAATAGTAAACGCTGTACGTCTGGTCGTTGGCCGCGTAATACACGTTGATCACCGTAGAGCCGTCTTTCGCAACATACGCGGAAAGCGCAGCCCCGGATGTAACGCAGGTGTACCCGGCTTTGTTTATGACGTCCGCCGTCACCAGGCTTCCGGCCTTGGCCGTGCCCGTAACAGTTTCCGTCAGCGAAGCATTGCTGCCGTAATAGTGGTTGACCGTATACGCCGAATCCGCGATTTTCTTATAATAGAACGTAATCTCGCTGTTTTCGCGGGTGGCCGTCTGAACATAGCTGGTACCCTCGGCCAACTCATAACCGCTGACCGTCGCGGAATATACCAGCAGGCTGTTGACCGTCAGGTCGCTGCGGATAACATCCTCGGCAACCTTTTCCGTGGTGCCCTCAATATAATGATGCACCGTGGCCGTCCAGTTCTGCAGCTTGTCATAGACGAACACTACTTCCTGCCCGTCATCCAGAATTTTGACGTTCTGGCTGCTCTGCTGCGCCTGATAACCGTCAATGACAGGCGCATTTACAGTGACGGACGCGCCCACTTCCACTTCGGAGCCATCGACGCGTTTGAGCTCATTGCCCTCCGTGTCCTTCGCCACGATGACATAGGTGCAGCTGTCCGTGCGCGTCCATTTCGCATGGAGCGTCAGGTTGCGGACGATCTGCTGCGTGGCCACGAACGGAACGGTGTACGCCTCGTCCGTATACCAGCCCGCGAACACGTAGCCCTCACGGGTGGGGTCTGCGGGCATCTGGTCCTCAATCGTGTCGTATTTCGCCACGCCGATGGGCGCCGGAGTCTCCGTATCCGCACCATGCGTGTTGAAGGAAACCGTATAATCCGGCTTCGCCCACTTGGCGTAGACCTGCAGGTTCCGTGCGGGCATCGTGCTGCTCCAGTCCACCGGAGTCTGGAACGCCTCGTCCAGATACCAGCCCATGAACACATAGTCGCTGTCCATACCGGCCGGCCGGCCCACGCTGCTATCAGCAGGCTTTGCACCAGAGAGCGGAGCTTCAAACTTCAGCGCTCTCGGCGAAACTCCCGTGCAATTTTCAAAGACGAGGTTATAGCTGTTGCGCGTATAATATAACCACAAGGTACTATCGCCCCAGCCGTTTGTATACTGTTTCCAGCTATCATAAGCAAAACCAGTGATAGGCATCTTGTCTTCATCTGTTAAATGAACACCACTGGATGCTTTAAATGTTGCGTATACATCGTATCCAGAACCGTTTATCTTTTCTACGCGATACTCAATAGTTGTCCCCGTGCCGGAACTTTTTTCATACATCGTCAGGTTCTCGGCCGGCATATTCGCAATCAGCGTATACTGTATATTATCATTTTTATTGGGACCCCAGCCGTCATCCTCACATGCAGCTTCCCAGCGGGCAGAAACATCCTCGCCGTACTTCGCCGTGATGCGCAGGCTGGTATCCTCGCTCCACCGACCCCTCCGGTCTTCCCGATAGAACTTAATCGTAAACGTCCTGCGGCTGAAATAAACATTCTTGACCGCGCTGCCGTCTGCGGTGATTTCCACATTTCCCGCAGATTTGGCGCTGTCGAGCTCAAACCCGGCCGCTTCCAGGCCCTGAGGCATACGGCTGGCGGTCAGGGACGTGCTGTATGGGATATTGCCGCCCACAGCGCCGGTCGCTTTGTCCGCATAGAGGTAGTCGTAACCGCCCGTCAGGTTCTCGCCCCAGTATACGACCTGGTAGGACGCCTGCGTGGCGTTCGCCCACTGCGCCGTCACCGTCGTGGCGGCGGCAGGCATCGTTTCGGGAACAAGATCCCACCCGGCGAACGTATAGCCCACCTTCGTGGGGTCAGCTGGAGCCAACACCGCAGCGCCGTATTTCAGCATCTGCGGCTCAATATAGCTGCCGCCGTCGGTGTTCCACGTGAGCAGGTAGCTGTTGCGGTCGTATTTTACTTCCACGACCGTTTCGCCGCTGGACGCCACCTTCACCTGGGTGATGGGCAGAGCCGTAAAGCCCTCCACCGTTTTCGCTTGTGCGGCGGTGTCCAGGCCCGTGGTGCCCTCCAGCGTTTCACGCAGCGCTTCGTCTTCCGCATAAGCGGTGCCTTCCACGTTCTGGAACAGGTGCTTTACCGTGTAATTCCGGGCGGCGCCGCTGTAAGTAACAACGACCGTTAGGTCTTCGGTGACCGACTCGACCGCAAATACGACCTCCGCCTTGTCCGGCGTAAAGCCGTCGAGCGCCGGAGACGGAACCGTCTTATGGAACGGTTCGCCCACAACGGCCTGCTCCACATGGGAGGGGGCCGCCTGCGTGCCGTCGCTGTACCGGTACTCCACCGTCATGTTTTTGGCGGTAATGGCCTCGTAAACGGCCGTCACCGTCAAATCGCTCTGCACGTTGGTAAAATCCGTATCCCAGCGTACAAAGCGCTGGCCGGATACCAGCGGCGCGTCCGGCGCCACGGCACTGCCACCCTGTTGAATGGTCTGGGTGACAAGCGTCTCGCCGTTGGCCACGAACGTGACGGTGAACGTCACAGGCGCCGGGTCCCCGTCATTTGCCGGGAGCACGGCGCTGTTCGCGGCAGGCGCCGCCTCCGAGCTTGCAGGCTCCGGTGTGGTTGGCTCTGTCGTTTCAGACGCAGCCGGCTCGGCCGCCGTCGTAGACGGGGCCGGGTCGACAACATCCTCAGCGAGCGCGCCTGTGGGCATGCTGGTGAACATCATCGCGAACACCAGAACCACACTCATGACGCGACGCAGAGCGTTGGATGTGTTTTTCATGCGTTTTTCCTCCTTTTGGAATGCGTGTTGATCGTCCACTTGGGGCGGGAAATGTATCTTACATACTCAGTATAACGGTCGCCGGTCACAACTTGGTCACAAAACGATTTTTTGCTGACTTTTTTTGAAAATATTTTAAGCAGCAGCCCTTCACCGCGTAAAACCATGGCTTTTTCACCCCTTCGGCTGCAGGGGAAGCTCCCCCATGGGGTAAACGTCATACCGCAGCAGCAGCCCCGCATCGGGCGCAACGCGCGACATAAACCGCGTGTGGATGCGCCCGGCGATGACGGCCGCGTTCTCGCTGGACGCGCCCAGCACCATCAGCAGATATTGGCAGCCGCTGTACGGCGCGAACAGGTCGCCGCTGCGCAGGCTGGCCTGCAGGTCGTCGCTGAGGCGGCTCATATACTCCTCGCGCGCGGCCAGCGGCACAAACTGCCCCTGTGCGTCCGTAAGGGTCATCAGGATAATATATGCGCTCTGCCCGCTGCGCTTGAGGCCGCGCTCCACAAAACGGTAGATCTGTTTGAAGGTCTCGTAATCCTGACAGAACGCGCCTTTGGGCGGGTCTTTTTCCCGCAGCTCACGCCGGATGAGCGCCATGTCTGTGCAGATGCTGCGCTCTCCTCCGGCATCCGCACTGTCTGCACGGCGGGCGCGGCGGGCTTTTTTGCGGGCCAGGAGCATCTGGTCGGCACGGTCAAACAGGGAAATATAATCGTCCCCCGCCTGCTTTTCCGCATGGCCCAGCGTAAAGGAAAGGTTCCACTGCATGCCGTAACGCCGGCCCGCCTTTCGCAGGCGCTCGGCCAATTGCGCCGCACGGCCGTCCACCGCCTCCTGAGAGCATCCGCCCAGAATGTAGATGATGAACTCATCGCCGCCCACGCGGCCGATGATATCCCGCGGAAAAAAGATATCCCGCAGCGTGCGCGCCGCCTCGCACAAAAGAGCGTCGCCGATGAGATGGCCGTAGCGGTCGTTCACTTGTTTGAAATGGTCGATATCCAAAACCAAAAGCATCCCGCCGCCGTTTTTCAGCAGCGCTTCATCCACATGCGCTTCCGCAGCACGGCGGTTGTACAGGCCGGTGAGCCAGTCGTGCTCCGCCAGCACGCGCAGACGGGTGTTTTCATCCTTCAGCATGTCAAGCTCCTGGTCCACCAGCATCCCCCCATTTCACATGCGCCCTGCGGCCGCCGGGCATTTCTCCGGGAATGTTCCCGGATTTTCCGCGTGTCCCGGACGGTCGGAGGCGCACCTTCCCCTCTTATTCTTTTATTATAGATTCATAAATTTTGACCGTCAAGAGTATTTCATAAAACAGTCTATTTTTTACGTGATTTTATCTTTTAAAAGACTTTTCCTGTGTTATCCTATGATTTTACTGTGTTTAAAACCACCTCATTTCCAGCGGCACTTGTATTGGAGGGCGCAAAAGGATTACAATAAAGAAAAACGCCCGGTGTGCTGCGACACGCGGGCCGGGAGGGAATTGAAATGACTTTGACGGAGACCGTGCGCGCCCAAACGCGACAGGCCGTGGCGGAGCTTCTGGCGGCAGCCCGGATGCGCGCGGGAGATATTTTTATCATCGGCTGTTCGTCCAGCGAGGTCGTGGGCCAGCGCATTGGGCGCGGCTCCAGCATGGAGGCCGCGCAAGCTGTGTGGGAAGGCGCCGCGCCCCTGCTTGCGGAAAGCGGATTGTATCTGGCCGCGCAGTGCTGTGAGCACCTGAACCGCGCCATCGTTGTGGAACGGGCGGCGCTTCCGCCGTGGGCGGAAACGGTAAACGCCGTGCCTCAGCCCCACGCGGGCGGTTCCTTTGCCACCGCCGCATATGCGCACATGGCGGACCCCGTACTGGTGGAGAACATCCGCGCGGGCGCGGGCATTGACATCGGCGGTACACTCATCGGCATGCATCTGCGGCCTGTGGCCGTCCCCGTGCGGCTCAGTCTGGCCCGCATCGGCGAGGCCGGCATTCTTTGCGCGCGCACGCGGCCGAAATACATCGGCGGCAGCCGCGCCGTATATCAAACAGACGAATTGGAGGTGCCGCGTTAAATGACGGCAGAAGAGATCAGGCGGATGGAGGAACGCGTCGCACAGGTGCGCGCGGAAATGGAGCGGGCGTGCCGCGCAGCCGGGCGCGCCCCCGGGGAGGTTCTTCTGTGCGCCGCCAGCAAAACGCAGAATTCCGAGACCGTGCGCGCGGCGGCTGCGCTGGATATCGACCTGTTTGGAGAAAACCGCGTGCAGGAGCTTTGTGAAAAATACGCCGCCGGCGCATACAGCGGCAAGCCGCTGCATTTTATCGGCCATCTGCAGACCAACAAGGTGCGCCAGGTAGTGGGGCGTGCGTGCATGATAGAATCCGTCGGCTCGCACAGGCTGCTGGAATGTGTGGCTGCAGAAGCTCAGAAGCAGGGCATCCGGCAGGATATCCTGGTCGAGATCAACATTGGGGCCGAGGCAAGCAAAAGCGGCATCGCGCCCGAAGAGCTGCCCGGGCTTCTGGAATGCGCCCATGCTTTGCCCTCCCTGCGGGTGCGCGGCCTGATGTCCATCCCGCCTGCTGCGGATGCGCCGGGCGCGAGCCGCCCCTACTTTGCACAGATGCGCGGCCTGTTCGAGCGGGCGCAGGCCGCGCAGGGCGGCAACGTGAGCATGGAGTACCTTTCCATGGGCATGAGCGCCGATTTTGCAGACGCTATTTTGGAAGGGGCAAATCTGGTCCGCGTCGGGACCGCACTGTTCGGCGCGCGGAGCTATCCTGCACAGTAGCTTTATAGATTAACGCATATACTGCATATAAATAACCCTTTTGGCACCCCTGCAAAAACAAGATTTTTTTGACGAAT
>OLOL01000908.1_pt1 | contig 27923 bp, 30 predicted proteins | sample 1673081 | NCBI WGS metagenome assembly OLOL01 (sample SAMEA3136753, study PRJEB25190) | human gut metagenome
CCTCTGTCATCGGTAGGCGGTTCCGTTGGAACCGTTGCAGGGTGGACCCTGCAACGTGGGTTCCCCGCCGACTCCGGCGGGGAGCCCGGCTTTCTTTGGAAGAAAGCGCGAAAAATCCTGTGCCATTGTGATGCAGAGTAGCAGATAAACCTCGGAGCCCTTGGAAATCAATGGGTTCCGGGGTTTTCTTTGTTCTGTTTCATTGCTCCTCGCACCTTGATTCTCTGCACAAAACAGCATAAAATAGCATGTCAAAACCTTTTCCGTCCTGTCAAGATCCTGTCAAAAAATGAGATGCAAAAGAGCCGCCCCGGAGCACATTCCGGAGCGGCTTTTCTGATTCGGTCAATGTCATTCTACCTCGTAACCGTTGGCCCCCATAAAATACTCACGGCCCAGGGTCGTTACAAATGCGCTGTCACAGTCCCCGTCTGTTTCGATCTCCATCGTGTAGACTGTGGCGGCGTGGCCGCCTGCAAAGGCAAGGGCGGCGGTGAGTAGGATTGAAATCAATGTTTTCATTGCTCTTTCTCTTTATAGCCCTGTTCTTTAATGTTGTGTAGCCAGTTCCAAAGGAATTCGTCAAGGTCTGTTCTGAGTCGCCTGGAGTAAAGCAGCTGGCCGCTTTCGTCTCTCTTGTAAACTTCCTGGTATACACCGAGGTAGTCGTTTTGGAATGTGAGGGGCTCCACCGATCCGGTGGACCAGTCCACGGAGACTGTCATGTCCGGGTCTCGCATGGCATCTCCGTTTTGCCGTCCGTAGTGCGTGAGGGAATAGACGGGGCGGCCTTTATAATCGCTGTAAAACAGGTACTCTGCGACCAGGTCCATAAACCCCTCTGCCGTAAATCTGCGGTGGCTGTCACCGTCTGGACCCATGCCATTCAAGTATGGCCGGATCATCTTAAAATTGGTGGTCCCGTGCCTTGTTGCGTTCATGGTAAAACCTCCTTGTTTGTTCTGTGGCTTCCCACGACTTCCCCGGCTGGCTGCCGGGAAGTTTCGACCGGTTGCCGTCCGGTCATCGTCAGGCGGGTTGCGTATTTTTGACGTAGAATCTGCCGTTTTTGGGCAGGCACTTCTCGATGAAGTCTTGGGCCTCGAATGGGAACCGGAATACAGCAACAACGCAGGCTCTGGTTTTTCCGTCATCTTGGTGTTTCCCGTCGATATCGTAACAGACGGCCCATGTGCAAGAACTGATTTGCTCGTTCATTTTCTTTTCCTTTCTGCCCTGCCATCGTCAGCACTGGTGGGGCGGTTCCAGTGGACCCCCGAAGGGGTTTCGGCTGTTGGGTGAGTCCCTGCTTTTCATGTCCTGCCGCCTCCTTACGCTGTAGCGGTTTCGATGTCCTGGGTGCCACGGCTCCGGAAAGACTGGCTTCCGTACTTGGTGCGGATCTCCGCCATGGAGGACTTGCCACGATACCAGCGGGAACCGGCCTCGGCGTGGTGCCAGTACCATTTGCCCTTGCTCTTGGACCAGCGACAACCGGCCGCCTTGAGCTTGTCCTTGTTGGCTTTGGTGTTGCCACCGATCCAGAGCCAGGACCCGCACAGTTCAATCTCCAGGCCGTCCAGCCTCAAGAGAATGTCGAGGATCTGCCGGAACTCTTCTGCGGTCTCGGTGGTGGCCTTCGTCTTGCCGGTGGTGTCGGCCTGGGCCTGGGCGTTGTGCCGGCGTTTGAGGATCTCAAAGAGGGCGTCGTGCTCGTTGTTGATCTCCTGCATGGCCTCTGTGCTGCCGCCGCAGTCGGGATGGTGCTGCATGGCCAGGCGGCGGTATGCCCTCTTGAGCTCGTCCAGGGTTTTGACGTCAGTAAAGTATTTCATGGTGTTCTCCCTTCCGGCCTGCTGGCCTGTCTCGGTGGCTGTCGTTTAGCTTGGCTTTATGGTAGCACGTTGTAACGTGTAAAGTCAAGCCATGATACTGACCAAAAGGTGGGGCTGCGTTTTGTGCAAAATATACACTTTACAACGTGCTGAGCACTATGTACCATAGTAATTAGAATTGGAGGTGATCCGATGAACGAGGAACGCAAGGTATCTGCAGCAAAGAGGGCCAGCAACGATAAATGGGATGCGGAGCATATGGCATATCAAACGGTTAAGGTTCGGCGGGAGCTGCTGGAGGAGTTCCGCGTTGCCTGCAAGCTGCGAGGGGATCCCGTTAACGCTGTGCTGCGGAGAGCAATGGAGGACTACGTAGAGCAGGCAAAGACTGCGTCAGGACAGCAGGAAACACAAGAGCAGGGAACAGACAAGGGGCAGGCATAACGCCCCGCAGAGAGCAACACAAGAGGCCTGGAGAGGGGCAGTAAACCCCCTTCCGGGCCTCTTTTCCATCTAAGATATTAGACACGTGTCGAAAAAGATTGAGGAAAATAATTTAAAATAAATTTGAAAAGCCCCTCCTTTCGGAAACCCTGGAATGTATAATTGATTCATACCCTTAGATTGGGAAAAGTCTAGATTTACTAGATTTCAGGAAGGGAGGTAAGCCAGATGGCACAGACAAGAAAGGTAGAATCCGCTGAAAAGCTGATGAAATATATAGATGATTTCATTAAATACTGCGAGGAAAACGGCGAAATCCCTTCCAACTACAATCTGTGCAAATTCCTCTCGGTGAGTGCGGCGACGCTGAGTAGGTATGAGGCGGGGGAGGGGAATTATAGAGGCTACGAAATCCCCTTCAAAAACCTCAGACAGTACAGAGAACATAGACTATTAACTATGTTAGAGGGCGATTCGAAGAAAGCAGCAGCAGCAATCTTCCAGCTGAAACAGCCATTTAATGGCGGCTATGTAGAGTCCACGCAGCAGGTAGACCAGGGCGCAACCGTTACCCTCAAGATCGAGGGAGTGGGCGGAGTCGATGCTTTCAAGTAGCAATTACAGACTGCTTGCTATATAAGCAAGCATAACCCATTGAGCCCCAACGGATTGCAGCACAATTACACAGATATTACAGGATGCAGCAGGCCAGAGCAATCAAGCAGGCCGGCCCGCCGGGGTGGCTGGGTGCAATAAGACCCTCCCGCCCTGGGGGTGGGGGTGGTGTGGCGCTGGCTGGGTTTGGGGTATACCCCCCTACCCCCTACCCTACCTACCACGGGGGTGTGGCGGAAAAAGTAGGGGCTGGTTTCCAGCCGGGGGTGTATAAGATAACCCGCATTCTCCAGACTTCCTCCTCCAACATAGCTATCTATGATAACTATACAGGGGTACCCGGAAAATCAGGGGGTACCTAGAAGGAACGGGTCCCCAGGGTGAAATAATAATCGGGCCGTGTGGAAGGCACACAAGGCGGGTTCAAGTCCCGGAGGCCCGAAGCAGTTCTTGGGTGTTCTACCTCAGTGAATACTCAAGCGGTGCGGCCTGAGAGAAGCCAATACATCAACCAGAGGGTCGAGGAGAGCGGAGCACAAATAGCATCCCCCCAACCTACTGTAAGAGGAAAAGGACAGTCAGTAAATTCCTTGGGACATTGAAGATCATGGAGAAGTGTTTCCGGGGCGCAATCCAAATGAAAGTTCTACCACTATGCTTAGACTGTACCACAGAACAGGCGGTCTGACAAACAAGTAGGAGATGGAGTCCATCATGGGAAAGTATCGATATACTGGGCAGTTATTGTGAGATATGATACTTTCCTCGTACTTTACACACAAAGTGTAGCAATGCTACAAGTGAGGCTCATAAATCACGCCAGTCGGCTTTCCTGGCCGAAACCTCCCAGAGTTTGGCGTTACATTCGTTCAATGGGCCAAAATTTTGGAGAGTGCAGACAACGCTTTCACATTCCTGTGACAGTTTTACCGCAGCATTGTATGTGTCGTTGTCTGCTGGAGCATAGGGGGGCGTTTCGATGAGGGAGGATGCGAGTGCCTTTGCCACCGGATAGTCGAGGTCGTTTTGCGCCAGGATCCCTGCTGCAAAGGGAATTCCCATACGCTGCAGCTTGCGGTATATAGGAATGCCGCTTCCGCCGCCTCCGATGACGAACACGCGCGGTTTTCCGAGGACAGCTTCCAACTCTGCACTTCCGAATAAAGCATTATAACTGCCTTTTTCCAGGCCATATAACTTATGGATAACATTGCCGGAAAAAATCCGCTCCGGTGTGTCCGGCGGCCTTACTTCATCATGGCTTACGCAGACCACTTTGTCGGCGATTTTTTGGGCTAGATCTAGCTCATGCAGTGACATAACAACCGCTAGGTTTTGTTTGCGTACCAATGTTTTGAGAATATCCAACAACTCGATTTTATGGCGGATATCAAGAAAGCTGGTGGGCTCGTCCAGCAGAATAATATCCGGTTGTTGGCACAGCGCACGGGCCAACAGCACTTTTTGCCGTTGGCCGTCACTAACCTGAGTGAAAGGGAGATCAGCCAGGTCTTCTCCGTGTACACAAGAAAGCGCCTGCATAACCAGCGCTTCGTCTGCACGACGCAGAAGGCCGAACTGCCCCGTGTATGGATACCGTCCCATACGCACTACATCGGCACAGGTCATAAGCTCCGGTTCTATGCGCTCTGTAGTGACAATGGATAGCTTGCGAGCAAGCTCTACGCCGGAGAGTTCCCATAAAAGTGCCCCGTCCAAAAGAACGGCCCCAGAAACCGCAGGCAGATGCCGGGCAAGGGTTTTGAGCAGAGTAGATTTGCCTGCACCGTTCGGTCCAATGAGCACCATAATTTCTCCACGTTTTACATGCAGAGCGATGTCACGCAGAAGTGCGTGTCCGTGATAACCAATGGACAGACATTCTGTGCTAAGATATGTGTTCGATTTCATAGGCTACTTCCGTTTTTGCGTCTCTGTCGAGATATCATCAGCGCAATGACGACCGGTGCGCCGAATACGGCTGTGACAGAGCTGATATTCAATTCCGTAGGGGCAAATAATGTCCGTGCCAGCAAATCACAGAAAAGGCAAAACACCGCGCCTCCCAGCATACACGCTGGCAGAACAGCTAACGGTTTCGCTGTTTTGAGCATACCTTTTACCAAGTGCGGCACAGCAATTCCGACAAAGGATACCGGCCCGGCAAAGGCAGTAACACAAGCGGCGAGTAGACTAGAAAGGAGAATCAGTTCCACACGAAAGCGCTTTACATTAACGCCCAAGCTACGGGCATAGCTTTCTCCAAGTTGGTAGGCCTCCATGGGTTTTGCCAGAAGCATTGCCAGAATCAACAATATGAGGCAGATTCCTGCCATGTCCCGCACATTGCTCCACGAAATGCCAGAAAATGAGCCTTGTGACCAATTATGCAGGTTTACGATGTTGGCATCTTCGGCGAAGGTGACTACGATGTCGGTAATGGCAGAGCAGATGTATCCGATCATCACACCGCCTACAACTAGCATGGCTGTACTATGTACCCGTCGTGAGAGCAGTAGAATAAAGCCCATGGCCAACAGAGCCCCGAGGAAGGCGGTCATAATCATAGCAGCCGAATTCATGGCGATACCGCGTTGGAGCAGAAATATCATGGCAAGAGCGATGGCCAACTTTGCACCGGAAGAGATCCCTAGCACAAAGGGTCCAGCGATGGGATTGGCAAAAAATGTCTGCATCTGAAAACCGGAAACGGACAGAGCAGCGCCCAGGACCATACCAGCAATTGCCCGGGGAAGGCGTATGTCCCAGACAATGAGAAAGGCGGTGCGGTCGCTGGCATCACCCTGGAGTATCTGCATAACCTGCGAAGGGGTTGTGCCAGTGCTTCCTATACAACTGTTAAGAAGCAGAAATGCCACGAGCAGCGCTGCCAATACGACATAGCTGATCCACACTCGTTTCCAACGCATAATTTTAATCCACCTTTTTACTGTAAACGGTATAGATATTCAAGATCCCCTGGTTCGTTTTCTGTCAGGATAGTGTGAATCTCCAGGATCATCTGTCCCAGAGCCATGCTTTCTTGGAACATATTTTGTCCTGTACACCAAACATCTCCGTTTTGCACAGCTTTAAAATCCGTCAACAACTCACTTTTCTCCAGCAGTTGTTCCAAATCTTTCAATTCGCCATCAATTGTACTGTTGTATATAAGTACATCGGCGTCCTTTGCAGCGGCATAAAAACTCTCCATATCCATATTCATGGTTGAAAGCGCATTTCCGGTATCTGTTAGATCCTGAAGGGCATAGATCCCTCCGGCCATACGAATCATCTCGGATATATAGTCACCGCTCTTATGCACGTTGACTGTTCCAGTAGAGTTGATGTAAAAAAAGGCCACAGTTTTGTCCGTCGACGGCTGTTTCAGTATAGGTTCTAATGCGGCGGTGGCTTGTGAAAAAATTTGCTCGGCTTCGTCCTCTCGACCGAGCAGTACACCGTAAAGTTTGATCCACTCCATGCGCCCGAGGGGGTGTGCTTCATAGCTGGAGCGTTCCACCAAAACAGGTATGCCCAGCCTCTCAAGTTGCTCTTTAATCTCTGGCGTATGATATATCATAGTAGACTCCACGGCAAGATTACAGCCTTCGGAGAGAATACGCTCATAATCGGGAGCGTTGTATTTTCCGGCATAGAGCATCTTACCGTTCTCGATGGCCTGTTTGGCCTCTGGAATATACCAGCCATCGGCGTCGGTACCAGAGAGACGGACGCAGTCCAAACTGTCCAGAGCACGAAAGAGGTCCATGGCTGAGGTGGCGACAAGGTAGATATTATCCAGAGGTTGCTGCAAAAGCACAATATTCTCATCCAAGTCTCCTGGCGGCGTTATCCCCTCTGGTACAACCAAGTAACGGTCATTGGCAATCGTGACAAGCCTGCATCCGTTGGCATACTTATCCACGGAAAATTGCGTGGCGTATGTAAGCTCCATAGGAGATACTGGTTCTGCCACACTTTTAGACGCAGTTGTGTCCGTGTTGCATCCGGAAAGCAGTAACAGCATACTCAAAGCGGCCAATAGAAGCGCTGCCAGGCAGCGCGGGCATCTCATTGCGTGACCTCCTCTAAGCTGCCGGAATCAAATGTCAACGTATAATCAATCTCGTGTGGAACGCTCATGGCAACGGTGTTGGCCGTGACGGACAAAGGGGTGTCAAAGGAAGCTACGGGAATCTCAAAAACAGAGTTTCCCTCATCGTTGACTGGAAGGTACTTCTGGTTCTCCACCTTCATGTAGTCGTAGTATGGGCTGCTCCATTCAACGGTGGCGTATACGGAGCCGTTATCCACATGCAACGTTGCAGGACTTTCAACAGTAGCCCTGCCGGAACCGCCTTCCAGTAGGACGGAACAGGTATAGACGCCGTCAGCCAGGGCAAGCGGCTCAGAAGGATCTTCCAAAGGCCGAGGGGTGGAAACACTGACTTTGTGGTCATACCACGTTCCCTTCGTGCCCAGGATGGCAAGATCAAAGGTTTCATCTAACGCGGAGACAGGGACATCGAAACCGTATACCTCTTCACGGATCCCATCGGAATAGGTCACGGTGTCTATTGTAGGTTCCAGCCACATAGCCTCCGTTTGCTGCGCCTCTTCAGCCGTTCCTGGGAAGAGATGAACAATGTTTTTGGAAACAAGACTAATGTGGATGGACATGGCCCCGTCTTGAACAGTCAGCGTGCCCCGGCCCTCGCAAGCTTCGTTCACGCGGAACATGCTGCTGTCGGTATTGAACTCGGCAGAATAGACACCGTCAGCCAAGGCAGAGGTTTCAACAGATTCTGTGGCAGCCGAGGTGTTTTCTGGCCTGGCACTACCGCATCCGGCGAGCACTGCAAAGGCCAAGAGCATGGGGATCAAGCGAAAAAGTGCTTTCTGCATAAAAATTCCTCCTTGCATACTATTTAAAAATCAATAGGCCGCCGTGGCGGCGACTATGTCGCTACGGCGGCCTATGTGAGGCGACTTATCCGTTTAGACTGTCAATGGCAAACCCGGCATGACTGACGTACAGCTGCTGAATTTCAGCAATGCTGCCGAGGCCAGAAATTTGAGTGTCAACGCGCGCAAAGCCTGCTGCGGAAAACAAGCTCTTCCAGGAATCGGTGTCGTCTCCAGCCATGTCATTGTTGGCGTGATCTCCGGCCACCACCATCAGCGGACGCAACACAACCTTAGTGTAACCGGCGGCCTGAACGGCTTCGATCACAGCTTCCGCGGAAGTTTCCTCGGGTTCACCCTCTACGGTGCCAATGAAAACATTGTCGTAGCCAAGATTATCCATCTGCGTCTGCATCTGGCTATAGCTTACCTTGGCTACGTGGGCAGTCCCGTGTCCAAGAAATACAAATGCAGTTCCGTCTGCGGCGGCAGCATCCAGGCTTTCATAACCGGCATCGGTCACGGCTGCGGTGGTAACCGCCTTTGCCACAAGTTCCTTGTCGGCGTTGATAATACTGGCATCGTTGCCCACCTCACCAAGCAGAGGCTCGGCTACCGCTACGGTCTCAAATCGGTCACGGTACTCGTTGACCGTTTCCATCATTTCATCATATTCTGCGCCATGCATCAGGTGTGTAGGCTGGATGACGAGGTTTTTCACTCCGTTCGTTACTGCACGTTCCAGAGCCTGCTCCATGTTGTCGATGCACTCGCCATCGCGGGCTTGAATATGGTTAATGATAATCTGCGACGTAAAAGCACGCCGGACAGACCAGTCAGGATAAGCCTTTTGCAAGGCATCCTCAATGCCCTTTATATCCTCGACACGGCTGTCGTTGTAGGATGTGCCAAAACTGACCACGAGAATTTCGTTCTCTCCGATCTCATCAGCGTTGCGGGCATCATCGCGGGAGGCGTCGCCGGTATCAAGTCCGAAGTAGTCGGGACTGGCATTTTCACCGGAGACGAGAGCTTTTTGACCGTCTGTCAGTGCGTCCCAAGCCTCTCTGGCTGCAGTGCACTGCGCATCGGTGTCTTCGGTGCGTTGCTGGACATAGATGGCATCAATCAGGGCTGCGACATTGTCTGCCGCTGCTTGATCTGCGTTGGCAGTTTCATTCTGCGCACCGGATGAACTGGTATCTTCGGAATCTCCGTTGCCGCAGCCCACCAGTGTTGTGCTAAGAAGAGCAATTGCCAGAAAGATCGCTGTTAATTTTTTGCAATTCATGATATCCTCCTCTTTCTTGGCCTCCATAGAGGCTACAGTATTTTCGGCTGAACACCGTGGCGGCAGAAAACAGGTACGAAAAACAAACACGTCCCCATTTGTCAGGCGAGTGGATAGAGGAAAACTGCATATCTTCGTCAAAAAAGGAGCCTTTCCTTACGAGGAAAGACTCCTGGGCAACAAAAATAAAGCCTCTAAGCGGCTTGCCTTCGGTACGACCAAGTCCTCGTGATCTGGGGGCATCTCTGCTCCCTGTACCAATGAACGGCAGGTTTCCTGGCTGATGGATTTACAAAGTATGCCGCCTTCCCGATTGCTCAGTGACTGCGCTTCTGCGCATGGCAAACTTCTCCCCAATCACAGTGACGAGATCGTACAGGATTTGCACCTGTTTCCCTTTTAACCCCTGCCTTCGCACATATACTGCAACGCAGGGGCACCGTCCATTTTACATTCTGCTAAGGTGAGTATAGCAAATTCGGCGTGGATTGACAAGAGCGTTTCAAAATTTTATAATAAAAGAATCAATTCAATATCTCGTGCGCAGTGCTTTCCGCCTGGCTTCAGCTGGGATGGGGAAAGAGAATAGGGAATCAGGTGAGAGTCCTGAGCGATCCGGTCACTGTAATTCGGCAAGTACGACCCACAAATGCCATTGCTTCTTGCGAGAAGGCGCGGGCCGTTGGGGAAATCCCGCCGTTCAGCCAGGAGACCTGCTGCGCACGGTTTGAGACAGGGTGTTTCCGAAGAAAGCAGCCTGGTCGAGTGCCCATGGCTGTGGGGCTGCCCTGTGGTACGTTGGACTTTTGGGGGCAAATTTGACCGTGCTTTCTTCAGAAAGCACGGTTTTTTGAATAAATTGGAGGCAGACATGGCCTTTGAACATTACATACAGAATGGTGCGCGCAAGCTGCGCTGTGGGTATACCACTGGAACCTGCGCGGCCCTGGCTGCGGCCGGAGCTGCGGAACAACTCTTGACTGGTCAGGCACCGGAGCGTGTCAGTCTGGTAACGCCAAAAGGTTGGCAGGTAGAGGCTGAGCTACTCCACACCGCGCTTGTCGGCGGTGTCTCAACGGCAGCCGTGGCCAAGGATGCCGGAGATGACGTAGACGTGACAAATGGTATGCTAGTATTTGCAGATGTCTGCCTTTCTCGACATCCTGGTATCCGTATAGATGGCGGCGAGGGAATCGGCCGTGTGACAAAGCCGGGGCTGGATCAACCTGTAGGCGCGGCGGCAATAAACAGTGTACCTAGGCGTATGATCACGGAACAGGTGTCTTTGGTATGTGAAGAGGCGGAGTATTCCGGTGGCCTGCAAGTCATTATCCGAGTTCCTGGAGGGCGAGAACTGTCCCGACGCACCTTTAACCCGCAACTGGGTATAGAGGGTGGGCTGTCCATCCTGGGCAGCAGTGGAGTGGTAGAACCCATGAGCAACCAAGCTCTTGTTGATACCATAACGCTCTCTATCCGCCAGGCTCGCGCCGAGGGGGCAACCTGCCTTATTCTTGTGCCAGGAAATTATGGGCTGCATTTTATACAGGAGCACGGGTTTGACCGACGGGCGCCCATCGTTAAGTGCGCAAACTTTATTGGGGATGCGCTGGATGCAGCTGGGGCCGAGGGATTCTCCTCTGTGTTGTTGGTGGGTCATGTGGGAAAGCTGGTCAAACTCGCCGGAGGCGTCATGAATACACACAGCCGATATGCCGACTGCCGCACGGAGATCTTCTGTGCCCATGCGGCAGTTTGCGGTGCAGATACGGCACTGTGCCGGGCGTTGATGGACGCAGCGTCCAGTGATGGCTGCATAGAACTTCTCGATACGGCCGGGTTGCGCGGGGCCGTGATGAGCGGGATACTAGCTTCTATTGATCAGCACATGAAACATCGGGTTGCCGGAAAATATTGCGTAGGCGCGGTTTTGTTTTCTAACCGCTATGGTCTGCTTGGGTACACGCCTACGGCTGCAGATATCATGAAGACTTGGGAGTGAGAAAATGGTACATTTTGTGGGGGCGGGACCGGGGGCGCCGGATCTTATCACGATGCGTGGCGCACATCTGTTGCGCAATGCTGGGACAGTTGTCTATGCCGGGAGCCTTGTGAATCCGGCCTTGCTGAGTCTGTGCCCAGACGGCTGCACGGTTTATAATAGCGCAGAAATGACGTTAGAACAGGTGGTCGATGTTCTGGTGCAAGCGGAAGGAGAAGGGAAATCTCCGGTGCGGCTACATACTGGCGACCCAAGCCTATACGGTGCCATACGGGAACAAATGGATGCGTTGGATGCATTGAACGTACCCTACGATGTGATTCCGGGTGTTTCCAGCCTGTGTGCGGCGGCGGCAGCTCTGCCAGGGGAATACACTCTGCCGGGTATAACGCAATCGGTTATTATCACCCGAATGGCCGGGCGCACATCGGTACCCCAGCAGGAAAGCGTAGCCAATTTGGCCGAGCACGGCTGTTCCATGGTTGTGTTTTTGTCCGCTGGGATGCTGCCGGAACTGCAATCTGCGTTGTTGAAGGGCGCCTACACTGCCGAAACCCCCGCAGCGCTGATCTACAAGGCAAGCTGGCCAGAGGAACGCATCTGCCGCTGTACGCTTGGTACTCTGGCCCAAACGGGACATTTGGCAGGGATTACAAAGACGGCGCTGGTGCTAGTAGGCGAGTTTTTGCGCATGGAACCTGCGCCGCGAAGCAGGCTGTATGATGCAAGTTTTTCCACGGAATATCGAGAGGCCGAACCATGAATTGTAGCGAGGATTTTGGCAGTGGAAATATTGAGTTGATTGCCTTTACCAGCCAAGGCTTTGCGCTCGCCCAGAGGTTGGCTGAAATGCTGGGAGGAACGGCTTCGCGCTGTGGGGAATCAGAATCACTGGCTGTTTGGACAGCGCGTTGTTTTGGCTCAGCGCGGGCGCTGGTTTTTGTAGGTGCCGTGGGGATTGCGGTGCGGGCTGTGGCATCGCATATAAAAAACAAGGCATCGGACCCAGCCGTAGTGGCAGTGGACGAGTGTGCCCATTTCGCCGTACCCATACTGTCTGGCCATCTCGGTGGGGCTAACGATCTGGCCAGGCGAATTTCAGAGCACATAGACGCGATACCGGTTGTAACCACTGCCACTGACGTGAATGGAGTATTTGCCGTGGACGAGTGGGCAAAAAGGCAAAACTGTGTAATTCCTGATCCCGGGAAGATAAAATCTATTTCAGCTCGTCTGCTCGCTGGCGGGACTGTGACGCTGCGCACGCTTTGGCCGGTACTGGGAAATCCGCCATCGGGCGTCGTAGTGGCGCAGGCGGATGGTGAGTATGACTTTGCACTTACGATCAAACGCAAAGGGCGAGACGTACTTCGGATTGTTCCGCGCATCGCTGTGCTGGGAGTTGGCTGCAAAGAGGGGACATCCCGGGAGGCAATAGAGGAGGCGTTCAGCGCTCTGCTGGCTAAGAGCAGCCTATACGAACAAGCGGTTTACAAAGTATGCAGCATCGACCGAAAGGAACGGGAGCCGGGCCTCTTGGACTTCTGTCGGGAACGTGATTTGCCGTTCGTCACCTTTACACCGCAAGAGCTGCAGCAGGCACAGGGTAACTTCACGCCATCCGCCTTCGTGCAGCGCATTACCGGCGTGGACAATGTTTGTGAGCGCGCCGCAGTCCTTGGCAGCGGTGGGAAACTATATGTGAAAAAGGCAGCTGGTAACGGTGTAACTCTGGCACTGGCGCTTTCTCATTTTGCGCCAAACTGGAGTTGGCGCTGAAAGACGAAGGAGAGATATGATGAAAGCGGGCAAAGTAACGCTAGTCGGTATCGGGCCTGGCAGGGCCGGTGGCATGACTGCCGATGCGCTCCAAGCGATGGAAGAGGCCGATGTGCTATGTGGCTACACGGTATATATTGATTTGGTGCGGGAGATGTTTCCGGAAAAAGCGTTCTATGTGACTTCCATGACCAAGGAACGGGAACGTTGCCGTTGGGCGTTAGAGACCGCCTACTCTGGGCAGAGTGTAGCGCTGGTATGCAGCGGTGATGCTGGAGTTTATGGAATGGCAGGGTTGTTGCTCTCTATGGCTTCTGAAGAAGAGAACCGGCCAGACATACGGATAGAAACCGTGCCTGGAGTGACGGCAGCAACTGCTGGGGCGGCAATACTTGGTGCACCGCTGATGAACGACTTTTGCGTTATTTCCCTCTCCGACCGATTAACACCTTGGAGCGTTATTGCATTGCGATTGCGCGCTGCGGCACAGGGTGACTTCGTCATTTGTCTATATAATCCTGCCAGCCGTGGCCGTCCAAAGCACTTGCACAGGGCCTGCAAGATACTGTTGGAGGCTGGGAAGAAGCCGGAGACGATATGCGGCTGGGTGAGGAACATCGGCCGCAATGGGCAGGATAGTGGCATCCTGACACTGGAACAGCTGCTATCTTTCCCGGCGGATATGTTCACTACCGTATATATCGGCAGCAATTCCACGCGTGTGACCAACGGCCACATAGTTACGCCCAGAGGCTACCATACAGAGAAATCCAGACCTTGCAAAGAGTAATAAGGGGACGTCTGATGAAACTGCTTATTTTTGGCGGAACCTTCGAAGGGCGGCGACTTGCCGCCGACGCCGTAGCAATGGGTGCTTGCTGCACAGTCAGTGTTGCCACTGAACTTGGGGCCGAAGAACTGACCGGGATATGTGAACTTGTAGTAGAGGTGGGCCGGCTCGAGGTCCCAGCTATGACGGAATTGGCCGAAAAAGCGGACCTCTGCATAGATGCAACCCACCCCTATGCCGTGCGGGCCTCTGCCAATATCCGTCAGGCTTGCCGTGCAGCCGGTGTGCCGCTGGCCCGCGTCACCCGTCAGGGTAGCGAACTCAACGGCGCTGTGGTGATGCCAGACTGTACCACTGCTGCGGCGTTTTTGGCCGGGACAGAGGGGAATATTCTGTTGACCACGGGGACAAAGGAACTTGCTGCGTTTTCTGGCTTGGATCGGCATCGCCTCTACGTTCGTGTCCTACCGATGCACGAGAGTATTTCTCTCTGTGAAGCAGCGGGGATCGCCCATAGCCACATCATAGCCATGCAGGGTCCGTTCAGTCAGAAACTGAATGAGGCGATCCTTTTACAGTACGGCATAGATTGGTTGGTGACGAAGGATGGCGGAGGCCCAGGGGGATTTTCCCAAAAACGTTTGGCTGCGGACAGCGTGGGTGCGCGTCTCGTGGTGATATGCCGCCCGGACGATACCGACGGATGTACTGTGGAGGAGATCCGAACGCAAATCGCCCAGCTGCTGGATCAGGAAAAAAGGGGGAAGCAATCGTGAATGTGACACTGTTGGGCATGGGCTGTGGGACCGAAGCGCTGACCATCGAGGCCAGAAACGCTCTGATGCAAGCCGGACTAATCGTAGGTGCGCAACGGTTGCTGGACACCTTACCAGAGGACTGTTCGGGGAAACGAGTTGCTGCGGTAGCATCTGCGGATATTGTAAACTGTATTGTTAAAGAAAACTGTAAGGAAGTCTGTATTGTTTTCAGCGGAGACAGTGGATTTTATTCTGGTGCTCGTGGAGTCTTACCGCGGCTCAGCGGGCATACTATACGTATGCTTCCAGGCATATCCTGCGTGCAGGCGCTGGCTGCGGCACTGAGCCGCCCATGGCAGAATTGGCGTTTGGCATCAGCGCATGGGACGTTTTGTGATCCTGTGGCTGAACTTATGCAAGGGGCCCCTGTCCTTTTCTTGACTGGTGGCCCAGATGGTCCGGCCACGCTGTGTCGTGCCATCGATGAGGCCGGACTAGGTGAGCTTTCTGTAACCGTTGGCGAGGATCTGGGATTTCCTACCCAGAAGTTGACCTTTGGAACAGCGCGGGAATTTTCATCACAGAAATTCTCTCCCCTAAATGTTCTTTTGGCGGAAGCGGTTCCTATGCCGCCGAGGCGTGCACCCGGCTGGCCGGATGCGTGGTTCCGGCAGGAAGAACGTGTGCCGCTCACGAAATGCGAGGTGCGGGCTGCTGTGCTTTCGAACTTGGCGGTCAACCCAGAGATGGTCTGCTGGGACATCGGAGCCGGTACTGGCAGTGTTGGGATCGAGATGGCGGCACTGTGCCGGGAAGTCTGGGCTGTGGAGCAGAGTGCTGAAGCGCTTGCTCTGCTTCACCGAAACCGAAAAAACTTGCACGCCTACAATCTTCATATCATTGGGGGCACCGCCCCGAACGTTCTTTCCAAACTACCCGCTCCGAATGCTGTCTTTATAGGAGGCAGTGGGGGACACATGGAGGAAATTCTGCAGGCGGTTTATGCGGCGAATTCCTCGGCGAAGGTCTGTGTTTCAGCGATACGTTTTTCTACTTTGTACACGGCATATGAGACAATGCGCAGGCTAGGGTATGAGGTATCTGTCACACAGTTATGTATCAACCATAGCCATGACCTTGGGGGAGAGCCCATGCTGCGGGCGCAAAACCCCATTTTTCTCATCCTTGGTGAACGGGAGGGAACCGTGTGCGACAATTGATGTTAGCGGCGCTGCATAGTGGCGCAGGAAAAACCGTTGTAACGTGTGCTCTGCTTACTGTTTTACGCCGGCGAGGTATGCAGGTACGGGCGTTCAAGTGTGGCCCGGACTATATTGATCCGATGTTTCACAGCCGGGTATTGGGAGTGCCCAGTCGGAATATAGACCTCTTTCTACAGGGGAAAGCAGGCGTCCGTGCGGCGTTTAAGGCCGCAGACGGCGATATAGCCATCGTAGAAGGCGCGATGGGTTTTTACGATGGTGTGGCCGGTACTGAAATTGCCAGTGCTTGGGCCGTGGCGGAGGCAGCGGATATCCCAGTGGTGCTGGTGCTGCGCCCGCAGGGCGCAGCACTGACGCTTGCCGCGCAGCTGTGTGGCATACAGCAGTTTCGCCCTCGCAGCCATATTGCTGGGGTGTTGCTCAACGACTGCAAGGCATCACTGGCGGAATATCTCTCTCCAATTTTGCAGAGAGAAACCGGTTTGCCAGTGCTTGGGTACTTGCCCCATTGTGCAGAAGCTGAACTCCCCAGCCGGCATCTTGGACTTTGGACGCCCGAAGAGATCAGCAACCTGCGGGAACGCAATGAAACTTTGGCTATGCGCATGGAGGAAAGCGTCGATATACAGACACTGCTCTCTCTGGCCAACGGGGCCCCAAGGGATACGAATCTCTCTTCGGTTTCTGCTGTTGTCCCGCGCTGCCGCATTGCCGTAGCACGGGACGAGGCTTTCTGCTTCTACTATGAGGACAACCTTGACGCCCTTCGCATGAACGGTGCAGAACTTGTATTTTTCAGTCCGATGCGGGACGCTGCGCTGCCAGTGGAGGATACTTGGGTGGAGGATATCCGGAATTGTATCTTCCGGAACTGTCTGCCAACGAGAGGATGCGTACCGAACTTTGCTTGGCTGTACTGCGCGGGATGCCCACGGTGGCTGAATGTGGAGGGTTCCTCTATTTGCAATCGGCAATGCGTGCCGAGGACGGGCGCCGCTGGGAAATGGTTGGCGTATTCCCAGGAGAGGGATTTCCTACTGGAGGACTCCGGCGTTTCGGATACCTGACGTTGACTGCCGAGACAGACAGTTTGCTATTTAAAAAAGGCGAGTGCTGCCCTGCCCACGAATTTCACTATTGGGATTGCAATGCGAACGGGAAAGATTTTTCTGCGAAAAAATGGAACGGGAGCCCTTGGCGCTGTGGGTTTGCCGGACCGAAGCTGTATGCGGCCTTTTCACATCTGCATTTCGGGGGAGGACTCCCATTGGCACGGCGCTTCGTAGACGCGGCTGCGGAGTATGCTGCACGCGGCGTGAGAAAGGGATGTTGCGCAACATGACAAAAGATACCCGTCATGAGGCAGAGAGGAAATTGCTCCAGCTGATAGAATCCATCTCCCCACCAGATGCTGCTGCGGCAGATGCGGCGCGAATGCGTTGGGATAGCCGGGCAAAGCCGTTAGGAAGTTTAGGCGAACTTGAGACGGATATCACCCGCATTGCGGCCCTAACGGGCAACCCCATGCCAAAACTTGTTCCACGAAGTTTGCTGGTATTTTGTGCAGACAACGGGGTGGTGGTTCAAGGAATCAGTCAGAGTGGACCGGAAGTGACTGCCGCCGTGGCCCGCGCATTGGGCGAAGGACACAGTACCGTCTGCCACATGGGTGCCATTGCCCAGTGCCGTGTGGTACCGGTGGATATCGGGATGCGGTTGTTTGATCACGGCCGGTTCCCCGGTGTGGTAAACCGGTGCATACGCCGCAGTACAGCAGATTGTTCTCAGGGGCCAGCGATGAGCCGTCTCGAGTGCATACAAGCAATTTTGTCCGGGGCCGAGTTGGCCATGGAGCAGGCGAGCGCCGGAGATCGGCTGCTGTGTACAGGAGAGATGGGCATAGGTAACACGACAACGGCAACGGCTGTTGCCTGTGCGCTACTAAACCGTGGCCCTAATGAGTTGACAGGCCGGGGGGCTGGACTCTCTGACGCTGGCCTGGACCGTAAGATTCGGACCATTGAAGCTTCCCTGAAGCGAAATAACCCGGACCCGGCCGACATAGTGGACGTATTGAGTAAAGTTGGTGGATTAGACATTGCGGCCATGTGCGGGACTTTCCTGGGTGCTGCGGCTTCCCGTGTGCCAGTTGTTATAGACGGTTGCATTAGTGCGGCGGCAGCGTTGTGCGCTGTGCGCATGGCTCCACATGCCAAAGCTGCAATGTTGGCCAGCCACTGTTCAGCAGAACCTATGGCCGGCGCTTTGATGGATGCGTTAGGACTGTATCCGGTCATCAGCGCTGGACTGCGGCTCGGGGAAGGAAGCGGCGCGGTGGCGTTGTTGCCGTTACTTGATATGGCTCTGTCTGTGTATCGTGACGGCGATGGTTTTGGAGAGTTAGGGATAGCGCCTTATGCGCCACAGTAACAGTACAAAGGAGAAGTCGCAACGTGTTACAGCTTGTGATTGGCGGGGCGGGCAGCGGCAAGAGTACATTTGCCGAAGACCTGGCGAGCCACGCCCCGGGAGCAAAGATATACATTGCTACCATGCGGCCTTCCGATGAGGAATGCCGCAGGCGAATCGCCCGGCATCAAAGGATGCGTTCTGGTAAGGGCTTTGATACGCTGGAGCGCTATACAGATCTATCGGGTATAGCATCTCTTGTTCCGTTTGGGGCGAGCGTATTACTCGAGTGCCTCAGCAATCTGACTGCCAACGAACTTTATGACACCGACGGCGGTGGAACACAGGCGGTGCTGGACGGAGTGCTCGCATTGCTGCCCCGTTGCAGTTGCCTGACCGTTGTCACGAACGAAGTGTTTAGCGGAGGAACCGAGTACAAGGGGGATACCCTCAATTATATACGGTCGTTGGCGGCACTGAACCGTGCGCTGGCGGTTCGTGCCGACCGCGTGATTGAGGTAGTGTGCGGACTTCCCTGCTTTTTGAAGGGAGGCAGCTATGGTTTTGATTGAAACCATCGTGGTTGCCTTCTCAATGTTCAGCGCCCTGCCCATGCCGCATGTGGAGTGGAATGCGAAAAATATGCGCTTTTCCCTGTGTGCGTTCCCCCTGGTAGGAGTGGTCATCGGCCTAGCAGGGAGTGTGTGGTGGGCGATCTGCAGCTGGTTCAGTTTGCCTAGCGTGTTGCGCGGTGTAGGGCTATGCCTGCTTCCGGTTGGAATAACGGGGGGCATTCATCTCGACGGTTATGCAGATACCTGTGATGCCCTGGCAAGCCATGCACCTTTGGAAAAGAAACAGGAAATTCTTAAGGATGCGCACCTTGGAACTTTCGCCGTTATCCATTTATGCGAGTATTTCCTGGCGTCTTTTGCGTTGTGGTCCACGTTGCTGGAGTGGAACGCTACAGTCATTATTGCTTCCTTCTGCCTTTCCAGAACGCTCTCTGGTTTAGCGATTACCTGTTTTCCCCTGGCGCGAGATACGGGACTTGCGCATACCTTTGCTGAAGCCGCGGATAAAAAAACCGTCAAAAAGATATTGTTGGTGATGGCAGCGTTTTTTGCCTGCGTTTTAGCGATATGCGGGAAAGGGTGGATGATGCTGGTATTTGTCGTTACCTTTGCGTATTACCATCGCATGGCACGAAAGCAATTCGGAGGACTGTCCGGTGATTTGGCAGGTTGGTTTGTTCAAACCACAGAACTTTGGGCGCTTATTGCTCTGATCGCAGTTCAATATGGAGGGAAGATACTATGATGTTTATTACCGGCCCGATGTTTTCGGGAAAGAAAACCTGGGTGTGTGAGTCTTTGGGCCTCTCGCGTCAGGAACTGACTGCTCGCGCAGTGTGGGATGTTCAGGAATTGGCGGCGACAGCAGATGATCTTGAGATGTTATGCGATGATCTGTGTCAGTTTGACATCGTCATTGCCACAGAAGTCGGCGGAGGAATCGTGCCTGTAGATGCAGCGCAGCGTGCAGCTCGAGAGGCCGCAGGTAGCCTGGCCTGTTTGTTGGCGGCAAGAGCTGAAACTGTGGTAAGAATCTGCTGTGGGCTGCCTCAACTTCTCAAAGGAACTCTTCCATGCTGATCTATCTACTGCGCCACGGAGAGACGGTTTATAACACCGAGAGACGCTATCAGGGGAGTTCTGATATACCACTCTCAGACTGCGGGCGAGCTGCTTTGTGCCCGGCAGATTTTTGCGTGCCCGTGGTGTATTCCTCCCCCCTGATCCGTGCGTTTGAGAGTGCGCGGATCATCTTCCCTACAGCTCGGGTGGAGCGTGTACCAGCTCTAAGAGAGATGGATTTCGGGCGGTTTGAAGGACACACCTATCTTGAACTGAAACATGATCCAGAATACTGCACTTGGGTGAATGGCGGCTGTAAAGCTGCCTGCCCAGGAAGCAGGGAGGATCGTGCGGCATTCATCCATCGCAGTTGCGTTGCCTTTTGCAATTTGATGGAGCGTGCACTTTCTCGCGGGGAGGAAACACTGGTAATTATGGCTCATGGCGGCACCCAAATGGCTGTGCTTTCAAGCTATGTTTTTCCCAGACGGGATTACTTTGAAGGGCAGTCTGGCAGAGGAGGCGGTTTTATACTGGACGCTTCCCATTGGACAAGCAAACGGGAACTGGCACTTGTGAAAGAAACCTATTATTGCAGAGGGTGAGGGCGTGGATCATATTTTGGCTGCTATGTTGGGCGGCTTTTTGCTGGATCTGCTGTTGGGCGACCCGGTTTGGGTGCCGTGGCCACATCCAGTGGTAGTAATGGGGCGTTGCGTAAACGGGCTTGAAGTTATGCTGCGGAAAATTTTTCCAGCGACACATTCAGGAGAACTTGCAGCTGGTTGTGTGTTGGCGGGGATCCTTCCTCTGGGGACCGTTTTGCTGTGTTGGGGCGTTTTATACCTGGCGGAGTTGGTTTCTCCTTGGGTGAGCCTGGGCTTGGAGATACTGCTCTGCTGGCAGGCGTTGGCTATGAAGGATTTACGCATGGAAAGCGAGCGGGTGTACCATGCCCTGGAGACGGGGACGTTGGAGGAGGCGCGTACGGCTGTGGGGCGCATTGTGGGAAGAGATACGGCAAAACTTTCACGCGACGGTGTGACACGTGCGGCGGTGGAAACTGTAGCAGAAAATTTCTCTGACGGTGTGTCTGCGCCGTTATGTTTTATGATGCTTGGCGGCGCTCCCCTTGCACTATGCTACAAGGCAATCAACACGATGGACAGCATGGTGGGTTATAAGAACGAAGCATACCGTTACTTTGGCCGGGCAGCAGCGAAACTCGATGATGCCGCCAATTATCTTCCGTCGCGTTTATCGGCACTGCTACTGATCATCGCTGCGGCATTGAGGAAACAAGACGGCAGGAATGCCTGGCGCATTTGGCGACGGGACCGGCGGTGCCATGCCAGCCCCAACTCGGCTCAGTGTGAAGCGGCCATGGCCGGAGCGCTCCATGTGCAGCTGGCAGGGCCGGCATACTATTTCGGGAAACTGTACAACAAACCGACGATCGGTGACAGTGTCCGCCCTATCGAACCAAAGGATATCACGCGAGCCAACCGTATGATGTATACTGCTGGATTTTTGTGCGTAACGCTCTTGGCAGGAGTGAGAGTTCTATTCCTTGGAATATAAGTAGGAGAAAGTACGATGGAACATTTCATGCATGGCGGCGATTGGGCTGGATATTTCAACGAATATGGAAAACCGCCAATGGACTTTTCGGCCAGTGTCAGCCCGCTTGGACTGCCCGAGTCCGTTCAAATTGCGGTTTCAGAGGCGCTGGTACTGGCGGGGAGATATCCAGATCCCCTTTGCCGTGAACTGCGTGCGGCACTCGAACGGCACCACAATGTGCCAAAGGAGTATATCCTATGCGGCAACGGAGCAGCAGATCTTATATACCGTCTCGTTGCTGCATTAAGGCCGAGGCAGGCTGTGATAACTGCCCCTACTTTTTCGGAATACAAGCGGGCGTTAGATATGTATGGTTGCCAGGTAACAGAATATCCTCTGGAAAAAGAGTCCGACTTCGCTCTGAGTCCTGAGTTCCTGAATGCGATAGAGCCTGGCGTAGAACTGGTGTTCCTCTGTGAGCCCAACAACCCCACTGGGATCTCGACTGCCCCTGAACTGTTGCGGCGTATACTCACCTGTTGTGAAGCTGTAGGGGCCCAGCTGGTTGTTGATGAATGTTTCCATGAATTTCTGCCTGATCCGGGCGCTTATACTCTGTTGCCGTTGCTGAAGACACATCCCGCCCTGACGGTTCTGCGGGCATTCACAAAGTCGTATGGTATGCCCGGCTTGAGACTTGGTTATGCACTGTGTTCAAACACTAAGTTGTTGGAAAATATGCTGTGTGCAGGGCCGCCCTGGGCCGTGTCTTCCCCTGCGCAAGCTGCTGGACTGGCTGCACTTGAGGATGAAGATTACAGCCGAGACCTGCGCGCCCTAGTCCTCGTGCAGCGACCCCGTTTGCGTCAGGCGTTGATGGCATTGGGCCTGTATGTGGTGCCAGGGCAGGCCAATTACCTGTTGTTTTTCTGCAGCGATACCACGCTGGATTTGAAACTGCGTGACCGGGGCATCCTGATACGTAACTGCACTGATTTCCACGGTTTGGGTTCTGGATGGTACCGAATAGCTGTGCGTGGGGAGGCTGACAATAACCGGCTGATCGAAGAGATGGGGAAGGTGATTGCAGATGGCTAAGTGTATCATGGTGCAGGGAACCATGTCTGGGGCAGGAAAAAGCTTACTGGTAACGGCGCTTTGCCGCATTTTTAAGCAAGACGGATGGCGTGTTGCTCCGTTTAAGAGCCAAAACATGGCATTGAACAGCTGCGTCACCCGTGATGGGCTGGAAATGGGCCGTGCGCAAGCTGTACAGGCAGAGGCTGCAGGACTCGAAGCGGACGTGCGGATGAACCCCATATTGCTTAAACCCACAAGCGATATGGGCAGCCAACTCATCGTAAACGGTGAAGTGCGTGGGACGTACCAAGCATCTGAATACTTCAGCATGAAACGAGAGCTTATTCCAGAGATTCTCTCTGCTTACCATAGCCTTGCCGCTGAGAACGACATTATCGTTATTGAAGGGGCGGGAAGCCCAGCGGAAATCAACCTGAAGGAAAATGATATCGTCAACATGGGGTTGGCAGCCATGGTCGATGCGCCAGTATTGCTGGTAGGAGACATAGACAGAGGCGGTGTGTTTGCACAACTCTACGGTACCATAGCGCTACTTGAGCCAGAGGAAAGAGCACGCATCGTGGGTACCGTTATCAACAAGTTTCGAGGAGACGCATCTCTACTTAAGCCAGGAGTTGATCAGCTTGAAATGCTGACTGGGGTACCCAATCTGGGGGTCATACCATATACTGAGGCACAAATAGACGATGAAGACAGTCTGTCTCCACGTTTTACCGTGCGGCAGGAAGGCCGTATGCTGGACATCGCTGTGATTCGGCTACCACGTATATCAAATTTTACGGATTTTGCCCCGCTGGATAAGCACCCAGGAATACGTGTGCGTTATGTGAAAAATATCCCTGAATTGGGCGGGCCCGATCTTATCGTTCTTCCGGGGACCAAGAGCACCATGTCAGATCTTGTGTGGTTGCGAGAGAGCGGTTTGGAGGCAGCAATACTACGCAAGGCAAGAGATGGAACGCCTGTGCTGGGTATTTGCGGTGGATATCAGATGTTGGGCTTGTCGCTTGAAGATCCTTATGGTGTTGAGATGGGCGGCCAAATGCGAGGGATAGGGCTTTTGCCAGTGCATACGGTGTTTTCTCCATTAAAAGAGCGCCGTCGTGTAGAAGCTTATGCAAGAGCTCCATTCAAAAGCGCACGGATGGAAGGCTATGAAATCCATATGGGGCATACTGACAACAGCAACGTTGCGCCTTTTTGCCAGATAAAAGACGGTAGTAGAGACGGCGCAGTGAAAGGTGCGGTGTTCGGAACATATCTCCACGGCCTGTTCGACACTGGCGAGCTCACTATCCAGTTGGCAGAGTGGTTGGCCGGTCGGCGCGGACTTTCTTTGCCGAAGGCGAGAGTGGGCTCATACAAAGCCTTTAAACAAGAACAGTACAATCTAATAGCGGATATAATACGGCGCAATTTGGATATGAACGCCTTGCACCATGCAATGCGAGTTGCTCAAGTTACTACAGGGGGAATGGCATGAAATCAAAGGGCCTGCTACATCTCTATTGGGGAAGCGGAAAAGGAAAAACCTCGGCGGCTGTGGGCCTGGCCGTGCGCGCTCTTGGCTGTGGAAACCGGGTGGTTTTTGTACAGTTTCTGAAAAATGGGACAAGCCATGAGCTGGCGCCGCTACGGCAACTTGGTGCAGAAATTTTTTGGGGCAAGACGGTTGAAAAGTTTACCTTTGAGATGAGTGAAGCGGAAAAAGCTGCACTAAAAATAGAACAAACAGAAATGTTACGGTGCGCACTTCTGAAGCCCTGTGATCTGATGATTCTTGACGAGGCCTGTGCAGCATGGCAGTTGAACATGGTGGATCAAGACCTCCTGCGCCGGGCTGTCATGGGACGGTGCGAAGACTGCGAACTGGTTCTTACAGGGCGTGACCCGGCAGAGTGGATGTTCAAAGCAGCGGACTACTGTACGGAGATGCGTTGTCTCTGCCATCCATATGCAAAAGGAATCCCGGCGAGAGAGGGGATAGAATATTGACAACGAAACACGTTCTCCCTGCGGACATCGAACGCACGAGTATGCAAATGATTGATGACGAGCTTTCTAAACGAGGAATCGTCCTGTCTACGGAAAACGCAGCTGTTGTAAAGCGTGTCATACATACTACGGCGGATTTTGATTATGCGGAAACGCTGCGGTTCACACCCGGTGCCGTTTCCGGTGGGCTTTCCGCGTTGTCGGCCGGAACGGCGATTGTCACTGATACGAACATGGCGTTGGCTGGAATCAGTAAACCGGCAATGCGCAAACTTGGAGGGGCGGCTTACTGCTTCATGGCAGACCGTGACGTTGCTGAATTTGCTGCAAAACGCGAGACCACACGAGCAGCGGCATCGATGTTTCTTGCTGCCAGTCGTTATCCAAATGCGGTTTATGCTGTGGGGAATGCACCTACAGCTCTGCTGGAACTCTGTGCGCAGATGCAGGCTGGACTACGGCCAGCACTGATCATTGGTGTGCCGGTAGGATTTGTGAATGTGGAGGAAAGCAAGCTTCGCTTACTTGACCTTTGCCTGAAAAATGGAACTCCCGCTATTATTTCTCTGGGGCGTAAAGGAGGAAGCAACGTAGCTGCTGCGATTTGCAATGCGCTGCTGTACGCGGCCTCCGGTACTTTGGATCCTACTTCCAGAGGATGGCGTGGGTGACGAACTTTTGATGTGACCGATTTCTGTGGCAATTAAGGACAGGTTCAAATACAACCGAGGACTTTTTTACCGTAAAAGCGAAAAAGATTCCAACAAGAATTTTGTGCTCTGTGAATAGGTTTTTCAGAAAGGTGCATTCTGCAGCCGGGTACATTATACTCGGCTGCAGTGCTGTTTTGCGCTGTTTTCGTCAAGGCAAATTACAATAGGAAGCGCAGGGGAATAAGGATATAATATAAACAGAAGCGTTCTGAACAAGAACACAAGGGAAAAGATACTTTCTTTTCTTCAAAACAGCGGGGTTGCACCTGCGAAAAACCAGTTGTATCGCGGTCAATTCCATGCAAAACAACGCGCTCAAAAACATCAATCTTTATTTGTCACTACTTTCTTTTGGCAGTCTTTCAATCACACGCACAAAAGCGCCCTGGTGCTCTTCTGTCAGCGCAAAACTGTTTTCAAGGCCTGCCGTGATATAAATATCGCCTTCGGTTGTTACGAAGACAGCCTCAAAATCGTTACTTTTCTGCCAGAGTGCGGCGGCCTTCTCCAGGCCCATCACAAATAGAGCGGTGGAAAGCCCGTCGCATACCAGGCCATCGTCACCAACAACCGTGACGGAGAGCAGGCCGCTCTCCGCCGGGCGGCCGGTGGCAGGGTCCATGATATGCCAGTAGGTGTTCCCGTCCTGCTCAAAATAGCGTTCATATCCGCCGGAGGTAACTACGGCTTGATCCTGGATGGAAAGAACAATCATAGGGGTACCGCCGTTGGGGTCCTTGACAGCAATCTTCCATGGAGTGCCGTCCGGCTTGCAGCCAACCGTCTGAACATTGCCGCCCAAGTTGAGCAATGCGGAATCCACGCCGTTTTCCCGCAGATATTGAGCGGTCTGGCTGCCGGCAAAACCCTTGGCAACGCTGCCCAGGTCAATTTTCATGTCATCTGGAACAGACACGACACCGGTTTCATCGTTATACTGGATCTTTGTGTAATCCACATGGTCCAGCAGCTCCCCAATGGCGTCTTCCCCCGGCACCTGATAGCTCCCCGTGGTAAAGCCCCAAGCCCGCACGACCGGATAAATTGAAATATCCAAAGCGCCGCCGGTACGGCGGCACATGGCAAGCGCAGACTGCATCAACTCCCCAGCAGAGCCTGTCAGCGCACCTTCGCCGATCTGATTGATGGCATAGACCTCGCTGTTCTCATCCGTGACGGAAACTGCGTCTTCCAGGTCGGAAATCAATGCTTCCGCCCCTGCCAGCAGCGATTCGTCTCCGTATATGGTGAAGTCCATGACTGTGTCCATGGCAAAAAAAGAAGTTGTCTGAGGCTGGTCGGTACCAGCGCCTGTGCAGCCGGCGAGCATACATAGAGCCAGAAAAACAAGGAACCAAAACCGTCTCATAGCCCGGCCTCCTCACACAGTGTAAAGCCATTCCCTAAAACGGAAATCTCCATTGACAAATCCCCCCTGAGTGTGTATACTTTTGTTCTTGGCGGTTAGCTTTCGCTAACCGCTGGTGTTAAAAGACGCCCGCAGGATGTTTTTCTTCGCACGATGGTTAGCTGCGCCTAACTTTTGTGCAAACAAAATCGTCCCATGCGGGACGGCTTATATTATAACACGGAAAGGAGGCGGTTTTCAACGCGCAATTTCCAGTGAATGGTTTGGAATCTATTTTTCTGCCTATAAGAAAGGCGGCAAACAGTAAAGGAGGCTGAATGATGAAGAAAATTCTTCGCAAATTGGGGGCATTCTTTTTGTCGGCGGCTATGCTCGCTTCACTGGTTGTCAATGCGGCGGCTGTGGATGCAGGTACGGGAGTGCTGAAAAAGAGCGAGTTAGATCCCCCTACAACGGTATCGGCCGGATATAGTTCCTACGATAACGCTATCACTTTAAGTTTTGGCGAGGATTCAGTATCCGCAGGATGGTTGAATGCCATTACTGGGGTCAAAGTTGATGAAACGAGTTATACAAAAGCAAATAGTTCTTATTTTTTAAGTACCAATGAATGGATCGTTGCAAATGTCATTGGCGCATACGGATCCTATTCTGCGCTAAAGCTGTGTGGATCATTTGATAATTCTTTCCCTGTCGTAATCTCTGCTGACGGTTATTCTGACCTGACCGTGGAACTGACAACGGACGGCAACGGCGGTTATACCGCAGAAATCAAGGACAGCGGCGATGGCGGAGAAACCGGAGAGAACAATCCCACAGAGAAAAAGGCACCGCCTACGGAGTTCACATATCCAGCGTATTCTTTTGGATCTGATTTTAAATTGATTTTCAGCAGTGAGGATGCTGAATGGTTGAACGCTATTACTGGCGTGACAGTAGATAACAAAACGTGGTCTGAAGGACTTGTTTGGGGGAATCAGGCGTATTCCGTTGTTGCCCGGACCAATGAAATGGATGGCTGTTATATTGAGATCGGCAGCGGCTTTCTACCAACTCAAGCCATCTGCGTTATCTCCGCAGATGGTTATAGCGATCTGACGCTCAAATTAAATAAAAATGATCGCACTGCGGAAGTGGTGAATGGAGCGACTGAGCCGGAAGAGGTGTACTCCATTACAGTGGAAGAAGCTGAACACGGAACCGTAACTGCCTCCTCTGAGACAGCCAAAGAGGGAGAGGTCATCACCGTAACAGTCCAGCCGAACACCGGCTATGAGCTGGATACGCTGACCGTAACGCAGGGTGATGAAGCAGTAAACACTGAAAGCATCGATGATGGGTACACATTTGTGATGCCTGCGGGAGATGTGACGGTGTCGGCTGTGTTCCGGGCCGCTGAATCTTCTGGTGAGTTGCTCCCGCCCGCGACAGTGACGGCAAAATATAACTATTCCTCACTTTTTACGAGTACTGTGTACCTGGACTTCGGTC
>OLOL01000915.1_pt1 | contig 27764 bp, 22 predicted proteins | sample 1673081 | NCBI WGS metagenome assembly OLOL01 (sample SAMEA3136753, study PRJEB25190) | human gut metagenome
ACGCTCGCCGGACAACCCCTCCGGCACTCCGTGCCACCTCCCCTTGCACAGGGGAGGCTGAGAGATTTTGCTACGTGCCACCTCCCCTTGCACAGGGGAGGCTGAGAGATTTTGCTGCGTGCCACCTCCACCTACATAAGAGAGAATTTCAGGTTTTGTAAAATCGTTTCTTTGGAGGACACGCTCAATGGCTCCCTTGTGTAAAGGGAGCTGTCAGCCGCAATGGCTGACTGAGGGATTGTCCGCCCCAGCACAACCAGAAATATAGACCAAAAAACATCCTCCGTATCGTCATACGGAGGATGTTCTTCGATTCAGCTTGACCACACCGGTCATGACCAGAGCAAACAGGATAAAGAATAGAGCACCCGCCACCCCGATGATGAGGTTTGGCACGCTGGGCGACAGGACATGGTTGGAATGCTCCGGCGCGGCGGGGTCATACTTGACCAGAAAGGTGGTGCCCACCTGCTTGGTGCTGTCTACCGTGCCATAGATCTCCCCAGCATAGACGGTTCCATCGACGGTGTACCGATAATCCACATCATACACCATCTTTCTGCCAGACCGGATGCCGCTGCGCTCCCACCGCTGCTCCACCGCCACCACTGTGGCAGTCTCCATCGGCCAATCCACCTGGCGGCAGCATTCCACATAAAACTGGATGCTCTGCATCATAAAATACAGTCCCACCACCGCAAACAGGATGCCGACGCCTTTCCAAATCAGCGACCGGTTCATTCAAACTGTTCCGGATCGTAGTTCACCTTGCGGTTTTGTTCAACCTCCCCTTCCGGCTGCTGGGGCTGCCAATCCTGCTGCCCTTGCGTCTCCTTCAAGTAACGGTAAAACTCCGTCAAAGCAGCCTGATAATAGGGTTTGACATAAAGCAGCAGCAGGCCAAAGGTCAGGAAGGACAGCAAGAACCAGCCAAAAAAGCTCAGCTGGAGGAGGAACAGCTCCCCCTTGTGCCCCCGCATCATCTCCTGGCTGGCGTCGATAGCCTCTCGACCGGTGTATTCCGGATGGTCACACAGGATATAATAGACCTGGGAATAGGCCAGCGCCTTGACGATGCCGGGGATGACAAAGAGCAGTGACCACAGGAAGGTGAAGATCGTGGACAAGAATCCGGCAAAGAAGGTGTTGACAAAGTTCTGAAAAGGCTGGAACAAGTCGCCAATTTCCGCCGGTTCTCGGTAGGATAATTTCAAATAGATCAGCGCCACCCCAGTTTCCAACGTCCCCATGATGATCAGCTTCCCGATCACCATGACCCCTGTGGCCGCTGATAACAGCATCCAGTTGAGCAGCAGGACTAGAATGGCAGTCCCCCAGTTGCCCCGCAGGCTCTCTTTGGCATTGGCCTTGATACTCGCTCTTGGCATAGTAACACACTCCTTCTCCCTCATTGGTTCTTTTCTTTTTCATCTATTTTACTCGAGCGCCGCCTTCTGCGCAAGGTCTATTCCACAGAGCAATCTTTTTTCGCTCGTTTTTTCGCACTTTTTCATCTTGTTTGCTATCTTTCTTTTTGTTTTTACCTTTGATTTCTTCCCTTTTCCGTTTTCCGTTAGCACTCACTTTAAAAGAGTGCTAAAAATTCATATTTTGTTCATGACTTGTTCATAGTTGTGCTCTATATTATGGGCAGATGAAAAGAGAACCTAAGGTTCAAGAAACCGGGTTCAGAAAGGAAGCATTTATGATGATGTACAGCATGACCCCCTTTGGACGCAACAACAGCCTGTCCAACTTTTTTGATAACTTTGACCGCCACTTTTTCAGTGACATGAACACCCCCAAGTTCGACTCTTTCCGCACCGATATTCGTGAGGAAGGCGACCACTATGTGCTGGACGCTGACCTGCCTGGCTTTGACCGGGAGGACATTCATCTGGAGCTTCAGGGCGATGTTCTGACCATCACCGCACAGCACAACAACGAGAAGGAGGACAAGGACGAGGAAGGCAAGTATCTCTGCCGCGAACGTTCCACCAGCTCCTTCACCAGAAGTTTCGATGTCTCCGGCATCGACACGGAGAAGATCACCGCCGCCTATGACAAGGGCGTGCTGACCTTGACTCTGCCCAAGCAGACAGAAGAAGTTCCTGCCAGCCGCAGGATTGAGATCCAGTAAGACACCAAAATACAAGCATTTTGGTAAGGTTGCAGCCTGGTGGATACACCGACTGCCCTGGCACGCTCACCGTTCCGGAAACGTGCGCCTGACATTGTCTGAAGCAGGGGACGGATTCCGTCCCCTGTTCCACATTTCCATTTGATTGACCCTACTCCGAAAAGGAGGTTTTGATATGAACCAAAAAAACTTCACCCAGAAATCCCAGGAAGCCATCCAGGCTGCTCAGATGCTCTCCCGTGAATATGGCAACCCTCAGATCGAGCAGGCACATCTGCTCTACGCCCTGCTGGATCAGGAGAGCGGCCTGATCCCCCAGCTGGTCACCAGCATGGGGCCTGACCCCGCCAGCCTGAAAGCCGCCGTCAAGGCGGAGCTGCAGCGGATGCCCAAGGTGGGCGGCGCTGGACGGGAGGCGGACAAGGTCTACATCTCCCGTGACATGGATCGTGCCTTGACCCGTGCCGATGAGATCGCCGGTGAGATGAAGGACGAGTTCCTGTCTGTGGAACATCTGTTCCTCGGCCTCATCGACGCCGCTGACCCCACCCTGAAAAAGCTGTTCCAGACCTATCACATCACCAAGGAAGCCGCTCTGAACTCCCTGTCTCAGGTGCGCGGCAACCAGCGTGTGACCTCGGACAATCCGGAGGAGACCTATGACGCCCTGAAAAAGTACGGCTTCGACCTGGTGGAACGGGCAAAGCAGAACAAGCTGGATCCGGTCATCGGTCGAGATGATGAGATCCGGAATGTCATCCGTATCCTGTCCCGTAAGACCAAAAATAACCCTGTGCTCATCGGTGAACCCGGCGTGGGCAAGACCGCTGTGGTAGAAGGTCTGGCACAGCGTATCGTTCGGGGCGACGTGCCCAAGAGCCTCCAGGATAAGACCATCTTCTCCCTGGATATGGGCGCTCTGGTGGCAGGCGCCAAGTACCGCGGCGAATTCGAGGAACGTCTGAAGGCCGTTCTGAACGAAGTCCGCAAGAGCGAAGGCAAAATTTTGCTTTTCATCGACGAACTGCACACCATCGTGGGCGCTGGCAAGACCGAAGGCTCCATGGACGCCGGCAACCTGCTGAAACCCATGCTGGCTCGTGGTGAGCTGCACTGCATCGGCGCCACCACTCTGAACGAATACCGTCAGTATATCGAAAAGGACGCCGCTCTGGAACGTCGTTTCCAGCCCGTCATGGTGGCAGAACCCACTGTGGAGGACACCATTGCCATCCTCCGTGGCCTGAAAGAGCGGTATGAAGTGTACCACGGCGTCAAAATCCACGACAGCGCCATCATCGCCGCTGCCACCCTGTCCAACCGGTACATCACCGACCGGTTCCTGCCGGACAAGGCCATTGACCTGGTGGACGAAGCCTGCGCTATGGTGCGTACCGAGATGGACTCTATGCCCACCGAATTGGATGTCATTTCCCGTAAGATCATCCAGCACGAGATTGAAGAAGCTGCCCTCCAGAAGGAAGACGACCAGCTGAGCAAGGAACGTCTGGCGACCATCGAGAAGGAACTGTCCGATATGCGGGAGGAGTTCAACGCCAAGAAGGCTCAGTGGGAGAATGAAAAGAACGCCATTGAAAAGGTGCAGAAGATCCGTGAGGACATCGAAGCGGCCAACGCCCAGATGGAACAGGCGGAACGGGAATACAACCTGGAAAAGGCCGCCGAGCTGAAATACGGCAAGCTGCCTGAGCTGAAAAAGCAGTTGGCGGAGGAAGAAAACATCGCCAACGAGGGCAAGAAGCGCAGCCTGCTCCGTGACCGTGTCACCGATGGAGAGATCGCCCTCATCATCGAACGCTGGACGGGCATCCCCGTGGCAAAGCTCATGGAGGGCGAACGGGAGAAGCTGCTGCACCTGGACGACATTCTGCATCAGAGAGTCATCGGCCAGGACGAAGCCGTTAACCGGGTCTGTGAGGCCATCCTCCGCAGCCGTGCCGGCATCCAAGACCCCAACCGTCCCATTGGCTCCTTCCTGTTCCTGGGCCCCACTGGCGTGGGCAAGACGGAACTGGCCAAAGCCTTGGCGGAAGCCCTGTTCGACAGCGAGAAGAACATGGTGCGTATCGACATGAGCGAGTACATGGAAAAGTACTCCGTCTCTCGGCTCATCGGTGCGCCTCCGGGATATGTGGGCTACGAGGAAGGCGGCCAGCTGACCGAAGCCGTCCGTCGCCGTCCCTACTCCGTCGTCCTGTTCGACGAGGTGGAGAAGGCACACCCCGATGTGTTCAACGTCCTGCTCCAGGTGTTGGATGACGGTCGTATCACCGACAGCCAGGGTCGTACCGTGGACTTCAAGAACACCATCATCATCCTCACCTCCAACCTGGGCAGCCAGTACCTGCTGGACGGCATCGACGCCAACGGCGAGATCAGCGCAGAGGCCAAGCGCCAAGTGGAGGAGCTGCTGAAACGCTCCTTCCGTCCGGAATTCCTGAACCGTTTGGACGAGATCGTGTTCTACAAGCCGCTGACCCGTGAGAACATCCATGGCATCATCGACCTGCTGCTCTCTGGCCTGAACAAGCGCCTGGAGGACAAGCAGATTCGGGTAGAAGTGACCGAAGCGGCCAAGGACTTCATCGTAGCCGAGAGCTACGACCCCGCCTTCGGTGCCCGTCCCCTCCGCCGGTATATCCAGCACACCATCGAGACCCTTATCGGTCGGAAGATCATCGCCGAGGATCTGGCGCCCGGCACCGTGCTCACCGTGGATCTGGATGGGAACACCCTCTTTATCCGTTGATCTTGCACGATGTAATTCGTTGCACTCCTACTTTTGGGGGGCTGCCATTATGGCAGCCCCCCTCTTTCTATCTGGTGCAAACCTGGCCGTTCCCTTGTCAACCCTCCTCTGCTATGCTACAATGACCCTATTCCGTAGAATTTTGCACTGTTTTGGAGGGGTCTTCTATGTTTTTCTCCGGCCAGTTGGCTCGGTTTCATCATTGGCAGCACCGTGACTTGTGGGCGTTCTGCAAGTGGGTGGCTCTGTCTGTGCTGGTGGGCAGCACGGTGGGGTTGGTGAGCTCTGCCTTTGCTTTCTGTCTGTCCCAAGTGACCGCCTTTCGGCAGGCGCACTTTTGGATCCTGTTCTGCCTGCCCCTGGCCGGTCTGGTCATCTTGGCACTGTATCACATTCTGAACATGGACAACGATGGCGGCACCGAGTTCATCCTGGCCTCCGTCCGAGATGCCCGACAGCTCCACGTCCGCCAAGTGCCCCTCATCTTCATCGCCACCGTCCTCACCCACCTGACCGGCGGCAGCGCCGGCCGAGAGGGGGCGGCGCTGCAGATTGGCGGCAGCATGGGCAACAAGCTGGGGCAGCTGCTGCATCTGGATGAACGAGACGAGCGGATGATCACCATGGCCGGCATGGCCGCTGGCTTCTCCGCCCTCTTTGGCACCCCCATCGGCGCCGCCGTCTTTGCCATGGAGGTGGAGAGCGTGGGCGTCATGTACTACTCCGCCATCGTCCCCTGTTTCCTCTCCGCCCTGGTGGCCAAATGGGTGGCCAGCGCCTTGGGCATCGCCGCCACCAGCTTCACCCTGGCCTCCGCCCCCCATCTGACGCCTTTGGTGCTGTTGCAGCTGCTGGCGCTGGGCGTCCTGTGTGCCTTTGCCGCAGCGCTGTTCTGCGAAGCCATGGAGCAGGGGGGCAAATTATACAGCCGTTTTCTCCACAACCGCTGGGTTCGTGTGGTGGTGGGCGGCGTCCTGGTCATCCTACTCACTCTGGCCGTGGGCAACACCGACTACAACGGCGCCGGCATGGAGGTCATCATCCGCGCCATCGCCGGAGAGGCGGTGCCCTATGCGTTCCTCTTGAAAATCCTCTTTACCGTCCTCACCCTCCGCTCCGGCTTCCGCGGCGGCGAGATCGTCCCCGCCTTCTTCATCGGCGCCACCTTCGGCTGCACGGTGGGGCCGCTGGTAGGATTACCCCCGGCGTTTTCCGCAGCGGCAGGCATGATGGCCGTGTTCTGCGGCGTCACCAACTGTCCCCTGACCTCCATCGCCCTAGGCTTTGAGCTGTTCGCCGGAGTGGGGCTTGTGCCCATGGCGCTGACCATCGCCGTGTCCTATATGCTCTCCGGCTACGGCGGGCTGTACCACGAGCAGCACATCCTCTATTCCAAATCAAAATCCCTCTACATCCACCAGAACACCGGCGAGGTGTACGAGGACGAGGAAAAACATCTGCCCAAAGCGTCCCACGATGGACTGGACTGAAAGCAAACACGACCTGTTCTGGCAGGTCGTGTTTTTTCGGTATGAAGGTGGAAAAACCTGTATAGAATAACCGTAACCCCTTTTTACGGAAAGGATGAACGGATTATGACAGGCTGTGATTTGACTCGTCAGGCGCAGAACGCCCTGCGTCTGGCACGGGAAAGCTCTGCCCAGCTGGGGCATGGCTATGTGGGAAGTGAACATCTCTTGCTGGGACTGCTCCGAGCGTCTCAGGGCGCCGCCGCGCGTGCCCTGACCGCCGCAGGCATCCAGGAGACCGCCGTTCAGACCGCCATCGCCGGTCTGGTGGGGGTGGGCACCCGTGGCTGCGGCCCCTCCATGGGCTTGACTCCCCGCTGCCGCCGCATTATCCAGATCGCCGCCCAGGAGAGTAAACGGCTGGGCAGCCGTCTGGTGGGAACGGAGCATCTCCTCATCGGCATCCTGCGAGACGGCGATGGCTCCGCCGCCCGCATCTTAGGCGGCAGCGGAGCCGATCTGCGCAAGCTCTACGGCGGGTTGTACGCCGCCTTCGGCGAGTCCAGCGGTCCCAGCCCCTATCGGGGACGGGCGAAGGACTACGAAACCCCCAGGGAATCTCGGCTCCTGGAGCAGTTCACCCGAGACATGACTCGGATGGCCGCCGCCGGTCGCCTAGATCCGGTGTCCGGCCGAGAGGAGGAGCTGGAACGGGTCATTCAGATTTTGTGCCGCCGGACGAAGAACAATCCGGTCTTATTGGGCGAACCGGGCGTAGGCAAGACCGCTGTGGCGGAAGCCTTAGCCCAGCGCATCGCCAGCGGTCAGGTGCCGCCTGCCCTGAGCCGCTGCGCCCTGCTGGCGCTGGACTTACCCGCCACTGTGGCGGGCACCAAGTATCGGGGCGAGTTCGAGGATCGGGTGAAGCGCATTTTGAAGGAAGTTCAGCGGGTGGGCAGCATCATCCTCTTTTTGGACGAACTGCACACCATCATCGGCGCCGGCAGCGCTGAAGGCTCCATTGATGCAGCCAACATCTTGAAACCGGCGCTGAGCCGTGGGGAGATTCAGGTGCTGGGCGCCACCACCCAGGAGGAATACCGGAAATTCATCCGCAAGGACGCCGCCCTGGAGCGCCGGTTCCAGCCGGTGCAGCTGGAACCGCCCACTCCGGCCGTGGCCAAAACCATCCTGACCACATTGCGTCCTCGGTACGAGTCCTATCACGGGCTGGTCATCACCGATGAGGCCATTGACGCCGCCGTGGCCCTGTCTCAGCGCTACCTGCCCGACCGGAACCTGCCGGACAAAGCCATCGACCTGATGGACGAGGCAGCAGCCTGCGTGAAGATCGGCGGAGCCAAGGAGCCGGAGGACTGCTCCCATTTGGAACAGCGGCGGAAGGCGACCATCTCCGCCTTAGAGCAAGCCATCCGAGGGCAGGATTTCGAGCAGGCCGCCCTGCTGCGGGACGCCGAAGTGAGCTTCCGCCACCAGTTGGAGGAGGCGCAGGAGCGGTGGAAAGCCGCCCGCACCCACGCCCCGCTGACGGTGGACGGAGACGCCATCGCCCAGGTGCTCTCCCGCTGGACGGGAATCCCAGTGACCGCCCTGACCCAGGACGAGGCCAGCCGCCTGCTCCACTTGGAGGACGCCCTTCACCGGCGGGTCATCGGCCAAAAGACCGCCGTCCACAGCCTCGCCGCCGCCATCCGCCGCAGCCGTGCCGGATTGCAGGAGGAAAACCGTCCTGTCGGCTCCTTCCTCTTTGCCGGCCCTTCCGGCGTGGGCAAGACCGAGCTGTGCCGGAGTCTGGCGCAGTGCCTGTTCGGCAGCGAAGATGCCCTGCTGCGGCTGGATATGTCTGAGTATATGGAAGCGCAGAGCGTCTCTCGGCTCATCGGCTCGCCCCCTGGTTATGTGGGCTACGAGGAGGGCGGTCGGCTGACAGAGGCCATCCGGAAGCGTCCCTATCGGGTGGTGCTCTTTGACGAGCTGGAAAAAGCCCATCCGGACGTGTGGAACCTGCTGCTGCAAATCCTGGAGGACGGGGCTCTGACCGACTCCCAGGGACAGAAAGCGGACTTCCGCAACGCCGTCCTCATCATGACCACCAACGCCGGAGCGGAAGTGCTGGCCTCCGCCGCCCGCCCCTTGGGCTTTTCCCCCACCCAGCCCGATGACACGGAAAAAGCGCTGCAAACCGCCCTGCGCAAGGTATTCCGACCGGAATTTCTGAACCGCATCGACGAGATCATCTGCTTCCAGCCCTTGACGGAGGAAGAAGTACAGGAGATCGCAGCATTGATGCTGAACCAGTCCCTGAAACGCCTGCAAAAGCAGCACATCACCGTGACCTACACCCAGCAGGCGCTGGCCGCCGTGTCCCGGCAGGGACACGATTCCACCTATGGCGTCCGCCCCATGCGGCGCTACCTGCGGCAGGCACTGGAGAATCCGGCGGCGGAGCTGCTGCTGAACGGGCAGCTGTGCCCGGGGAGTGGGTTGACCGTGGACGCAGAGGGAGAAAATTTGACCCTGACCGTGCAGGCGCCTACGTTGGCGCTGGCGGAGCCGGAATGACGTAAACCTATCGAAAATCAAGCCCCGCAGGGCCATTTAGCTTCTTTTCGCTTCCTTTTACTTCTCTGAAGAAAAGGAAGTGGGGTTCAGGGGCAAAGCCCCTGGTCGCTGACCGCAGTCAGCGCCGCAGCGTTAAGAAAACTTGCCAGTGGCAAGTTTTTAGCGTAGGCCATGCCTGTAAAACAGGCATGGTCGTAGGTTTTTGCTGATTTATAAGGGTGAATTTTCGGCCAAAGCCGAAAAGAGGGAGAACCCCGCAGCGTTAAAAAAACCTGCCGGGGGCAGGTTTTTTAGCGAAGGCTCCGCCTGTCAACAGGCGGGGGGGCGGTTCGGGTAGGAGTAGAAGGAGGGAATTTTACCTCTGCGTCCCCCGGGGGTTCTCCCTTCGTTATGCTGTTCAATGTCAAAGAAAACCACGCAACGTGAACCAAACACGCTGCGTGGTTTTTCTTATCAAATACACACAGAATCACCCAAACGTGAACCTGTCTCCGCTAGGTTTTACTTCCCAGCAATGATCTCCTCGATCAAGTCCCGTTCGTCCATATGGTACTTCACGCCCTTGATCTCCTGATAGTCCTCGTGTCCCTTTCCGGCCAACAGGATGATGTCCCCCTTCTGGCCGATGGACATACAATAGGCGATGGCTTCCTTCCGGTCGGGGATGGTCACATATTCCCCGTCCGCCTTGTGGACGCCTACCAGGATGTCGTTGATGATGTCCATTGGCTCCTCGTTTCTGGGGTTGTCGCTGGTGACCACGGTCAGGTCAGCCAAACGGCTGGACACCTCGCCCATCTCGTACCGGCGGGATTTGGCACGGTTGCCGCCGCAGCCGAACAGACAGATGATGCGCTTGGGGCCGTAGGCACGGATGTTGGTCAGCAGGGCTTCCAGCGCCATGGCATTATGGGCGTAGTCGATCATCAGGGTGTAGTCGCCGGGGGTCGGATAGATTTCCAAACGACCCTTGACCTGGATGGTGTTCAGGGCGTCCAAAATCGCCTGCTGGGCGATGCCCAGATGACGGCAGAGGGCGATGGCGGCCAGGGAGTTGTAAACGGTGAAGTCGCCGGGAATGTCCACATGGACGGTATAGTGTTCCAGTCCGTCCAGGTCGTACTGGACGCCCAGGTAACCGGGCTGATGGATGCGCTGGACGTTCCTCGCACGCAAGTCGGCGTTCTCACCCATGCCGAAGGTCTCCAGCTGGCAGGTGTGACCGGCCATGACCTGTTCCAGGTAGTCGGCGTCAGCGTTGGCGATGCCGATCTTACAGTTGCGGAAAAGCATCCCCTTGCACTGGATGTATTCCTCCATGCTCTCATGCTCGCCGGGGCCGATGTGATCCGGTTCCAGATTGGTGAAGATGGCATAGTCGTACTGGAAGCCTGCCACACGGCTGAGCTTCATAGCCTGGCTGGACACCTCCATGACCACATAGCGGATGCCAGCCTGCACCATCTCCGCAAAATATTTCTGCACCAGGAAGGATTCCGGCGTGGTGTTCAGGGAAGGGATGTGCTTGTCACCGATGATGGCTTCGATGGTGCCGATCAGGCCGGTGGGCAGGCCGGCCTTTTCCAGGATGCCCCGAATCATGTAGGTGGTGGTGGTCTTGCCCTTGGTGCCGGTGACCCCGATGGTGGTCAGCTTTTCCGCCGGATGGCCGTACCAGGCGGCGGCCAGCTCAGCCAGAGCCACACGGCTGTTATCCACCTTGAGCACGGTGATATTTTCCGGCACCTTCACGTCCTGCTCCACCACCAGCGCCACAGCGCCCTTTTCCAGCACGTCAGGAATGTATTTGTGGCCGTCAGTGACCGCACCCGGCAGGCAGAGGAAGATACAGCCGGGAACGGCCTTTCGAGAGTCGTAGATGACTTCAGTGATGTCCTGTTCCAGACTGCCCTGGAGCAGAGTATAATTCATACGGAAAATCAGGTCGATCAGTTTCATATATCAAAATCCTTTCTGAGCCATAACGCTCCTTACAGGTCGATTTCTCCTTCAAACACCGTGGTGGCCGGGCCGGTCATAAAGATGCTGCCGTCAGTGATCTCAATGTTCAAATCGCCGCCCAGGAGATGCACCGTCACGTTCCGGTCGCACAGCCCGTTCCGCCAAGCGGCATAAGCCGTGGCGCAGGCGCCGGTACCGCAGGCCAGCGTCTCTCCGGCCCCACGCTCCCAGACCCGCATCTGGACGTTGTGCCGATCCAGCACCTTCACAAACTCCGTGTTGGTTCGGTCGGGGAACATCTCGTGGTGTTCAAACAGGGGGCCGATCTTCTCGATCTCCAGTCCATCCACGTCATCGCACCAGACCACTGCGTGGGGGTTGCCCATGGAAACACAGGTCATCACCCACTCCTTGCCGCCTACCGTCACCGGCTGACCGATGACCGGATCGCCCAGACCCACCACAGGGATGGCGTCCGCCTGGACGGAAGGGGCGCCCATGTCCACCTTGACCCAGGTGACCACACCGTTTTCTACGGTCAGATCCAGGTACTTCATCCCGCCTTTCGTCTCCACGGAGAGTGCGGTCTTGTCCGTCAGACCCTTGTCATAGCAGAACTTGGCCACACAGCGGATGCCATTGCCGCACATGGCGCCCTCACTGCCATCGGAGTTATACATAGCCATGCGGAAATCCGCCTGGTCGGAGGGGCAGATGAGGATGAGCCCATCGGAGCCAATGCCAAAGTGTCGGTCGCTGAGCTTCCGCGCCACGCCGTTTGGGTCTGGCAGGGGCTGTTGGGTACAGTCCACATAGATATAGTCATTGCCGCAGCCGTGCATTTTTGTAAATTTCATGGACACTGCTCCTTTCGAGTCAATGCGAATGCAGAAGTATACCACATATTATAATATAATTCCCCCCGTTGTAAAGCATGGATTGTCACGATTTTTGCGATACAGCACTTTTTCTCTTGCAGTTTTTCACAGAATCTTTTATAATGAAAAATAGACGAAATAACGGACACTACCCCATACTGTGTCCGGTTGGGAGATTCAGAATCATGGCTAGAAAAGACCCGCGCAACACCCGCCGCAAAATCGTCACCGCCGCCTGGAAGCTGTTCTACGAGCAGGGATACGACCGGACGACCGTGGATCAGATCATCCTGGAATCCGGCACCTCCAAAGGTTCGTTTTATCACTATTTCAGCGGGAAAGATGCGCTCTTATCCTCTCTTTCCTCTCTTTTTGACGACAAATACGAGGAATTGATGCAGGAGATCGATCCGGAGATGAACAGCTTTGACAAGCTGATGCTGCTCAACCGAGAGCTGTTCCAGGTCATCGAGGACACGGTTTCCGTGGACTTGATGAGCCGGATGTACGCCACCCAGCTGACCACAATGGGAGAAAAGCATCTGTTAGACCAAGGACGCACCTATTATAAACTGCTGCGCAAGATCTCTCAGGAGGGGCAGCAGCGCGGTGAGATCGCCAATACCGTCTCTCCCGCCGAGTTCTCCCGCATCTACGCCATGTGCGAGCGCGCCCTCATCTACGACTGGTGCATACGGGGCGGGGAATACTCTCTGGCCGCCTACTCCGCCGATATGCTGCCCAAGCTCCTGCACTATCTGCGCATCCCCCAATAAAGCCGATCACGATGTCTTGACACAGCAGGCTTCTCCAGCCTGCTGTGTTTTTGATTTGTTTCATTGTTTTTCTATCGTTTTGTTTTCTAAATGAATTTTTAATTTTCACTACTTTGTACGGCTTATTTTCATTGGAATTACAATCTTTATAATGTATTTAAATTGAAAATGTATAGAATAAAGTTCCTAATCTGTATCCTATTGACTCCGTTATTTCTTCGTGTTAGAATAGAAGTATCTTGTTTAGAAAAGAGAGGAATCATTCATGTTCACCCAATCCAACATCTGCATTATCATTACGATCGTGCTCTATCTGGCATTCATGCTCTACCTGGGCTTCCGGTATGCCGACTCCTCCAGCCAGTCCGTGGGCGACTTCTACCTGGGCGGCCGTAAGCTGGGTCCCCTGGTCACCGCTATGAGCGCCGAGGCGTCTGATATGTCCTCCTGGCTGCTGATGGGTCTGCCCGGCTTGGCCTACTCCACCGGCATCTGCGACGTCACCTGGACTGCCCTCGGCATCGGCATCGGTACCTATCTGAACTGGCTCATTGTGGCCAAGCGCCTGCGTACTTACACCGAACACATCGGTGCAGATACCGTGCCCGATTTCTTTGAACGCCGCTTCAAGGACAACAGCCACCTGCTCCTGGGCATCTCCGCCGTGGTCATCGTGGTCTTTTTCATCCCCTACACTGCCTCCGGCTTCTCCGCCTGCGGCAAGCTGTTCTCCTCCCTGTTCGGCTTTGACTATCGTATCGCTATGATCGTCTCCGCCGCTGTCATCGTGGCCTACACCGCCACCGGCGGCTTCATGGCCGCCTCCACCACCGACCTGGTGCAGTCCATCGTCATGACCGTGGCGCTGATCTGCATCGTTTGCTTCGGCATCGGTGAGGCCGGCGGCATCGGCAACGTGGGCGACTACGCCGCCTCCATGGACGGCTACCTGTCCATGACCCATATGTATGACGCAGCCACCAACTCTGCCGTCTCCTATGGCGGCTTCCTGCCCACCTTCTGCACCGCAGCATGGGGTCTGGGCTACTTCGGGATGCCTCACATCCTGCTCCGGTTCATGGCCATTGAAAAGCCGGAAAAGATCAAGCTCAGCCGTCGTATTGCCACCATCTGGGTCTTTATCGCCATGGCTGTGGCCATCTTCATCGGCGTCATCGGCCTGACCATGGTGCATGAAGGCGCCATTTCCGCCGTCACTGACCCGGAACGGATCATCATTGTCATCGCACAGTTCATGTCCAAGTTTGGCATCGTCCCCGCTCTGCTGGCCGGTCTGGTCATGGCAGGGATCCTGGCCTGCACCATGTCCACCTGTGACAGTCAGTTGCTGGCCGCCTCCTCCTCCATCTCCGAAAACATCCTCCGCGGTGTGTTCCGTATCAATCTGAGCCACAAGGCCACCATGATCGTGGCTCGTGTGACCCTGGTGATCATCTCCATCATCGGCGCGATCTTCGCCTTGGATCCCGAATCCTCCGTGTTCCAGATCGTCTCCTTCGCCTGGGCTGGCTTCGGCGCCTCCTTTGGCCCCGTCATCCTGGCGGCTCTGTTCTGGAAGCGCTGCAACCGCTGGGGCGCCCTGGCTGGTATGCTGGGCGGCGGCGTAATGGTCTTTGTGTGGAAGTTCGCCATCAAGCCTCTGGGCGGCGTGTTCAACATCTATGAACTGCTCCCCGCTTTCGTCTTTGCCCTCATCCTCATGGTCATCGTCAGCCTCATTACTCCGGCTCCCAATCAGGACATGATGGACGAATTCAACGCCGTGCGCACGCACTCCGCAGCCATCAAGTAAGCGACTGCACTACTATAATACTATAAATACTATAATATGTAACAACCGCTCCAATACCCTTGCGTATTGGAGCGGTTGTTTTAATATTCGCCGCCCTTGCGCCCCAAGTGAGGCGTGATGGTGCTCCGGTCATCGTCATGCATCCGGCCCCAGTCGATGCCCTCTTGGCGGACGCCTCGGCCATCATGCTGACGGCTGTGCGCCTGCCCTTCCAAATCCGGCGTCAGGCTTCCGGCCATCTCCATCTGTGCTTTGCCCAGAGCGGACAACGGTTTGCGCTTTTTCATCGGTTCTCCCCCTTTCCTCCGTTCAGTTAGCTTTCCCATACCACCTTCATTCCATTCCTCCCACATCCTGGATTGTGAAATTTTTCTCAAAAACACTGAAAATGTTGATTTTCCCTCTTGATTTTTTCCTGCGACATGATACAATAACGATATACTAAATGAGGAGGATACTTAAATGGCATATGTTATTTCTGACGGCTGTGTCGCTTGTGGTTCCTGCGCAGGCGCTTGCCCCGTTGGCGCTATCTCCGAAGGCGACGGCGCTTACGTCATCGACGAAAACGCTTGTGTGAGCTGCGGCACTTGTGCTGGCGCTTGCCCCATGGGCGCAATCGTGGAAGGCTAATTTCGGTCTTACTGAGAATACGGACGTTGTTCTGCAACGTCCGTTTTTTCATACCCTCCCAGCTCCCCTTTCGTATTTTCTCCCGAAGGTACCGTCTCATTCTGCATATTCTTTCTTCTATTCAAGTATATGCGTATATTTATACATATTTCTTTCAATTTAACCGGTTTTTTCGGGGGAAGATTCGGTTTTTTATGCAAATTTATGCTTGCAATCCTGATATGGGAGTGGTATCCTAGACTCACGAATTCAACAGAAGCCTGTTCAGGCGGACATTTTTCTCTAGTATATCTTATTCCGTTTTACATTTTGGGAGGCATTATCATGGCTGACAAGAAAGAGATCAAGAAAGTTGTATTGGCATACTCCGGCGGTCTGGACACATCCATCATCATCCCCTGGCTGAAGGAAAACTACAATGACCCTGAGATCATCGCAGTCTCCGGCAACGTAGGCCAGGCGGACGAGCTGGAAGGTCTGGAGGAGAGAGCCATCAAGACCGGCGCTTCCAAGCTCATCGTGGCTGACCTGACCGACGAGATGGTGGATGACGTCATCATCCCCTCCGTGAAGGCTGGCGCAAAGTATGAGACGTATCTGCTGGGCACCGCTTTCGCCCGTCCCGTCATTGCCAAGAAGCTGACGGAGATCGCCCTGGCCGAAGGCGCCGACGCCATCTGCCACGGCTGCACTGGCAAGGGCAACGACCAGGTTCGGTTCGAGCTGGCCATCAAGCGTTTCGCTCCCGACATGAAGATCATCGCTCCCTGGAGAGAGTGGGACATCGTCTCCCGTGACCAGGAGATCGACTACGCAGAAGCCCACAACGTGCCCCTGAAGATCACCAGAGAGACCAACTACTCCAAGGACAAGAACCTGTGGCACCTGTCCCACGAGGGTCTGGATCTGGAAGATCCCGCAAACGAACCCGATTACGACAAGCCCGGCTTCCTGGAAATGGGCATCTCCCCCTTCCAAGCGCCCGATCAGCCCACCTACGTCACCATCGACTTTGAACAGGGCACGCCCGTGGCCGTGGATGGCGTGAAGATGAAGGCCTCCGACGTCATCCGCACCCTGAACAAGCTGGGCGGCGAGAACGGCATCGGCATCATCGACATTGTGGAGAACCGGCTGGTCGGCATGAAGGATCGCGGCGTCTATGAAACTCCGGGCGGCACCATCCTGTATAAGGCACATGAGATGCTGGAATCCCTGACCCTGGATAAGGACACCATGCATGAGAAGGAAAAGCTGAGCATTGTCTTTGCTGACCTGATCTACAACGGCAAGTGGTACTCCCCCCTGCGGGAAGCCCTGTCCGCCTTTGTGGACAAGACCCAGGAATATGTCACCGGCACCGTCAAGCTCAAGCTGTACAAGGGCAACATCATCCCCGCCGGCATGACTTCCCCCTACACCCTCTACTCCGAAGAGCTGGCCACCTTCGATGAATCCGATTACGACCAGAAGGATTCCGCTGGCTTCATCAACCTGTGGGGTCTGCCCACCACCGTGCAGGCACTGCGGGAACAGGGCAAGCTGAAGTAAGTTATTTTTCGCATACAGTAAGCAGATTGCCGCACCCAACCCGTGCGGCAATCCCTTTATCTAAGCCAATAAGGAGCGATACGTTATGAAACTTTGGGCTGGACGGTTCCAAAAAGAGACCGATACCCTGGTCAATAATTTTAATTCTTCCATCAACTTCGACGCCCGCCTGTACAAGCAGGACATCGCCGGCTCCATCGCCCACGCCACCATGCTGGGCAAGCAGGGCATCATCGAGCAGGCAGAAGCGGATAAGATCATCAGCGGCCTGAAGGCCATCCTGGCGGACATTGAGGCTGGTGAAGTAGAATTCACCATGGACAACGAAGATATTCATATGAATATCGAGGCCATCCTCACCCAGCGCATTGGCGACACCGGCAAGCGGCTGCACACCTCTCGGAGCCGGAACGACCAAGTGGCCGTGGACTTCCGTCTATATGTGAAAGAGGAGATCCCCACCATCATCAACCAGGTGCTGGATCTGGAACAGGTGCTCATTCAGAAGGCCGAGGAGAATCTGTCCACCGTCATGCCCGGCTACACCCATCTCCAGCGGGCACAACCCACCACCTTCGCCCACTACATGATGGCCTATGCCAATATGTTCCGCCGAGACGTGACCCGTTTGGAGGACTGCCTGGAACGGCTGGACGAGTGCCCCCTGGGCGCCGGCGCCCTGGCCACCTCCACCTATCCCGTTGACCGTCAGATGACCGCAAAGCTGCTGGGCTTTGCCAAGCCCACGGAAAACTCCATGGACTCCGTCTCTGACCGAGACTACGCCATCGAATTCCTCTCCGCCTGCTCCATCCTGATGATGCACCTGTCTCGGTTCGCCGAGGAGATCATCCTGTGGTGCAGCTGGGAGTTCAAATACGCCGACCTGGACGATGCCTATTCCACCGGCTCCTCCATCATGCCCCAGAAGAAGAATCCGGACGTGGCCGAGCTGGTGCGCGGCAAGACCGGCCGTGTGTACGGCGATCTGATGACCCTGCTGACCGTCATGAAGGCGCTGCCGCTGGCCTACAACAAGGATATGCAGGAGGACAAGGAACCGGTCTTTGACGCCATCGACACGGTGGAAATGTGCCTGCCCGTCTTTGGCGCCATGCTCCAGACCCTGACCATCCGTCCCAAGAACATGGCCAAGGCTGCCGCCGGCGGCTTCATCAACGCCACCGACTGCGCCGACTACCTGGTCAAGAAGGGGATGCCCTTCCGGGAAGCCTATATGATCGTGGGCCGCCTGGTCAATATGTGCATCCGCTCCGGCGAGAACCTGGAAACTCTGACCCTGCGGGACTTCCGTGCCATCAGCGACCTGTTCGACTCCGACGTGTACGAAGCGCTGGAACTGAAGCACTGCGTCCACGAACGGAAGGTCTACGGCGGCCCCAGCAAGGACGACGTGACCCGTCAGATCCAGTACATCAAAGACTTTGTGGCTGACCATCGCTAAGCCGCTTTTGGGAAAAGAGATGACCTATCATGAAACCTACCATTTACATTGACGGCCAAGCGGGTACCACCGGCCTGCAAATCTACCAGCGGCTGGGCGATCGGGAGGACATCACCCTGCTGTCCATCGACCCCTCCAAGCGGAAGGATGCGGCGGAACGGAAAAAGCTGCTCAACGCCGCTGACCTGGTGTTCCTGTGCCTGCCGGACGCTGCTTCTGTGGAAGCGGTCTCCCTGATCGACAACCCCAACGTGCGGGTCATCGACGCCTCCACGGCGCACCGCACCAATCCGGCCTGGACGTATGGCTTTTCCGAGCTGTCCGCCGCCCAGAAGGACGCCATCCGCACCACCAAACGCCTGGCCAACCCCGGCTGCCACGCCACCGGATTCATCTCCTCCACTGCGCCCCTGGTGCAGGCTGGTATCATCCCCACCGACTACCCCATGACCTGTTACTCCCTCACCGGCTACTCCGGCGGTGGCAAGGGCATGATTGCCGAGTACGAGGATCCAGAACCACCCTATGAATTCTTCTCCCCCCGTATCTACGGCCTGACCCTGAACCACAAGCACCTGCCGGAAATGCAGGCGGTATCCGGTCTGGATTTCCCGCCCGTGTTCTGCCCCATCGTGGACAACTATTATAAAGGTATGGCCACCACCATTCTGCTGCAAAATCGCCTGCTCCCTGGCAAGCCCACGGCAGAGAACATCTGGGAAGCCCTGAAGGCTCACTATGACGGCTGCGCCCTGGTGTCTGTGGCAGAGCTGGGTTACGACCAGCCCATGATCGCCGCCAACACCATGGCGGACAAGGACAGCTTGCAGCTCATCGTCTGCGGCGGCGCAGATCGCACCACCGTCACCGCCCTGTTCGACAACCTGGGCAAGGGCGCCTCCGGCGCTGCCGTGCAGAACATGAACCTGATGCTGGGCTTTGACGAGACTGCCGGTCTGGCACTGTGATTTGACCTTCCTACATCAACTTCCATACAAAGGAGATTGCGATATGAAAAAGATTTCCGGCGGCGTCTGCGCCGCAAAGGGTTTCACTGCCGCTGGCATCCACGCTGGCGTAAAGGCTGGCAGCAGCCCTGACAAGAACGACCTGGCGCTGATCCTCTCCGACTGTGAGTGTGCCGCCGCCGCCACCTTTACCAACAATCGGGTGAAAGCTGCACCCGTCTACACCACCATGAACCACCTGGAGAACGGCATCCTCCATGGCATCATCGTCAACTCCGGCAACGCCAACGCCTGCGCTCCCAATGGTCCGGAACACGCAGAAGCCATGTGCGCCGCCGCAGCCGCCGTCACCGGCCGTCAGGCCGAGGATTTCGCTGTAGCCTCCACCGGCGTCATCGGCGTGGAGCTGAACATCAAGGCCATCCAGGACAGCGTTCCCGCTCTGGCCTCCGCCCTGAGCATCGGCGGCTCCCAGTCCGCTGCGGAAGCCATCATGACCACCGACACCGTCATGAAGGAGATTGCGGTAGAGACCACCATCGGCGGCAAGATCGTCCGCCTGGGCGCCATCTGCAAAGGCGCCGGCATGATCTGCCCCAACATGGGCACCATGCTCTGCTTCATCACCTCTGACTGCGCCATCACCTCTGATATGCTCACCGCCGCCCTCCATGAAGTGGTGCCCCGCACCTTCAACCGAGTGACAGTGGATGGCGACACCTCCACCAATGACGCCTGCATGGTGCTCTGCAACGGCAGTGCCGGCAACCCCCTCATTGACTGGAAGGATGACAACTACAACATCTTCAAGGACGCCCTGATGTACGTCTGCACCTATATGGCTCGTGCCATCGCCGCCGATGGCGAAGGCGCCAGCCACCTGCTCACCTGCACGGTCAGCGGTTCCCGTAGCGAGGAAGCGGCAGAGCGTCTGGCCAAGGCAGTGGTCGGTTCCATGCTGGTCAAGGCCGCCATGTTCGGCGCAGACGCCAACTGGGGGCGTGTCCTGTGCGCCATGGGCTACTCCAGAGCCCCCTTCCGCCCCGATCGGGTGGACGCCTCCTTCTACTCCAGCGCTGGCAAGATTCAGGTCTGCAAGGACGGCTCCGCCGTGGAGTTTGACGAAGACCTGGCCAAGAAAATCTTGTCCGAGCATGAGGTGAGCATCATCATCAACGTCAACGAGGGCGACTACACCGCTACCTGCTGGGGCTGTGACCTGACCTATGACTATGTGCGCATCAACGGGGACTATCGTACCTGATCTTTCCCCTTCCATCTAAAAAAATCTTTTCCGGAGAGCGAGTGTGACCCAGATTGTCCAATGATTACCTCACCCGCGCCCAAACCTTGATTGAGGCGCTTCCCTATATCCAAAAATACAACGGCAAGATTGTCGTCATCAAGTACGGCGGCAACGCCATGATCTCCCAAGAACTGCGTGAAGCGGTGATGAGCGACATCATTCTGCTCTCCTTAGTGGGCGTCCATGTGGTGGTTGTCCACGGGGGCGGCCCGGAGATCTCCGCCATGCTGAAGAAGATCGGCAAGGAATCCCAATTTGTGGACGGCCTGCGTTACACCGATGAGGAGACCATGGACGTGGTGCAGGACGTGCTGTGCGGCAAGGTGAACAAGAACTTGGTGGCCGCCCTGAACCGGATGGGCGGCAAGGCCATCGGTCTGTGCGGCCTGGACGGGGCACTGTTCGAGGCACGGGTGAAGAACCCCAAGTACGGCCTGGTGGGTGAGATCAGCAAAGTGAACCCGGGCATCATCTACAACTGCCTGGACAACGGCTATATCCCTGTGGTCTCCACCGTGGGCTACGGCGTAGACGCAGAGTGCTCCTACAACATCAACGCCGACACCGCCGCCGCCGAACTGGCCATCGCTTTGGGGTCGGAGAACCTCATCCTGCTCACCGACGTCCGTGGTTTGCTCCGTGACCCCAAGGACGAGAGCACCCTCATCCCCCTGCTGCCCATCGACGGCGTGCCCGCCCTGAAGCAGGACGGCACCATCTCCGGCGGCATGATCCCCAAAGTAGACTGCTGCGTTCGTGCCATCGAACAGGGCGTCCAGCGGACGTTCATCCTGGATGGACGCATCCCCCACTCCATCCTCATCGAAATGCTCACCAACCAGGGCATCGGCACCATGCTGCTGTAACCGAATCCACCTGACTGAGAAAAGCGAGGTATCCCATGACCTTTGAAGAATTAAAAGCGTTAGATCATCAGTATACGATGCAGACCTATGGCCGGTTTGACGTGGCATTAGACCACGGCAAGGGCGCAACCCTGTACGGTCTGGAGGGCGAAGTCTACACCGATTTCGCCAGCGGCATCGGGGTAGCCAGCCTGGGCTACGGCCACCCCGCCTGGGTGAAGGCGGTCAGCGAGCAGGCACAGAAGCTCCAGCACGCCTCTAACCTGTTCTACACCGAGCCTTACGCCAAGGTAGCCGAAAAGCTGTGCAAGCGCACCGGCATGGCCGCCGTGTTCTTCGCCAACGGCGGCGGCGAAGCCAACGAGGGCATCATCAAGCTGGCCAGAAAGTACAGCTTTGACAAGTACGGCATGGGGCGTTCCACCATCATCACCCTCCACAACTCCTTCCACGGCCGCACCATCACCACCTTGCAGGCCACTGGTCAGGACGTGTTCCACCAGTACTTCTTCCCCTTCACCGAGGGCTTCCGCTACGCTGACGCCAACGACCTGGACTCCGTCAAGGCACAGGCAGACGACACCACCTGCGCCGTCATGCTGGAGCTGATCCAGGGCGAAGGCGGCGTGCTGCCCCTGGACAAGGACTTCATCCAGGCGCTGGCCGCTTGGTGTCAGGAGAAGGACTACCTGCTGCTGGTAGACGAGGTGCAGACCGGCGTCGGCCGGACGGGCAGCCTGTTCTGCTTCCAGCAGTATGACATCCAGCCGGATGCGGTGACCTTCGCCAAGGGCATCGCCGGCGGCCTGCCCATGGCAGGGGTCATGTGCAGCGAAAAGTGCCGGAACGTCCTGGGGCCGGGCACCCACGCCACCACCTTCGGCGGCAACCCCATCGCCGCCGCCGGCGCCAATGTGGTGCTGGACGAGCTGGACGATGCCATGCTGGCGGAAGTGCACCAAAAGGGTGAGTATCTCAAGAGCGCCATCGCCGCTTTCGATTCCCCCTATGTGGACACCGTCCGTGGCATGGGGCTGATGATCGGCATCGTCCTGAAGGAGGGTGTGGATCGCTCTGCCCTGGTCAAAGCCCTGTACGACCACAACCTGCTGGTGCTCACCGCCGGCCCCAAGACTATCCGTCTGCTGCCACCGCTGGTCATCAGCCAGGAGGAGATGGACACCGGCCTGGCAGCGTTGAAGGACGTGCTGGTACCGTAATCCCTTTTCTGCCGACCGAAAGGGTCAGCTGCGAAAATGCAGCTGACCCTTTTTGTTTGGCCTGTAGCCATCTGATACAAACGAGCCAGAAAACGTATTTTTCCTATCCTTGGCCGTATTTTTCCCTTGCTTTTTCCCGCATTTAGGGTACAATAAAAGTTGAATCTTTTTTATTATGAGAAGCGAGGTACCCTTATGACAACCATTGATATTATCTCCGGCTTTTTGGGCGCTGGGAAGACCACGTTGATCAAAAAACTGCTGGCGGAATCCTTCTCCGGCCAGAAGATCGTTCTGATTGAAAATGAATTCGGTGAGATCGGCATTGACGGCGGCTTCCTCAAGGACGCCGGCATCCAGGTCACCGAGATGAACTCCGGCTGCATCTGCTGCTCCCTGGTGGGCGACTTCGGCCAGGCGCTGCGGAAGGTGCTGGAGCAGTACCACCCCGACCGGATCCTCATCGAGCCCTCCGGCGTTGGTAAGCTCTCTGACGTGGCCAAAGCGGTAGGCGATGTGGCCAAGGAATGTGAAATGCAGCTGGGCAGCGCAGTGACCGTGGTCAACGCCAAGAAGTGCAAGATGTATATGAAGAACTTCGGTGAGTTCTTCAACGACCAGATTGAGCACGCCGGCACCGTCATCCTCAGCCGCACCCAGGACATGAAGGAGAACAAGCTCCAAGAGGTCATCGCTCTGGTGAAGGAAAAGAACCCCCACGCTGTCATCGTCACCACCCCCTGGGACGACCTGACCGGCGACCAGATCTTGTCCGCCATGGCCGGCGGCACCTCTCTGGCAGAGGAGCTGATGGCACAGCTCCATGAGGAGCATGAACACGAGCACCACCATCACCACGAGGACGGCTGCTGCTGCCATGAGCATGACCATGACCACGAACACCATCATGACCATGACCATGAGCATGAGCATCATCACGACCACGACCACTGCTGCCACGATCATGACCATGACCATGAGCATGAACACGAACACGAACACCACTACGATGAGCACGGCGTATGCAGCTGCGGCCACCACCATCACGGCCACGACGCCGACGAGGTGTTCACCTCCTGGGGCATGGAGACTCCCAAGAAGTTCGCCGAAGCAGAGATCAAGACCGCTCTGGAAGCGTTGGACACCGGCGCCTATGGCGCTGTCCTCCGTGCCAAGGGCATCGTCCCCTGCACCGACGGCAGCTGGCTGCACTTTGACATGGTGCCCGGTGAGATCGAGCTCCGCCGCGGCTCTGCCGACTACACCGGCCGCCTGTGCGTCATCGGTTCCCAGCTGAAGGAAGGGGACATTCAGACCCTGTTCCAGCTGTAACAGCGGTTTCCCTCTGCCGTCCTTTTCGGATGGCAGAGGATTTCTATAAGGAGGTAGCCCATATGGCTCAAAAACCCATTCCTGTCTATTTGATCTGCGGTTTTCTGGACGCAGGCAAGACCAATTTCATCGCCCCCATGCTCACCGGTGAGGAGTTCACCGAGGACGAGCGAACGTTGCTGGTGATCTGCGAGGAAGGCGAGGAAGAATATGACGAGGCCGCCCTGGGCAAGCACAACGTGCGTCCGATCTATCTGGACGGAAAAGAGGCGCTGACCCAGGAAAAACTGCTGTCCATCGAGAAAGAATACCACCCCACCCAGGTGGTGGTAGAGTACAACGGAATGTGGCAGCTGGGCGACCTAGTGCCTGCCCTGCCCAAGCACTGGACGCTCTATCAGATCGTCACTGTGGTGGATGCCACCACCTTTGACAGTTATGCCAAGAACATGGCAAGCCTGATGATGGAACAGCTGCGGGAGGCGGATTTGATCGTTTTCAACCGTTGCACCGATGAACTGGTAGAACAGCTGCGCCAGCGCAATCTGAAAATGCTCAACCGTCGGGCGGAGATGTATTTGGAATACAACGATGACCGGATGGAAAACTATGACAATGGTCTGTGCCCCTTCGACTTGGACGTGCCGGTGCTGGAGCTGAGCGACGACGACTATGGCTTCTGGTACACCGACTGCATGGACAACCCCCAGCGCTACGAGGGCATGACGGTGAAATTCCGCGGCATCGTGGCACAGTCCCCCAAGTTCCCTCGAAATATGTACGCAGTCGGCCGGTTCGCTATGGTCTGCTGCGCAGAAGACACCGCCTTCTTGGGGATGCTCTGCACCGGACCGGAACAGAAGCAGCTCAAGACCCGAGACTGGGTAGAGGTAACCGCTCAGGTGCGTATCAAAAACCTCAAGGTTCTAGGCGGTGAAGGCCCTGTCCTCTACACCACACAAGTCACCCCCTGCCAGGCTCCCAAGGATGACCTGATCTATTTCTAACGCTCTTTTGACACACATTGTGAATAAATTTACAAAATCTTTTCGTTAAAAAGTTGACAATCTTGTAAAATAAGATTAAAATAGAAGTAGGATAATTTGGCTAAAGGAGCAACACAACACACGATGAAAAAACGCAAGGTTTCCAATGCCGTCATCCGCCGCTTACCACGCTATTATCAGACCCTGGATCACCTGTATAAGGAAGGCCACGTTCGCATCTCCTCCTCTGCCCTGGGCAATTACATGGGCGTCACCGCTTCCCAGATTCGCCAGGACTTGAGTTGTTTTGGTGAGTTCGGCCAGCAGGGTTACGGTTATACTATCCCCGATCTGCGCAAGGAGATTTCCGAGATCCTGGGCATGACCAAAGGCTACCGCGCCGTCCTCTTGGGCGCCGGCAACCTGGGGCGCGCCCTGATCAAAAACTTCCCCTTCCACGACAGCGGCTTTGAATTGCTGACCGCCTTTGATACCGATCCGGACATTATCGGTACAGCGATCAACGGCATTCCAGTTCTTCCCCTTTCGGAACTGGACTCTTTTGTGGTTGAACACGAGATCAGCGTTGGCATCCTCACCGTCCCCATGCACGCCGCCCATGACCTGGCACAGCGTCTGGTCACTGCGGGCGTGAAGGGTATCTGGAATTTCACCAACACGGAAATTGATATTCAATCTCCGCATGTCGCAGTAGAGAGCATTCACTTTGCCGATTCTCTGCTCACCCTCAGCTATCTGATCTCCAACCCGACTCCGGATAAGTAACAGCATACAGAAACGTCCAACGGTGCTGATCCCGTTGGACGTTTCTCTTTTCCGCCTGCACCCTTTTGGCGCCGCAACATAGGATGAAATGAAGCCCGGTGCTTCCGGGCGGAACAAACGATTTTAGGAGGCTATGTTTATGTGTTGTAATAATGGTTGGGGCGGTAATTGCCTGTGGAGCAGTATCCACCAGTGCAAAAACATTGATATATCAACATTCTAGTGGTTGCTGTTAGCTGTTCTGTTGGCAAATCATATGCAACAAGCCCCCGGATTACTCCGAGGGCTTGTTACCATTTGTCAGGTAGAGGCATTTTCATATTTGTCATACGCATTCAACAATGCCATTTTCTTTATCGTTTCAACTCGTGCGCTATTATATATTGTGAAAAACTTGTTTGTTGCAGGATCATACACTTCTGGATCAGGTAATTCGTATAAGTATATGTTTATAGCTTTGAGCATTTCTGTATTTGTCTTCCTTAATACACGTTCCCGAAGCAGCGACAAGACAAAATCTTCATAGTATGTCGAATCTCTTTTTGTATATCTGTTTTCGCTATTGATAACGATGGAAAATTTGTACGCAATATGCTTAGCAATTAGGTTAGCGCGAGTTGCTTCAAGCTTAAACCTAGGAGACAAAAGCGAGGTAGCACCTAACACTAAAAATGTAATAACAGCGTAAACTTCATACGGTTTCTTTTCAGCATCATAAAGTGCGATTACACACAGGCAGACAAAAAAGATTACTCCAATCACGCATAATATTATGAACATAAGTGTTGGGCCTTTTTTGATGAATGACAGACGCGTTTTGGTATAAAAAGTAACCCATTTATGCTTTAATAATACTAGTATCATAACAGCAGTTGCGCCACCAATAACCACTATTCCATTTTCCAGTGGAACTTTTCTGACAGGAAAACAATGAAGTGTGTTTGCATAGCTTATGAAGCTAAAAAATAATGATAAGAGATAAACATATTTAAATGTTTTGTAGCCATCATTAATATTATTATACTCGTCGTAATAGTAATTCAGATCTGCATTTTTCTTTGCTTTTTCCCAAGTAATATCTTCTTGTGCAATCTCGAATTGATATGCTGAAATCGTGTCGATCCTCACCGAATTTTCAAGATAAAATTTGTATGTCATAATAGAGTAGAGTGCGGGGAATAAAAAAATCAATGTACACAAATATTGCAACAAACCATTGAGATCGACTGAATCATCATTTACGGTGCCACCCTTATAAATTATGCTAATACAAGTTAAAGCAACCGCGAACATCGTACCCGCGAAGGTTAAAATCCCAGAACTTAACTTATTGGCATATTCTCGCCTATATCGTTTGTCTTCGTACAAATGTGCCGACTGTTGAATGAACGTCTTCTCGTCTTTGGGCTTGTTTTTTCTATTTCTCGAAAGCACAGACATTTCACCTCCATATTGTATTAATTTGATTTTATGGGTCATTTTCCCTTCCTTCTCTTTCGTATTATATACAACAGGCAGAAAAATGTCAAATCATTTATGAATAGCATACAATACGTCTGATTTTGTATATTACATTTTGCATTACATAAAAGCGGTTGGAGTTTTCTCCAACCGCTTTTGTTTTCATTATAACTTCAAACTTTAGCCCGCACCAGATAGTAGATTGGCTTCGTCCAGTCGTAGTACGGCGCGACCGGCCACACATTGGTATAGCGACCATCCTTGGTGTTGGCGCTGAACGGCCCACCTGCGTCATACCACTTGCCGTTACCGGCGTAGATTGCCAAGTTACTATCCCACACGCACACGTCACCCAGCCGCAGGTCGTCCAGCTTGTCCCAGGTCTTGCCCCCTGCCTGAATGACCTGACAGCCCAGCAGGTTGCCGGTGCCGGTGACTTTGCCGTTGTCGTGGGAAATACGCTTGCCTGCCGTCAGCAAGCCGACATCCTGCAAAATCCACGAGACGTAGTGGGAACAGCTAGAGCCAGGCTTGCTCAGTGCTTTGGTAGCCGTCCAGGTGTCCTTTGCCTTGTAGGTGCCGTCTTTGTAGTGCCACTTGTGCTTGACCATGTACGCACCGATTTCCGCCGCACGAGCGAGGATTGCGTCTCGGATGAGCGCCGCCTTGGTTTTTGCTCCTACGATACCGTCCACGGTCAGACCGGCACGATACTGGTAACCTCTCACGGCGGAGTCCGTCTGCACGCCCCAGATGCCGTCCTCGGTGAGCTGCCAGCCCAAGAGGTTCAGCCGGTGTT
>OLOL01000923.1_pt1 | contig 27584 bp, 23 predicted proteins | sample 1673081 | NCBI WGS metagenome assembly OLOL01 (sample SAMEA3136753, study PRJEB25190) | human gut metagenome
TGTAACCCTTGATGATTTCGTCCTTTTCGAGGGCCTCGTTCACACGATCCCACGATTTGAGCTGACGTGCCTTCTTGTGCGAAAGAACCAGCTGTCCGCCCTTGTCCTCGGCCGACTCGACATAGACCTCGATCTTATCGCCGACCTTCAGGTCGGGGTTGTAGCGGAACTCGGAAACGGGAATGACACCCTCGCTCTTGTAGCCGATGTTCACGAGAACCTCGCGCTTGGTAATGCCCGTAACGGTACCTTCCACGACCTCGCCGACGTTGACGTTCGAAAGCGTCTTGTCGTAAGCCTCTGCGATCTCCTCCTTGGGATGGTCATAGACCCCCAGGTCGTTCTCATACGCGTTCCAGTCGAAATTCTCGTTCGTGACTACATTTTTCGTTTCTTCCATGATGGAAATTCTTTTTGCGATACAATCGCTCGTTAAATGATTAATAATTAAACCCGTAGCCCCCACAGCGCGCCTTACGCGCATACGTGAGGGCTACAAAGGTAACGGTTTTTTGCGAATCTGCAAAAAATCAGGCGGTTATTTGCGTTCCGCGGACGACGCCCGGAGGCTTCCGCGGCGCCTATTTGCGCACCACCCGCTGCCGCGGGGTGTTGTCGATCTTCAGCGGGCTGTCGTCCCTGAGCTCTTCGAGCAGGATGTCGGCCACCTTCTCGACGGTGATTTCCCCGCCGGTATATTCCATATCCTTGTAATTCCGGTAAATGTAGTCGCTCACGGCAACCTTGTACTTCCGCCCCTCGCGCAGCTTCGGGAACTGCACGTCGAGGGCGTTGTCCGCCGCATCGGTGACGATCACATAGGGCGTGGTCGAAATCAGGTCGATACGGTGCGCCTCCTTGGCGTTCACCGGGTCGTTGTACTTCGACACGATCATGCGACGCATCTGGGCGGGCGTCATCTCCATCCGGGCCACCAGCGTCCCGAACGGCTCCAGCCCGTATACCTTCGCCGCGCTCACCCCGCCCGCGGGGATCGAATCGAGACGCACGCCGCCGATGTGGTAGAAACCGACGTCGGCATCGGCCTCGTCGGCTACCGCCGCAGCCATCCAGTTGGCAAGTCCCCACTTGTCGGCGGCATTGCCGAAGCGCCCGACGGGTTTGTTCAGCCCCGGGTCGGCATAGTAAGCCTCGACCTGCTTCTGGTAGAGGATATCGGGTTCGTAATCGGCCAGCGGGACGATCCGGTAATCGACCCCTGCCACCTTATGCCCCTTCATCCGTACGGTCGTCACGCCGATGTTCCGCAGGTCTTTGCCCGTCTGCGTCAGCAGCGTGCCGCCGATGAGCGTATCGACCTCTTCGTGCGTATGCCCGCCGATCACCACGTCGTACTGCGACTGCCCCTTGGCGAGCAGTTCCGCATCGCGGTCGTCGCCCATGTGCGACACGAGTACCAGCACGTCGCACTCGGGCCGCAGCTCCGCGGCATATTTCAGGGCCATCGCCTGCGGATCGGGAAACTCCAGCCCCGCGAAACTCGATTCATTGCCCGCCGGATGCCCCGGGCCCTCGTAGTTGGTCACCACGCCGACAAACCCGATCCGGATCCCGTCCCGGTCGACGATCGTGTAGGGCGGCAACTGCGGGAAGGTGCAGGTGTCGCTCACCACATTGGCGCAGACCACCTCGAAGTCCATGCTGTCGATCATCCGCCCCAGGAACGCCTGCCCGTGGTCGAATTCATGGTTGCCCAGCGTCGCCACGTCATACCCCAGTTCGTTCATCAGGGCGATCATCGGCATACCGGGCGTCGGCGCCATGTCCACATAGGCATTCCCCGTCCAGCGGTCGCCGGCATCGACCAGCACCACGAGTTGGGCCGTATCGCGGCACGCCTCGACGGCCGACGCCAGCCGCGGGAAATTCTGTATCTTTGCATGCATGTCGTTCGTCGACAGCAACACGAGCGTCCTTTCGCGGGGTGCGCAGGCCGCGGCGAGCGCCGCAACGGCGACCAGCCCCATCCTCAGTATTCCTTTCATAACACAGGTTTTAGTTTGTCAAAGTTATAAATTATTCATATCTTTACATGTTTTCAAGCCTGAAAATCTTATGACAAATATCATCGAAATCATATGCGAAAACCTCGGCGGCACGGTCGAGGTGCCGATGGGCACCCCGCTTTCCGAGGTCGCAAAGCGGGTCGCGCCGGGGCCCTACCCGTTCCTTGCCGCCCTGGTCAACAACCGCATCAAGGAACTGTATTACAAAATATATACCCCGGTGACCGTCCGTTTCGTGGACATCACCTCCTTCGCCGGCATCCGCGTCTACCAGCGCACGTCGTGGTTCATCCTGCAGAAAGCCGCCCGCGATCTCTTTCCGGGCAAGACGCTCCATATCCGCCATTCGATGGGGCAGAACGGCTTTTACTGCGAGATCGAGGGCATCGACGAATTCACGCCCGGGCTGGCCGAGGCACTCGAAGGGCGCATGCGCGACCTGGTGGCGCAAGACCTGCCGATCAGCCGCATGAAGATCCTCACGAGCGAAGTCCGCGCCCGCTATGCGGCCCAGGGGCTCACCGACAAGATCGCCCTGCTGGACACCCGCCCGCGGCTTTACAGCGACCTCTATACGCTCGGCGACACCGACGGTTATTTCTACGGCGCGCTGGCGCCCTCAACGGGCTTCATCGACCGGTTCGGCATCGAACCCTACTACAACGGGTTCTACCTCGCCCTGCCGCTGCGCACGGCGCCCGACCGGCTCAACACGAACGTCGAGCAGGAAAAGATGTTCGGCATCTTCCAGGAATACCAGTCCTGGGTGCGGATCATGGGCGTGCCCACCGTGGGCGCCGTCAACTCCAAGGTGCTCGCGGGCGACGCGGGCGGGATGATCAAACTGGCCGAGGCATTCCACGAACGCAAGTTCGCGTGGGTCGCCGACACGATCTACGACGCCAACATCTCGCGCGGCGTGCGCATGGTGCTCATCTCGGGCCCCTCGTCGAGCGGCAAGACCACCTCGGCCAAACGGCTGGGCATCCAGCTCGGCGTGCTGGGGCTGCACCCGGTATTGATCTCGCTCGACGACTACTTCGTCGACCGCGAAAAGACCCCGCGCGACGCCGACGGCAATTACGACTACGAGGCACTCGAAGCCATCGACCTCGGCCTGTTCAACGACCACCTCTGCCGCCTGATGCGCGGCGAAAGCGTCGACATCCCGCGCTACGACTTCATCACGGGGCGCCGCACGTGGCACAAGAACCCGCTGACGCTCGACGAACGCTCGATCCTGATCGTCGAAGGCATCCACGGGCTCAACCCGCGCCTCACCCCGAGCGTCCCCGAAGCGCAGAAATTCCGCATCTACATCTCGTGCTTCACGTCGGTGGCGATGGACAACCTCTCGCGCATCGCCACGACCGACAACCGCCTGCTGCGCCGCCTCACGCGCGACTATACGCAACGCGGCGCCGATGCCGTGGCGACGCTTTCGCGCTGGGGCTCCGTCCGCCGCGGCGAGGAGAAGCACATCTTCCCCTACCAGGAAAACGCCGACGTCATGCTCAACTCGTCGCTCTTCTACGAAATCTCGGTGTTGCGCCCCTATGCCGAAAAGATCCTCCGCGAGGTTCCCGACACGGTACCCGAGTACGACGAGGCGCGGCGCATGCTGAAGTTCCTGAAAAACTTCACCCCCATCCCGCCCGACGAGATCCCGCCCACGTCTATCATCCGGGAGTTCATCGGCGGCAGCAGTTTCAAGTACTGACTCCGGCAAGCCCCGCCGGGCTCCCCGCCCCGTACCCCGCCGATGCCGGGACACCGCCCGGCAGGATGCGGCGCCGCAGGCCGCATGCGGCGGAAAATATAAGCCCGGCAGGCGCTTGCGGTCTTCGTAAAAATAGTATTTTTGCATGGGAATTACGCGCCGCCCGGCGCATCCGACGACAATAACCAATTGATGATAACTATGTTCGACAAGTTTTCCGAACGCCACATCGGCGTCAGCAACGAAAAAGACCTCAAAGCCATGCTCGAAGTGATCGGCGCAAAGTCGGTCGACGAACTGATCTCGCAGGTCATTCCCCAGTCCATCCGGCTCAAGAAGCCGCTCGCACTGCCGGCCGAAGGGATGAGCGAATACGAATTCGCCGCCCACATCCGCTCGCTGGCCGACCGCAACCGTTGCCTCAGATCGTTCATCGGCATGGGCTACTACCCCTGTGCCGTCCCGGCCGCCATCGTGCGCAACGTCTTCGAGAACCCCGCCTGGTACACCTCCTACACGCCCTACCAGGCCGAGATCTCGCAGGGCCGCCTCGAGGCGCTGCTGAACTTCCAGACCGCCGTGATCTCGCTCACGGGCATGGAGATCGGCAACTGCTCGCTCCTGGACGAGGGCACGGCCGCCGCCGAAGCCATGCTGATGATGTTCGCGCTGCGCTCGCGCGAAGCGGTCAGGGAAGGTCGCAACCAGCTCTTCGTCGACCGCAACATCTTCCCGCAGACGCTCGACGTACTGCTCACGCGCAGCGAACCGTTCGGCATCGAACTGATCGTCGACGAATACGACGAATACAGCTTCACGGGCAAGGAGTTCGGCGCCATCGTCCAGTACCCGGCCGCCAACGGCGCCGTGCGCGACTATACGGACTTCACGGCCGCGGCACATGCCAAGGGCGTGCTGGTCACGGCTGCCGCCGACCTGCTTTCGCTGGCGCTGCTCAAATCCCCCGGCGAGTGGGGCGCCGACATCGCCGTCGGCTCGACGCAACGCCTGGGCACCCCGATGGGCTTCGGCGGCCCCGGCGCAGGCTACATGGCCACGCGCGAGGCCTACAAGCGCAACATGCCCGGCCGCATCATCGGCGTCTCGGTCGACCGCCTCGGCAATAAGGCGCTGCGCATGGCGCTCCAGATGCGCGAACAGCATATCAAGCGCGAACGCGCCACGTCGAACATCTGCACCGCCTCGGCGCTGATGGCCTCGATGGCAGGCTTCTACTGCGTCTACAACGGCCCCGAGGGGCTGAAACGCGCTGCCGACACGGCCCACCTGGCCGCCGCAACGGCCGCCGACGCACTCCAGGCGATGGATTACAAACTCGCCGCCGCAGACTTCTTCGACACGCTCGAAGTCTCGGCCGAAGCCGCCGTCGTGCAGTCGCTGGCACTCGAAAGCGGCATCAACTTCTACTACCCCACCGAAGGCTCAGTGCGCATGTCGTTCGACGAGGTGACCACCCCCGAAGAGGTCGCCGAGGTAATACGCATCTTCGCCGCCGCCAAAGGCAGGAAAGCCAAGGCCGTAAAGCCCGTCACCGAAAGCCGCGTGCCGGCCGCCCTGCGCCGCCGCACGGCCTATCTCTCGGAGGCGGTCTTCAACACCTACCGCTCGGAAAGCGACCTGATGCGCTACATCAAGAAGCTCGAACTGAGGGACATCTCGCTCGCCAATTCGATGATCTCTTTAGGTTCGTGCACCATGAAGCTCAACGCCGCGGCGCTCATGCAGCCGCTCTCGCTGGCGGGCTTCCAGATGATGCACCCCTTCGCCCCGGCCGACCAGGCCGAAGGTTACATGCAGTTAATCACGGAGTTGGAAAACGACCTGGCGACGATCACGGGCTTCGCGGCCTGCTCCCTGCAACCCAACTCGGGCGCTGCGGGCGAATACGCCGGGCTGATGGTGATCCGCGCCTACCACCAGAGCCGCGGACAGGGCTACCGCAACGTGGTGCTGATCCCGGCCTCGGCCCACGGCACCAACCCCGCGTCGGCCGCCATGGCCGGCATGAAGATCGTCACGGTGGCCTGTGACGACAAGGGCAACATCGACGTCGAAGACCTCAAGGCCAAGGCCGGGGAATACAGTTCGGAGCTGTGCGGGCTGATGGTCACCTACCCCTCGACGCACGGCGTGTTCGAGAGCCGCATCCGCGAGATCGTGGACGCCGTGCACGACGCAGGCGGGCAGGTCTACATGGACGGCGCCAACATGAACGCACAGGTGGGGCTGACCAACCCCGGCTACATCGGCGCCGACGTCTGCCACCTCAACCTGCACAAGACCTTCGCCATGCCCCACGGGGGCGGCGGCCCGGGCGTGGGCCCGATCTGCGTCGCCGAGCACCTCAGGGCGTTCCTTCCCTCGCATCCGGTTATGCCGACGGGCGGCGACGAGGGCATCACGGCCGTGGCGTCGGCCCCCTGGGGCTCCGCCATGCTGCTGCCCATAACCTACGGTTATATCAAGATGCTGGGTGGAAACGGGCTGCGCCGCGCCACCGAAATGGCGATCGTCAATGCCAACTACATGTCCTCGGCGCTGGCACCGGAATACCGCACCTATTATTCGGGCGAGACCGGCCGCGTGGGACACGAGATGATCCTCGACCTGACCTCTTTCAAGAAGGACTACAACATCGACTGCGGCGACATCGCCCACCGCCTGATGGACTACGGCTTCCATGCTCCGACGCTCTCGTTCCCCGTGCACGAGACGCTGATGGTCGAACCGACCGAATCGGAACCGAAGGCCGAGATGGATCGCTTCATCGAAGCGCTGGTGAGCATCAAGCGCGAATGCGAAGCCGCCGCGGGGCAGGCCGACAACGTGGTCGCCAACGCGCCGCACACCGCCGTCGAGATCGCCGGCGAATGGACGCATCCCTACACCCGCGCCGAGGCGGCATTCCCGCTCGCATGGGTGCGCGAAGCGAAGTTCTTCCCCTACGTGACCAAGATCGACAACGGCTACGGCGACCGCAACCTCTGCTGCCGCAACTGCGAATAAGAGACAAAACAGGGCGGAGTAAGGTGCTCCGCCCTGCCTGTTTCATACCGGCACAAGCCCCGGAGGGATGGCGTATGTAAACCCGGCATCGTTTTTTCAAAAAAATATTATATCTTTGTTCCATATCGTTTAATCGTCTGCCTATGAATTAAAAGCACGCATCGAGTGCGCACATTTTAGACATATTCGGAAAAAGCGTTTAGCTTGCATCTGGTTCATGAAACTTCGACACTTTCACAAACCACCCAGAGTAAAGCAATAAACGCTCACGTTTCACGGCGTGGGCTTTACTTGTTTATTTGGTGGTTAGGTAGTCGAAGACCTCATGAACCGATAACACAGTTTTGTCCGCGCTTTTTTTATGTACGTACGGAACCGGAAACGAGGACAAATCAACCAAATAAAAAAAAGAAACCCATGAAAAAATTCTTATTTCTCCTGCTGCTGTTCGGTTCGTTCTCGGTATTGGCAGGAAATCCCGCATGCCGCGTTTACGGCAGTAAAAACAATACGGTCGCTACATTGACACGGACAAATGTCACTTCCGACTCGCGCGCCGTCCTCGGCGGACAAGTCCAGCTGACAAAAACAGAGTCCGAGGACATCACGATCATCGTGGAAGTCTGGGACGGAAACCGGGACATAGGACGAACGACAGTAACAATCCCCGCCGGAGCATCATACGCCGGCTTTTCCATGACCCGTGACAATAACGGTATAGAGCCCAACAAGACCTACCAACTGGCTATTTCCAGCGCGACCTGTCAATAGAAACCAGCCGAAGCCGATATGAACCTGAAAATTTCGAAGACGGCACGGATCGCCGTCCTGCTGGCGGTGCTGGCCGCACTTATGACGTCGTGCGGAAGCATCTCGGCCTTGTACAGAGACCCCGATTTCCAAAAGGGGTTCCGGGCCGGATGGAACAGCACAGCACCGGAAGAATATCGCTACTGACAGATCCGCATTCGAGGGGGGGGGCTAAGCCTTCCCCTCTTTTCGGCCCCTTTCCCGGAACCCGGTTTCGGGCCCGAAGAGGCGGATTTATCCCTTTTCAGATCCGTTTTCCAGCCTTGCGGCACAATTATTTCATACGATTATTTGGCAACTCGTCCCGAAGTGCGTATCTTTGTCCAATTCTCCGCAAAAGAAGGAATCGCGCTGCAAACGATTATTTATCAACTCATAATATTACAACATGAAAGTAGAACAGAACAAAATGGTCGGCGTAGACTACAAGCTCACCGTCGACGGACAAATCGCAGACCAGTCGCGTCCGGGACAGCCGCTCGAATTCATCTTCGGGACAGGCATGCTGCTTCCCAAATTCGAGGAAGCGATCCTGGGCAAGGAGATCGGCGAGGCCGTCTCGTTCACCCTCGAGCCCAAGGACGGCTACGGCGAGGTGATCGCCGATGCCATCGTAGACCTGCCGAAAAATATATTCATGGTCGACGGCAAACTGGCCGAAGACATCCTCTTCGTGGGTTCGCAGGTGCCGATGAGCGACAACCAGGGCAACCGCATGATGGGTATCGTCAAGGAAGTCGGTGACGAAACCGTGAAGATGGACTTCAACCACCCGATGGCGGGCAAGACGCTCAATTTCGACGTCGAAGTCGTGTCGGTACGCGACGTAACGCCCGAAGACCTGCAGGGCGGCTGTTCATGCGGCGACTGCGGAGACGACTGCGGCGGCGGTTGCGACCACGGAAACGGACACTGCGACTGCCACTGACGAACACGAAGCGGGACTGGAAAGCCCCGCTTTTTTAAACCCTGATCCTGTACGGCTATGACCCTGACCCAACTTACGACGATGATCGGCAGCGGCACCGTCCACGACCTGTCGGGGCGGGAGGTGGAAAACGTCGATTTCAAAAGCTGCCTGCGGAACGCAACCACAGGCGAAGCCGGCTCGCGGCTTCGCCTGTGCTGCCGTATCCTGTCCTCCGGCATCCCCGTCCCTATCCCCGGCAACCCCATCCGCAACCAATAACCCGTGTTTACGCTGCGACAATACCTCACGACACTGGCCGACACCCACGGATTGACAAAAACCCTGGGCGGCATGGAGGTATGCCGTGACAGCCGGGGCCGCATGTGTTACACCGTAGGCAACAGCGCCATCGTCTTCCGTGTCCGCCACGAAGGACGCATCCGCTCGCTGCGCTGCTACATGCACCCGCCGCGCCACCTGGCGGAAATTTACGGCGAGCGGCTGCTGCCCCAGGAGCTGTACCTCTACGATTCGCCCCGGAGCGGGGTTTGGGTCGACGTCGTGCTGGGCGACTGGATCGAGGGAACGACGCTCCACGAAGCAGTCGCAGAAGCGGCCGCAGCAGAAGACACAGCACGGCTGCGGCAACTGGCCGCGGCGTTCGACCGCCTGGCCGCAGGGCTTACGTCGGACGACTGGGCGCACGGAGACCTCAAGCCCGAAAATATCGTCGTGGATCCCTCAGGGAGGCTGCACCTGATCGACCTCGATGCCATGTACCTGCCGGCATTCGCCGGAGAGGCGAGCCCCGAACTGGGTACCGCGGCCTTCCAACACCCCGCACGGACGATCCGCGACTTCAATGCCTCGCTCGACGACTATCCCGCGGCGCTGATCTCGACGGCCCTCCACGCGCTGGCGCTCGACCCTGCCCTGTACGTACGCTACCCCGATGCCGACGGGCTGCTCTTCTCGCCGCAGCAGATCCGCACCGACGAGGCGCTCCGCGAGGCCATCGCGCTTTTCGAAGGCGAGGGGCTGGCCGTGCAGTACCGCATCGCGCGGTTGCTGTATGCACCCACGCCCCGTTTGTTCGGGCTGCCGGAGTTGCTGGCATGCGCAGCACGGGCTGGCGGGCCGCCGTCTGGCGGGAACGAAGGCGCAGAGACAACCGGAAATACATGCGGGGACAAAAGCGGCGGCACGGACGGCGTCACAAGAGGTATAACCGGGAATACCGGGTACGGCAGGGACAAGCGCACAGACGGGGACACAGGCGGCGGGGCGTTGTTTGCGGGCAAAGGCGGTGGTGCACGCAACGACGGCACGGAAACTTTCCCGGAACTGTTCGTCGGGAACGGCCTGTGGGGTTACAGGACACCGGAGCAGATCGTCATACCTCCGCTCTACGACTGCGGGTTCGACTTTACCGAAGGGCTTGCCGCCGTCAGGCTGGGCGGAACCTGGCATTATATCGACACCGAAGGGCATACCCGGATTCGATGCCCGGGGTGCGAAGCCGTAAAGCCCTTCCGCAACGGCCGTGCGGAGGTCATCCGTGACGGCAGGCGGCTGGAAATCGACCGCGCAGGGCGCGAACAGGAATCCGGTTCGGCGGTTTCAGCATGCCGCAGCATATAATTACGGACAAGGCATTTGCATACCATCGCACACGGCCCCGACAGGCATGCGCAGACACACGGCCGCCGGAAGGTTTCGCTGCAGTTCACCCGACCGGGCAAAAATCCATTCCAGATAAAAAAAATATTTTTTTTCATTTTTGCAGAAAAACGAGAATTTCAATTACAATCCGGCATCGCGACCATATCCGGGGCGAACAATCCGTCGATAATCCGCAGTGGAAACCGTTATTTCGTGATTTCGAGGCATTTCAGCGGCAGATACAACCTTACGCGAAAAAACCTATATTTGCCACGAGTTAACCCTTACAAACCATTTGCGTATTTATGAAAAATTTTCCTGTTCTGCTGAAGTTCATCGCAGGATGCGGCCTGCTGGCACTGGCCGCCTGCGACGACAAAGATCCCTCAGGCGGAGACAACCCGCCCCAGACCGAGTTTACAATCACTGCAACTGCAATCACCCCGCGCGGAGCCACGGTATCCGTCTCGCCCAAAAACCGGACAGGAGCCTACTATTTCGACGTCGTTTCCGATAAGGTGCTCCGGGAAAATTACGGCGGGGACTTCGAGGCCTGTTTCAAAAGCGGCCTGCAACAATACATAGACCGCTATGCGGCAACCCTCACGCCCGAAGAGGTGCTGACGGCTATAAGCAGCACCGGCGACGCCTCCTATACCTACCAATGGCTGGGAGACAATACCAAATACTACATCCTGGCGGCAGGCATCACTACTGCGGAACCCGGGACGACGACCAAAGTGGAATACAGCGAATTCGAAACGCTGCCCCTCATCAAAAACGAATTCACGTTTTCGGACATCACCCCGACCGACCTTTCGGTAAAAGCCACGGTCTCATCGGCCGACCCGGAACTGCGGTACGTCACCTATCTGGTCGAAAAAGAGGAGTTCGACGCTACGGGGCTCTCTCCCGAAGCCTATGTCGACAAAACGAACCAGGAACTGATCGCCTATGCCACAGGGCTGGGAGTCACATTAGAAGATGCCATCGAGGCGATGTCGGAAAGCGGCGTCAGCGAATTCAGCCAGAACAAACTCGCCCCGGCTGTAGATTTCCTGCTGATCGCAGCAGGCATCAATTCCGAAGGCTATGTAATTACGGAATGCGCCAGCCGGGAAGTCCGGACGGCCGATCCCCGGAAATCGGACATGACCTTCGAATTCCAGGTCAGCGACCTTTCGCCTACGGGTGCCGTGATCAAATACATCCCTTCCGTAAAAAACGACCGTTACTTCTACGATATCGCCGAGAGCAAAGAGCTCGAAGGACTTACCGACGAGCAGATCATGGCCAAACGAATCGAACTCGCAGGCAGCTATATCGGGTTCTACACCACGTATGACGATTACGAGAACGACATGAGAAGCTACCTCGACCCCGATACGGAATACGTCGCCCTGGCATTCGGATATATCTCTTACATCACGACCGGACTATTCCGTTCGGAACCGTTCAGCACACCCGCATCCCAGTACGGACAGGATTTCGGCGAATGTACATCCGGATACTACGGCGACCGGTACCAGACGGGCAAGGACAACTGGCGCCTGGCGCTCGTCGCCGCCGACAAGTCTTATACGCTCTCGCTCAACTGTCTCGCCGACGCCGTGACGGGCGCCGCCGCCGGCATCCCGGCCGGAGAATACACGTTCTCGGCCGACGGGGCGCAGGGAGCCTTCTCGATCCTGCCCGACGGATCGAACGTCACCAACAAAAGCGACCAAAGCAGCAGTGCCGTAAAATCAGGTAAACTGACTGTCGCCTATGAAGGTTCAGCCTGCATCATCGCGGCCGACATCACCGACAGCGAAGGGAACAACGTCAAAGGCAGCTTCCGTGGCAGCGTCGCCGCAACCGACTATACAGCCTATCCTGCCATCGGGCAGATCGTCTCGGCACAGGTCTCCTTCTACGGCGGGGGCAACTGGTTCATCAACCTCTATGATTATCCGCTGGAGGGCAGCAGCAACAGTTACCGGCTTACGTTCGATCTTTATGTTTCGACCGAGACATCTCCCTCGGCCGCAGGCGGACTGCCCGAAGGAACTTATGATGTGGTCGCGACAGGACTGGGCATCCGCAGCAACAAGGACACCAAGGTGGAATTCGCCAGCAAGCAGCTATGCACCATAGAAAGCGGGCAGATGACCGTCGCGCGCAACGGGGACGAATATACGATCTCGTTCAAGGGTTCATGCCCGCTGACGGACATCGACATCAGCTACACCGGGGCACTGAAAGTCAACGACCTGACCAGATCGGCACCCGCAAAAAATGCCGGTGAAGGTATTGGGGCGAAAATGCCCGGAACCGGCAGTCCCATGACGAAGAAACAGTCCGCGACGGCATCCCGCGAAGAGCCCTGCAAACCCCGCACGCGGATACCGGACAACGGCGTCGGCCTGCGGCATTTCGACCTCTGACCCATAAAAAATCAAAAAAAATCCGGCTGCTTTCCCAGGCAGCCGGATTTTTCATCGGGAGGCTCCGGGGAAGGGCGCGCATCGCCCTGCATGCGAAAAACAGCGGGATCTATGTTTTTTGCGGACAATTCGTTATATTTGCATCTGCTTAATACGATTGTAATGCCCCAATTCAGAAATTTGACACCGGCGGAAATCGCCGCGGTCGAGTCGCTCGGCTCCTCGGCCGAAGCGTGGTCGCAAGTGTCGGTCACCGACGATTTCACCCCCTTCCAGTTGCTGCAAAGCCACCTGGAAGGCAAGGTCGTGATCGGCTCCGGAGCACGCATCATCCGTTCGCGGGTGTGCAACTACCACCTCGGCGAAGGGGCGCTCGTCGAAGGGGTCACGGCACTCGAATGCCGCCGCAGGAGCACGTTCGGGAACGGCGTGGGCGTGGCGACGATGAACGAATGCGGCGGGCGCACGGTGAAGATTTACGACCGCCTTTCGGCACAGGCAGCCTACCTGATGGCCGTCTACCGGCACCGCCCGCAGACCATGGCGGCCCTGGAAAAGATGGTCGACGACTATGCCCAAACCCGCGCCTCGCAGACGGGGAGCGTCGGCAAGGACAGCCGCATCGTCGGCGCCAGGTTCATCCGCGAAGTCCGCATCGGCGACAACGTCACCGTCGACGGCGCCTCCCTGCTCGAAAACGGCACGGTCTGCGACGGCGCGCACATCGGCGTGGATGTCAAGGCCTACGACTTCATCGCCGCGGAAAACGCCCGGATCGACAACGGCTCGATCGTCGAACGCTGTTTCGTGGGCGAAAGCTGCCGGCTGGACAAGGCCTTCACGGCGGCCGAATCGCTGTTCTTCGCCAACTCGCACTGCGAGAACGGCGAGGCCGCCTCGATCTTCGCGGGGCCCTACACCGTCTCGCACCACAAGTCGTCGCTGCTCATCGCGGGCATGTTCTCGTTTTTCAACGCGGGCAGCGGCTCGAACCAGAGCAACCACCTGTTCAAGAGCGGCGCCGTGCACCAGGCGGTGCACCTCAGGGGCTGCAAGTTCGCCAGCGGCGCTTACATCATGTCCCCTGCGCTGGAAGGGGCTTTCACGATGATCATGGGGCACCACTCGTTCCACCACGACACGTCGGCCTTCCCCTACTCATACCTGATCGAAAAGGAGGGGCGTTCGGTGCTCATGCCCGGGGCGAACCTCACCAGCTACGGCGCCGTGCGCGACATCGAGAAATGGCCGGCACGCGACCGCCGCACCATACGGCGCGACGTCATCAACTTCGAAGAATACAACCCTTATATCACCTCGGGAATGCTCAGGGCCGTGGATACGCTCCACGCGATCGCAGAGGAAGACCCCGACGCCCCGACGTACGTCCACCAGAAGGCGATCATCCGCGCGGCGGCCCTCAAACGGGGCATCGGACTCTACAACCGCTTCATCGTGGCGGCGCTGGGCGCGATGCTCGACCGGGGAGAATCGGCGGAACGCTACGACGGCAGCGGCCGCTGGCTCGACATCGCCGGGCAGTATATCACCAAACGCGAAGTCGAGGCCATCCTCGATGCCATAGACCACGGCGAACTGGCCTCGCCCGAAAAGGTGGACAACCGTTTCAGGGTCTTTTCCGTCCACTACGACGACTACGCCCACAGCTGGGCCGAAGGGGTCTACGCATCGCTGCTGGGACACATCCCGACCGTGGCGGAGATAGAAGAGGCCATCGCGGCGGGGCGCAACGCCCGCGCGACGATGCGCCGTACGACCGACGCCGACCGCGACCGCGACTGCTCGCTCGACATGGCGGTCAGCTACGGCCTCGACAGCGACGACGAAGGGGAAGTACGCGACGACTACTACTCCGTCCGGGGACTTAAATAGACGCAACATGTATACACAGAGCATCACACGCAACCACCGCACGGCATTCATCCTGGCCATAGACGGCTCGGGGTCGATGGCCGAAAGCATCCTCTTCCGGGGACGCTGCATGACCAAGGCCGAAGCGGTTGCAACCATCACCAACGACCTGCTGTTCGAGCTTGTCGAACGGGCACGCCGCAGCGACGGCGTACGCGACTATTACGACATCGCCGTGGTCGGTTATTCGGGTGACGACGAGGTACGCTCGCTGCTGCCCGGAGGCGAGGATCTGGTGCCTGTCAGCGCCCTGGCGGCACAGGAGATGCCGGTGCACACGGAGGTGATCGAACACCGGCTTCCCGACGGCAGCATCGCCCTGCGGGAGATTCCCGCACCGGCGTGGATCAAGCCCCTGTCGGCCGGGCAGACGCCGATGTGCGAGGCACTGCGCCGCGTGAGGGACATAGCCGCCGGATGGACTTCCCGCACGGCCAACGCCGAAAGTTTCCCTCCCGTGGTCTTCAACATCACCGACGGCGAGGCCACGGACTGCGACAACGAGGAGCTGCGCACGGTCTGCGACCAGATCAAGGCGCTGGGCACCGTCGACGGCAATGTCCTGTTGATCAATATCCATATCGCCGCCGGGGATACCGAACGTCCGGTATTCTTCCCCGAGGCGCACGAAGCCCGGTACACCAACCGGTATGCCTCGCTGCTCTACGACTGTTCGAGCGAAATGCCCGCGGTCTTCAACGAGGCCATCCGCGAAGCCAAGGGCCCGGGTGCGATCCCGCCCTTCCGCGGCATGAGCTACAACGCCTCGGCGGCCCAGCTGGTCGCCATGCTCAACATAGGTTCCATCAGCGTCAAAACCGAATAGAGATGATAGTGACCCTGCAACATTTCTCCCGGGCACTGCTGACGCCCGACCTGTCGCTGGCGACGCTCGCCGACGCCCGCCCCGTTACGGAACCCAACGGCATACCGCGCCTGGTGCGCACGACGCGTTTCGCCGAGGCGGAAGTCGAATGGCGGGGCGAGCGGTGGCTCGTCGCCATGCCCCTCAACCCGTCGGCCATGCCGCGGATCGAACGCACGGTCTCGGCGCTGCGCAAACTCAACACCGGCTACCTGGCGGAATGCCGCATACTGCCGGGCGAAATGCGCTGGCACGACGCCACGGGCGCGGAACGGCACACAGACCTGGTGTTGCAGCACCTGCCTGCGGGGCGGGAGTTCGCCGAAGCGCTGCTCGCCGAGGACAAGGCGACGCTGCTCGCGGCGCTCGACACATTGCAGGCGGCGCTCGGGGAGCTGGAATTCACACACAACAACCTCAAGGAAACGAATCTCCGCTGGCACCGGGGACGGTTCGTCCCGATACGCTATTACGATGCCCGCATCGGCACGGCGGAGCTCGGCACGGGTGACAGGGAGGCATTCGCCGCACTCCGGCACAGGATCGCCGAGGCACCCGCGCCCCGCCAGACGGCCAACGACGTCACAGCACCCTACAACCCGCTGCGCAGCCTGACCGGGCACCGCTGGACGAGCCACGTATTCGAAGGGCTGGTGTGCGTGGAGGACGACAACGGATTCGGGTTCGTGGATACGGACAACAACCCGGTGATCCCGGCGCAGTTCGTCTGGGCGGGCGATTTCCGCGAAGGCCGCGCCGAGGTACAGACACAGACGGGGATGGGGCTGATCGACCGCCGGGGCTGTTACGTCATACCTCCCGAATACGAAATCGTCGACAACGACCCCGCCGCCAGCGTGGTGCATGTGCGCAACAACGGGCACTGGGCGCTGTTCGACTACCTGGGACGCCGCCTCACGGAGTTCCGGACGGAAGTCCCGGAGCCCTGCGGGCCTGAAATTTGCAGGTGACAACGGCAATATTAGATATTTCGCCGTTATCGGCGCCTTCCGGCTGCATTGGCAAACCCGACCCGGAGGGGCGCTGCCCGGCACAACCGGAAAAGGCGATCGGCGGGACTTCGGAGCATATAATCACGATAACAAATACAAAAAATTACAAGTCATGGAAGAAACGATCAAATGCCTGATTATCGGCAGCGGCCCCGCAGGATACACGGCCGCCATCTATACGTCGCGTGCAAACCTCCAGCCCGTGCTCTACGAGGGCATCGAACCGGGCGGGCAGCTCACGACGACGACCGACGTGGAGAATTTCCCGGGCTACCCCGACGGGGTCAGCGGCCAGCAGATGATGGCCGACATGCGGCGCCAGGCCGAGCGCTTCGGCGCCGAGATCCGCACGGGCACCGCCACGCGCGTAGACCTCTCGTCGCGGCCGTTCCACGTGGTGATCGACGGCCAGACGGAGATCAGGGCCGAAACCCTGATCATCGCCACGGGCGCCTCGGCCAGATACCTGGGGCTCCCCTCGGAGACGAAATTCCGCGGCATGGGCGTGAGCGCCTGCGCCACCTGCGACGGCTTCTTCTACCGCAAAAAGGACGTAGCCGTGGTCGGCGGCGGCGACACCGCCTGCGAGGAGGCCACCTACCTCGCCTCGATCTGCCGCAAGGTCTACATGATCGTGCGCAAACCCCACCTGCGCGCCTCGAAGGCGATGCAGCAGCGGGTGTTCAGCACCCCCAACATCGAGGTGATATTCAACCACAACACCGCCGAGGTACTGGGCGACGAGTCGGGCGTGACGGGCGCACTGCTGCGCTGCAACGACGGCAAGGAGGTGAAGATCGACATCTCGGGCTTCTTCCTGGCCATCGGGCACCACCCCAACACGGAGTTGTTCCGCGACCAGTTGCAGCTCGACGCCGAAGGCTACATCAAGGTCGAACCGGGCACGTCGATAACCAACATCGAAGGCGTCTTCGCCGCGGGCGACGTCCGCGACCCGCACTACCGGCAGGCCGTCACGGCGGCCGCTTCGGGCTGCATCGCGGCCATCGACTGCGAGCGTTTCCTGTTAAGCCGGGCCAACTAAAAACGCATGAGTTTCAGCGTCACCATACTGGGGTCTTCCTCCGCGAAGCCCACCCTGAGCCGGCACCCGTCGGCGCAGGTGGTCAACGTGCACGAGCAGTACTACCTGGTCGATGCGGGCGAAGGGGTACAGCAACAGTTGATCCGTTACGGCATCAACCCGCTCAGGCTGCGTGCCGTGTTCATCTCGCACCTGCACGGCGACCATGTATTCGGGCTGTTCCCGCTGATCTCGACGCTGGCGCTCTACGGCCGCAAGACCCCGCTGCGGGTATTCGCCCCGGCACCGATGGGCGAGATTCTGGCCTGCCACCTCAAATATTTCGACAGCGAACTGCCCTACCCGGTCGTATGGACGGAGGTCGACACGACCAAGCATGCGCTGCTGATGGAAAACCGTACGCTGGAGGTGTGGAGCATACCGCTGCGCCACCGCGTGCCGACGGCGGGGTTCCTTTTCCGCGAAAAGGAGCCGGCGCTGAACGTCGACAAGTTCAAGATTACGAAATACGGGCTTTCGGTCGCACAGATCACCGCCGCAAAGCGGGGCGAGGACGTCACGCTCGCCACGGGGGAGGTGGTTCCCAACGGGGAACTGACCTACCGTCCCTACGCCCCCCGGTCGTACGCTTACCTGTCGGACACCAACTTTTCGGCCAAGGCCGCAGCGCTGGCCGCAGGCGCCGATCTGATGTACCACGAGGCGACCTACGCCGCGGCAGAGCAGAAGGCGGCCCGGGAGCGCGGACACTCGACGGCGGCCGACGCGGCCAAGGCAGCCCTGAAAGCCGGGGCGAAGCGGCTGGTGATCGGGCATTACTCGTCGCGCTACAAGGATGAAAACATGCTGGTCGAAGAGGCCCGTGCGATCTTCCCCGAAACCTACCCCGCCACCGAAGGGGTGACGTTCACCTTAGAAAAACAACGATGACAAAAGCCGACATACAACTCGTCCGCGCGCTGGCCGGCAAACGCGGGCGCACGGAGCACGGACTGTTCGTCGCCGAAGGGGAGAAACTCATCGGCGAGCTGCGCACGTCGCACCTCGTGGTACGCAAGATATTCGCCCTGGAGGGCCTGTTCGCAGGGCCGGAAGTCGAGGTCGTCGGCACGAAGGAGATGGAGCGGCTGTCGCTGCTGAAAACAGCCTCCAACTCGCTGGCGCTGGTCGAAATACCGCATTACGGACTGGATATGCGGGCTCTCGCGGGACGGCTGACGCTGGCGCTCGACGACGTCCAGAACCCGGGCAACCTGGGCACGATCGTCCGGCTGGCCGACTGGTTCGGCATCACGGACATCGTCTGCTCGGAGGCCTCGGCCGACTGTTTCAACCCCAAGGTCGTGCAGGCCACGATGGGCGCCATACTCCGCGTCAGGGTGCACTACACCGACCTGGGAGGGTTCCTGCGCCGAGCCGCGGACGCCGGGCTGCCGGTGTGCGGGACTTTCCTGGAGGGGGAGAACATCTACGGGGCATCGCTCCCGGAGGCGGGGATCGTCGTCATGGGCAACGAGGGGCGCGGCATTTCGGACGCCGCGGCCGCGACCGTCACCCGCAAATTGTTCATCCCGCCTTACCCGGCCGACCGGCGGGGTTCGGAATCGCTCAATGTGGCGATGGCGACGGGGATCGTCTGCGCCGAATTCCGGCGGCAGGCAAGCACCGGGGGCCCGGGACAGGCGCGAAGGAGTAAAAAATAGGCAGGGAGAAGCCGCAAACAGGCGGCGGGAAGGCGTGCCAGCCCGGTTTCATCATCGTATTTCAGCTGTTATCCGCCGAATAAAGTCGATTACACCCGCTTACCGGAGCATGGCACCGGAAGCAACGGGCAGGAGGTCGCCGCACTCACACCGGGTCGGCACACCGTTCGCGCAGGCCGGCAACCATGCTGCGTACGGCTTCCAGGGCTTCGGCACACCGCTTGGGCGGCAGGAGTCGCGCCGCATCGAGCCGTTCGATGCTCCGCAGGAGGCACTCCACGGCATAGCGCATTTCGTCCAGCTCGACCCCCGAGGCGGCCGCAAGGTCGGTAGCAGCCAGCCGTATCACCGCGGAGCGGGCGCAGAGTTCGAAATCCACGACCAGGGCATTGCATTTGCGGCGGTCGTAGGGCGGAATCCAAAGGGTCTCGAACATCAGCCGGAAAACCGCGGCGACCAGGGCCGGGTTGTTTTTCCGCGTAATTTTTTTTGCGCAAGGTTCCATCTTTCAGAGCTGTTGCTCCGGAAAAAAGCGCGGGCAAAGATACCGAATCCACCATCGAGGTATTGGACGACCTGTAACGTAGAATGCGGCCAATGCCCACGCCGAAAAACAGCGAGAGCATCAACCTTCGTTCCTTACGCTACACGAAAGTGTCCAATTTCCGATGGTAAGAAAAAAGCCGATGCGCCTTTATCCGAATATGTCAGCAACCCTAACAGGCTGCATAAGACAAAGGTAGGAAAAATAAGCCCATCCGCAAAACATTCCGGGCCGCAGGAATGCAAAATTTCATTTAAATTCGATCCGGCGCATTGCCAATTCTGAATAATATGTATCTTTGTAAGTTGAAATATATGTATCTATGTCCGAATGCAAACTCAAAATAGGCATCACGCAGGGAGATCCGAACGGCATCGGCTGGGAGGTGATCCTCAAGGCCCTTTCCGACCCGCGCATGACGGAGCTCTTCACGCCCGTCGTCTACGGTTCGCCAGCGGCGGCGGCCTATTACCGAAATACGCTGGGCGACACCGAACCGGTGGCGTTCAACACCGTGCCCGCGGCACGCGACGCCCGCCGCGGCAAGGCCAACCTGGTCGTATGCGGGGAGGCCGGGCAGCCGGAGCCGGGCAAGGCTTCGCCTCAGGCCGGACGCGCTGCGGTCGAAGCGCTGCGCACGGCGACGCAGGATTTGAAGGAGGGGACGCTCGACGCCATCGTCACGGCGCCCTTCAACAAGGAGAGCGTGCAGGGCGACGATTTCAGCTACACGGGCCACACCGAATTCTTCGGGGCGGAACTGGGCGGGGAGCCGATGATGATCCTGTGCAGCGACGTGCTGCGCGTGGGGCTGGTCACTAAGCACATCCCCGTGTCGGAGATCAGCCGCAGCATTTCCAAGGAGAAGATCGTGCACGACCTGCACACGCTGCGCCGCTCGCTCATCGAGGATTTCGGCATCGTCGAGCCGCGCATCGCCGTGATGGCGCTCAACCCCCACGCCGGGGACGGCGGGCTGCTCGGGCACGAGGAACAGGAGATCATCCGCCCGGCCATCGTCGAGGCATTCAGGCAGGGCGTGCTGGCATTCGGCCCCTTTGCGGCCGACGGGCTGTTCGCCGGGGGCGGATACGCCAAGTACGACGGCATCCTGGCCATGTACCACGACCAGGGGCTGGCGCCCTTCAAGACGCTCTCGCCCGACGGCGTGAACTTCACGGCGGGGATCGCCAAGGTACGCACGTCGCCCGACCACGGCACGGCCTACGACATCGCGGGGCAGGACAAGGCCGATGCGCAGTCGATGAGGTCGGCGATCTACGCCGCCATCGACATCGTGGAGCACCGCCGCGCCTGGACGGAATGGAGCCGCAACCCGTTGCAGCGCGCCGAGCGCGAGAAAGGCGGACGCGACATCTCGGTCAAAGACCTGCCGCAGACCGAACGGGAGGATTAGTATGACGCCGCAAAAAAAGATCCGCATCGGGGTCGGGTTCGTGGCCATATGGGTATTGCTCGGAGGAGCATGGCTCTGCGATTACTTTTTCGGCGACACGGAGTTCTGGAAGCTGGCATCCGGGGAACTGACCGTACTGCTGGGTATCGGCGCCGGGACGGCGATGATCCGGGAAGGGCGCCGCGGACAGGAGGCTGAAAACGCTGCGGGCAAAGACGCAGCACCCGGAAATCCGGCCGAAGGCACGGCGGGCAAAGACGCAGGGTCGCAGGCCGCAGAGACACAGGCCTAAGAGACCAGGCTGGAGAAACACAGGCCGCAGGGTCGCAGGCCGGGAACACGGCAGCCAAAAGCACGGCAGCCCGCACGGCGCGGCAGCCGGAAGAGAAAAACGATAAACACCGGGCAACCCGGAAGCGTATTCCGTCTCGTAATTGTGGAAGCGCCGAAGGCCCCGAAAACTTAACTTTATAATTTTTTTATGATCAAAATCACTTTTCCCGACGGTTCGGTGAGGGAGTTCGCCAAAGGGACGACTGCCTTCCAAATCGCAGAGAGCATCAGCCCTCGTTTAGCTGCTGACTCCCTGGCGGCCTCGGTAAACGGCGCAACCGTGGACATGATGCGCCCGATCGAGGAGGACGCCTCGGTCAAATTCTACAAATGGGAGGACGAAGAGGGCAAGCACGCCTTCTGGCACACCTCGTCCCACCTGCTGGCCGAAGCCCTCGAGGCGCTCTATCCGGGCATCAAGTTCGGTATCGGCCCGGCCATCGAAAACGGCTTCTACTACGACGTCGATTCGCCGACGCCGATCACCGAGGCCGACCTGCCCAAAATCGAGCAGAAGATGCAGGAGCTTTCCCGCAACAAGGAGCAGCTCATCCGCCGCGAAGTCCCCAAGGCCGAAGCACTCAAGACCTTCACCGAGAAGGGCGACCAGTACAAGGTAGAACTGATTACGGACTTGCAGGACGGCACCATCTCATTCTATACCAACGGTGCGTTCACCGACCTCTGCCGGGGGCCGCACATCCCCAACACGGGCTACATCAAGGCCCTGAAACTGACTTCGGTAGCCGGGGCATACTGGCGCGGCAACGAGAAGAACAAGATGCTGACCCGCATCTACGGCATCTCGTTCCCCAAGAAGTCGATGCTCGACGAATACCTCGTGATGATGGAGGAGGCCAAGAAGCGCGACCACCGCAAGCTGGGCAAAGACCTCGAACTGTTCTGTTTCTCGCAGCGCGTGGGACAGGGCCTGCCCCTGTGGCTGCCCAAGGGCGCCGCACTGCGCGACCGTCTGGAGCAGTTCCTGCGGGGCGTGCAGAAGGAGTACGGCTACCAGCAGGTGATTACCCCCCATATCGGCAACAAGGAATTGTACGTGACCTCGGGCCACTACGCCAAATACGGCAAGGACTCGTTCCAGCCGATCCACACCCCGATCGAAGGCGAGGAGTACCTGCTCAAGCCGATGAACTGCCCGCACCACTGCGAAATCTACCGTTCGAAGCCCCGCTCGTACAAGGAGCTGCCCGTCCGCCTCGCGGAGTTCGGAACCGTCTACCGCTACGAGCAGTCGGGCGAGCTGCACGGGCTGACGCGCGTGCGCGGGTTCACGCAGGACGACGCGCACCTGTTCGTACGTCCCGACCAGCTGCTCGAAGAGTTCGAGCGCGTGATCGACATCGTGCTCTACATCTTCAAGACGCTGAAGTTCGACAACTACACCGCCCAGATTTCGCTGCGCGACCCGAACAACAAGGAGAAGTACATCGGTTCGGACGAAAACTGGCACAAAGCCGAACAGGCCATCATCGAAGCCGCCGCCGAGAAGGGACTCAAGACGACGGTCGAGCTGGGCGAGGCCGCGTTCTATGGCCCGAAACTTGATTTCATGGTTCGCGACGCGATCGGGCGGCAATGGCAGCTCGGCACGATTCAGGTCGACTACAACCTGCCCGAGCGCTTCGACCTGACCTACAAAGGCTCGGACGACAAGCCGCACCGACCGATCATGATCCACCGCGCGCCTTTCGGCTCGATGGAACGTTTCGTGGCCGTGCTGCTCGAACATACGGGAGGCAAGTTCCCGCTGTGGCTCTCGCCCGATCAGGCGGTCGTGCTGCCGATCAGCGAGAAATTCAACGATTATGCGAAAAAAGTTTCGGATTATCTAAATAATTCCGATATTCGTGCTACGGTCGACGACCGCAACGAGAAGATCGGCCGCAAGATCCGCGACAACGAGCTGCGACGCATTCCGTTCCTGTTGATCGTGGGCGAGAAGGAGGAGGCCGAGGGCATGGTGTCGGTCCGCGCGCAGGGCGAGGGCGACCGAGGCTCGATGACGCAGGACGAGTTCATCGCTCTGGTACGCGAGAAAGTGGCCGGCGAGATCCAGACTCCGAACAAGTAGAGCGGCCGTAGCGACATAGCAGAAAAAAAGAAGTGGGAGGACCTTCACCGGGTTCCCCCGCTTTTTGAAGGATAAAAGGATTTACTAACTAACGGTGGAGGGCAAAGCTATAATTACAAAACCTCAGACAAGATCCCCCTATCGGGGCAGGGTGCAGGAGAAAGAAGCTGCACACCGAATCAATAACCGCATCACGGCGCCTCAGGTAAGGCTCGTGGGCGACAACATCGAGCAGCCGATGGTCGTTTCGCTGCGCGAGGCACTGCGCAAGGCGGACGAGATGGGACTCGATTTGGTCGAAATTTCTCCCAAGGCCGATCCCCCCGTATGCCGGATCGTCGACTACTCGAAATTCCTGTACCAGCAGAAAAAGAAAGCTAAGGAGATCAAGTCGAAGATCGTCAAGGTGGTAGTCAAGGAAATCCGTTTCGGGCCGAACACGGACGATCACGACTACAACTTCAAGCTCAAGCATGCGGAAAATTTCCTGAAAGAGGGCGCCAAAGTGAAAGCGTACGTCTTCTTCCGCGGCCGCCAGATCGTCTTCAAGGATCAGGGCGAAATCCTGCTGCTGCGCTTCGCGACCGATTTGGAAGAGTGGGCCAAAGTGGAGCAGATGCCGCGTCTGGAGGGGAAAAGGATGATTCTGATCCTCGCTCCGAAGCCGAAAAAGTAAACGGCCCGCATGCCCCGAAGCATCGAAACCCTCCCGGGAAACTCTCCGGGAGGGTTCGGCATACCGGACCACATCCCGACAGCCGGTTTCGTCCGAGAAGGAACTGACCTCGGCGGGAAATTCGTGGTCTCGGCCGGGGAAAGGTTTCCCTCGGCTTTCGGAGCGTTCCGCAACGGCATAGCGCGGACCGCGCGTTTCAATGGAAAGCCACAGCCGTTCAAGCGCTGACAGGCTAAACATGCTTATGCTATCGGGCATTCACCATTCGACAGTCTTCGGATCGCCCGGGACGGAAATGTCGAATGCGGAAATCGTTGCGAAAAGCCATCGATCGGGAACACGACCAGTCCGCATGTCCTGGACAGCCGTTCTCGGACATTTCGCGACTGCCCTGTCCGACGGAAAACGACAAACGGCCTGCGGACCCGATAAAATCGGCCATCGTTCCCGAAAGCCGCAAATAGGAACAGCCAGCCCCTCCCCTATCTCCCCCGATACGACGAAATCTAAATCCCGAACCTATGAAAAAGAATCCGTTTCCGACCGTCTTTCTGACCGCTTTACTTTCGTGGGCGCTTACCGCCGGCACGCTGTCCGCGCAACCGACCGGCAGACAGGGTGCATCCTCCTATCCGCCCGTTCCGCCCTCCGAGCGCGAGGTGGGCATCGCCTACGGACTGTGGGCCGACAGGGACCTGTGGTCGAGCACATGGGACAAGCCGCAGATCGGCGAGTACGACTCGCGCGATCGCCGCGTCATACGCAAGCATGCCGAATGGCTCTCCGACGCCGGAGTCGACTTCGTCTGGCTCGACTGGTCGAACAATGTCACCTACGACCCCTGCAAGCTGTGGACCGGCGGCAAGCAGGACGTGATCGAAGACGCGACCGCCATTCTGTTCGACGAATACCGCAAGATGTCGGAGGTGGGCCTCCCCCACCCCAGAATCAGTATTTTCATCGGCGTGACCGGTGCGCCCGAGGCCGCCGAGGACGGTCGTCTCCAGAAAAAAGCCGACCAAGTATGGGAAATGTATGCCGGCAATCCCCGCTACCGGGAGATGATGCAGCTCCACGAGGGCAAGCCGCTGCTGGTCGTGTACGTCGATACGCCCTCGCCTTGGCAGAACGGCACGCCGGCATGGGACGATGAGCGTTTCGCGGTACGCTGGATGACCGGATACGTCAGCGAACAGGCGCCCCTGCGGACCGACGACCGGGTCAGCCGTTACGGTTACTGGTCGTGGGAAGACCGGGGCGAGCAAACCTATCCCGTCCGCGACGGCCGGCCCGAGTCGATGGTCATATGCGCGGCCGTGCGACCGCAAGGAAAGCCCGGAGATACCGACTACATTCCGGCCAAGGGTCGCCGCGACGGCGCGACGCTGCGCGAACAGTTCGCCCGGGCCCGCGCCGTCGGTCCCCGTTTCGCCATGGTCGTCTCGTGGAACGAATGGACCACCGGCGAGCAGCCCAGCATAGAGGTCAGCAAGGATCTGGAGCCCTCGCTCACGTTGGGCGACCGTTATCTGAAATTGCTGAAGGAGGAAATACGCCGGTTCAAAACCGAATAACCCGATATCCGAACCAACTGCCTAAAACGATACTGCCATGAGAAAAAAACCTGCGCGCCTCTCCGCTTTGCTCGGAGGCGCATGTCTGTTGGCCGGCTGCGCTTCCGGCCTGCAGACCCAAGCGCTCGCTCCAGCCGGTTTCGACCGCGTGACCGTAGGAGGCGAACTGCGACAGAGAATCGAGCGCAATTTCGACCGGCTGGAAACCGACTACTACCAGCCCGATCAGGTCTACTGGACCGAGGAGCAATCGGGCGGATGGCCCGGCGACAAGGAAGGCCGCACGATTCTGGCCCTCGTACTCGACGCTCAGGCTTCGGGCCGCACGCCGCTCTATCTCGACGAACTGATCCGCCGGCTGCCCCGCGAGCTGAATGCGAAAGGCTATCTGGGCTCGATCCATGAAGGATCGGCCGACGAACAGCAACTTTCGGGACACGGCTGGCTGCTCCGCGGACTGTGCGAATACTACGCATGGAAGAAAGACCCGCAGGTGCTGGAGATCGCTCGCGGCATCGTCGACAGCCTCTTTCTACCGATCGCCCCGCTGGTGGACCGCTATCCGCTGAGCGAGGAGCAGCGCGTCTCAGGAGTCGGCGACATGTCGGGCCGCGTGCAGAATACGGTCGACGGCTGGGCGCTCTCGTCCGACGTGGGCTGCGTGTTCATCGGCATGGAAGGACTGATCCATTCGTACCAGTACATTCCGTCCGAGGAGTCGAAAGCATTGATAGACAAATTGATCGCGCTGTTCGAGCGAATGGACCTGACGGGAATCCGGACCCAAACCCACGCCTCGCTCACGGCCCTGCGCGGCATGCTCCGCTACGCCGCCCTGACCGGCGACACGACGCTGATTCCCCGCGTCGAAAAGCGCTGGAAGCTGTACAAGGAATACGGCATGACCGAAAATTACGAGAACTACAACTGGTTCGAGCGCTACGACACATGGACCGAACCCTGTGCGATCGTCGATTCCTATCTGCTCGCCACGCAGCTCTGGGCTGCGACCCGCAATCCGACCTATTTGGAAGACGCAGACAAGATTTATCTGAACGGTATCGCCGCCACGCAACGCCATAACGGCGGATTCGGTTGCGACAAGCCGGTAGGCGTCGTCTACCCGGAACTGGGCATTCACGCCGACGAAGCCTACTGGTGCTGCACGATGCGCGGAGGCGAAGGGCTGGGCCGCGCGGCGGAGTACGCCTACTTCACCGAAGGCAATCGGATCGTCGTACCGTTCTACCGCGAAAGCCGGTTGCAACTGCCCGACCGGAACGTCGTGCTCGAACAGCGCACCGATTATCCGTTCGGGGATCGAATCGAGTTCCGCTTTGCCGAAAAACCGGACAAGGAGGTTTCGCTCGCCCTCGTCGTTCCGTCCTATATGCAGCTGCGGTCGCTGACGCTCAACGGACATCCGGTCGAAGCGAACGTTTCGGCAGGATTCGCCGAAGTGGCCGGCCCGTTCTCAGCAGGGGACCGGATCGAGCTCGAATACGGTTTCGCCGCCCGCTGGGTACCTCTTGAAAACCGGGACATCGCCGACCGAACGCTGTACAAGGCGATGTACGGTCCGCTCGTGCTCGCATACGAGGGCGAAGCGCCGCTGCATCTCGACGGAGAAACCCCGATTCTGGCCGACGGAGACGGCACGTTCCGGATCGAAGGAACTCCGTACGAACTCTCGCCGGTTTACCATCTGATGAGTCCGAAAGTCTGTCTGGCGGAAAACTATCGGCCGGGCATTACGGTCCGCATCGATTGAACCGAACGACGGGACTTGACCGAATCAAAGACGAATG
>OLOL01000935.1_pt1 | contig 27416 bp, 32 predicted proteins | sample 1673081 | NCBI WGS metagenome assembly OLOL01 (sample SAMEA3136753, study PRJEB25190) | human gut metagenome
CATTCTGCCGGGCGGAGCAGAGCCCCGCCCCTACCAAAATTGTGCGTATTTTTGGGGGTGCTCCGAAATCTGCTGCGGTCGAATCCGCTCAGCGCAAAACTGGGAACAGGAGCTTCTGGTTTTCCTGCGTGTACATATTTTCCCGCGTGATGAGGACGCAGGAAACCTCAACGAAATCGTCGGTCTGCTCGCCGTTTGCCACGCGAACGGCCTGCTGGACGGCCACGTAGCCCATGTTGAACGGCCGCTGCGTGACAATGGCCTGAATGATGTTCTGCTCTAAAAACTGGATCTGCCGCTGCGAATTGTCGCAGCCGACGACATAGACGCGCCCGCCCATGCCCAGCTCGACCAGCGCGTTTGCCGCGCCGACGTTGCAGACCTCGTTCGTGCACACAAAGCCCCGGATCTCCGGGTCGGCGGAAAGAAGCTCCGTCGTGATCGTCTGCGCCTGCTCGGTCGAGTTGTCGCAGCAGAAGCTGCCGAGGATCTCGATATTTCCTGCCTCGTTCAGTGCGTCCAGAACGCCGCGCGTGCGTTCAATGCCCGTTGTGGTCGTCAGCATATGCTGAATGACCGCGACCTTTCCGCCCTCCGGCAGATAGGATGCCATGGCGCGGCCCATCTCCAGCCCGATCTCATAACTGTTGCTGCCGACAAAGCAGGCGCGGCCTGCAGCATTGACGTCCGTGTCGATCGCAACGACGCCGATCCCGGCAGCGATGGCTTCCTCCGTTGCTTCCGCGCAGCGGTCATAGTCCGCGGCAGAGAGGATCATGACGTCCGGCTTATCCGCTGTCACCTGCCGGATCAGCTCGATCTGCTTGTCAATGTCAATTTCGCGCGGCGAGGTCAGGACCTTCAGCTCGACGCCGTATTCCTCCGCCGCCTTTTCAACGCCGGACAGGAGCGTTCCCCAGAACTCCGCGACCTCTGTCACGGTTTTCAGAACCAGCGTTACCCGCAGCGGCTTCTGTGCTGCCGCGCAGCCCGCAAGATTCAGGAGCAGACAGAGCAGCAGGAGAAAAACGGTGCATTTTTTAATCCTCCGCATGGCTGTCCTCCTCCTTTCCACGTACAATGGGCAGCACAAGCATGACCATTGTGCGCACACCGGGCGTAGAATAATACTTCATAACGGCGTCCGGGCCGAAGAACAGCTGCAGCCGCTCGTTGACGTTATAAACGCCGATCTTGGTGCTCTCCGCGTCCGATTCCTTCTTGTCAAGAATGGTTTCCAGCTGCTCCGGCGTCATGCCCACGCCGTCGTCCTCGACGGTGATGAGCAGACGGTCTTCCTCCAGCAGCGACTCAATGCGCACCGTGCCGCCCTGCTGCTTGACCTTGATGCCGTGATAGATCGCGTTTTCCACCAGCGGCTGCAAAATGAGCTTCGGCAGCAGGCAGTCCTCCGTCTGCGGGTCAAGGTCGATCTCGTAGCGGAGCTTTTCGTTGTAGCGCATCTTCTGGATGGTCAGATAGCTGCGCACATGGGCGATCTCCTTTTTGAGCGTGTTGGTGTCGGAGCCGTCGCCGATGGACGAGCGCAGCAGCAGCGCCAGCGCGCTCGTCATCTCCACGACCTCCGCATTGCGTCCGGCGTGGCTCATCCAGATAATAGAGTCGAGCGTGTTGTAAAGAAAATGCGGCTGGATCTGCGCCTGCAGCGCCTTCCATTCGCTCTTGCGCTTCTGCTCCTCGCTGCGCAGCCGTTCGTCCATCAGTTCGGCAGTTTTGGCGATCATGTGGTCAAAGCTGTCGGACAGCTGGCCAAGCTCCGTGCGGGAGGATACCTGGCTGCGCACGTGCAGATCGCCGTCCTCCACGCGCCGCATCGTCTGCATCAAACGGCGGATGGGTCCTGCGATGGAGCGCGAGAGCTGAAGCGCGAACACCAGCGCAAGAATGAGCGCCGCCGCCGCGATGAGCAGATAGGTCTTGTAGATCCTGTCCTGACTGCGCAGCAGCTCCTGCGTGTAGGCAACGCCCACCGCCGTCCATCCGGTGGCCTCCGATGCGCAGGCTACATAGAGCCTGCGCATCCTGCCCTTGCCGGAGAGCGTGCGGCCGTCCGCTGCTGCCAGCACCTCCGCGACGTTTTCCTCCTTCAGTCCCGCATAGATCAGATCCTGCTGCGGGTGCCAGAGGATGCCGCCGCTCTGGTCGATCAGATAGATATAGCCCCGGCTGCCGAGCTGGATATCCGCGCAGAGCCGGTCGATGATCTGGTAGTTAAGGTCGATGAGCAGAACGCCCTGCATATTCCCTGCGCGGTCGAGCACGGCCTTGGAGAACGAAACGACCCAGTTGTACTGGCCCGCGATCAGGTTTTCCACGCGCGAGGAGGAAACCTGTACCTCGTGCGGTTCCTGCAGCGCGGCCTGGTACCAGTCTGCATTCTGGTAATTGGAATATGTGTTGAGCGACGCACCCTCGCTTCCGAACAGCGCGCCGCCGGATTCCGGGATCAGGGCGATGGCCGTGATCTCCGAGCGGATCTTCTGTGCGGCGGCCAGCTGCTCCTGCGCTTCGCGGCAGGCCGCGTCCGTCAGCCGGTGCTCGTTGGCCGCGCGCAGATAGGCCGCGACCGCGCCGTTGTCGACAATAAAATCGGAAATATCCTTCATGTACTCCACGTACATATCAAGCTCGGCGTTGACGCGGCGGATCAGCTGCTCGGTGTACTCCGTCGAGCTGTCCAGCAGCTCGTTCGTCGAGACGCTGATCGACACATAGGTCATGGCTGCCGTAATGACGAGGATCAGCAGCATGAACAGCGCCGCGATCCGCGTGCCGATGGAGTGCCGGGAAAAAAGTCGTGCTTCGGTCATGTTCCGCTCTCCGCCTCCCTGTACTGCCGGGGCGTCATGCCGGTTCTGCGGCGGAAGGTGAGCGAGAAATAATGCGGGTCGGCAAAGCCGATGCGCTCGGCGATCTCATAGGTGCACAGCCCCGTTTCACGCAGATATTCCTTGGCCTTCTCCATACGCAGGTTTGTCAGATATTCCACGAACGACTGGCCGGTCTTTTCCTTGAATACCGTTGAAAAATAGCTGCGGCTGACGCCGAGATGCTCCAGCACGTCCGGCAGCTTGAGATCGCAGTCGGCATAGTGCTCGTTAATATACGCGACGGCCAGACGGCCGCAGCGGGCGGCAGGCGTGTCGTTCTGCTGGGCCTGACATTGCAGAATATAGCCCTCAAGCCGCTCGACGGACAGCCGTACCTCCTCCAGCGCATAGCCCTGCTGCGGAAGGAGCATGGCGGGCGCGCGCAGCAGCTGCTCGCGCGTCAGATGCGAGGCCACGAGGATCTGCAGGCGCTGCAGAACGGGGCGGCACTCGCTCTCATGCACCCTGCGGCGGCGCATACAGGTAAAAAGCGTCCCGGTCAGCTCCAATGCACGGCTGCCGCTGCCGGATTGGAGCGTGCTTGCGATCTGCGCCGCAGTCGGACAGTCGTCCGTCTGCAAAGAGCCGGAGGATTTGCGCAGCTCCGGGTCAAACAACAGTGTCTCGCCTGTGGAAAACGCGTAGCCCAGCGCGTGCTGCGCCTCCTGCGCGGACTGCCGCAGGCCGTCAAGCCCGGCATAGGCCCCGCCGATCCCGATGGGGGCGGTGATCTCCGCCTCCTGCATCACCGCGCGCAGATGGCGCGCTCCGGCGGCGGTGCGTGCCATGAGTTCCGCCGTTTCATCGCCGCTGACGATGAGCATAACGTGCTGGTCGCCGAGCAGCCGGAGCTGCGCGGGCGCACAGCCCTGCGCCACCCGATGTCCCTGCGCATCAAAGCCCTCGGGGCGCTGCGGCAGCGCCGCCAGCGCGACCGCATGGAACCGCCCGCCAAGCTCAACACCGGCGGCAAGCGTCGCCTCCGGCAGCTCCTGCGCCGTGTCGGACTGTAAAAGCCCCTGAAAGAAATGATCCTTCAGCACCTCGTCTGCCAGCACGGCCCTGCTGTAAAGCCCCTGCCGGTTGTCCCGGCGCGAAAGCTCCGCAGACAGGTTCTCCAGCAGCTGATCAAACTCCTTCGGGCTGACGGGCTTGAGCAGATAATCGTGGACATGGTACCGGATGGCCTTCTGCGCATAGGAAAACTCGCTGAAGCCGGTCAGCACGACGACGATCGTGTCCGGAAATTTCTCATAGATGTTCCGCGCCAACTCCAGCCCGTCGACAAAGGGCATACAGATATCCGTGATGACCACATCCGGCAGCACGGATTCGAGCTGTTCAAGCGCCTGACGGCCATTTTCAAAGACATGGGGCGGCGCAAAGCCGAATTTGTCCCAATTGGTGTTCTGTGCCATGGACTCCCGGACAAGCATTTCATCCTCTACAAGCATGATCTGGTACATACGGCGCGCCCTCCTTTGTATTTGTTATTAGTGTATAACAAAACGGTCAAAATTGCAATCAAATTTAGCAATTCGCCAATATGCCCGTGCGGTATGACGCGGAAAAATTCGCCAATATCGAACGTATCCGGTTGCTGAACGATATTCGGCATGATATAGTAAAGGAAACGCAATGAACAGAAAGGAAGCTTCAGCATGGCAGAACAGGAAGGCAAAACCATACACTCCGTTGCGAAGGCGATCCGTCTTCTCGACATTCTGACGGAAAGCGGCCAGCCCGCTTCCCTGACGGAGCTTTATCAGAAAACCGGCTGGCCGAAGAGCACCATCCACGGCCTGCTGTCAACGATGCGCGAATCCGGACTGATCGAGCAGATGCCGAACGGCCGCTACTGGCTTGGCATCCGGCTGTTTGAATACGGCTGCGCCGTCTCCAACTCATGGGATATCGGTACGATTGCACGGCCGCATATGCAGAGTATCTGCGCTGAACTTGGCGAGAGTGTATTCCTGTCGGTTTTTGACCGTGCAGCAGTCGTAACGCTGGCAGAGGAGGAGTCCCGCGCGAGTCTTCGCGTCGTGTCCGAGGTCGGCGCACGGCTTCCGGTCTATTGTACGTCGCAGGGAAAGCTGTTTCTTGCCAACAGTTCCCCGGCGGAGTGCCGCCGCATTCTTACACACACCGAACTCAAGGCCTTCACGCCCCATACACTTACCACGCCGGAGCAGTTTGTGCCCGAACTTACCCGCATCCGCGAGCAGGGCTACGCTGTGGAAAACGGCGAGTATAAGATCGGCCTGCGCTCCGTCTCCGCGCCGATCCATGACGTGACCGGCGAGGTGCGCTACGCCATCGGCTGCGTCGGAATGTTCCGGCAGGTGCAGTCCGACGAGTTTCTCCGCGCCATCCGCCTCGTCTGCGCCGCAGCCGAGACGATCTCCCGCGCCATCGGCTATCACGGATAAACAGGCCCGCCGGACAGTTTTTTCTGTCCGGCGGTTATTTTGCTTGCATGTATGCGGCATCGCATGATATACTGGAAGGGAAAAAGAAAGAAAAAGGGGGATCCTTCATGTCCAAGACCTTCCTGCGGCGGCTGTTCGTGCTGGCGCTGTGCGCCTGTCTCGTGCTGCTGGCCGTATTGCCCGCCGGGGCCGATTTCGGCGATTACTCCGGCGATTCCGATTTCGGTGATTCGTCCGATTGGAGCAGCTCCGACTCCGATTGGGACTGGAGCAGCAGCGATTCCGACTATTCCAGCAGCTCCGAATCCTCCGGCGGGATCAGTACCATCGTCGTCGGAGCCATCATCGTCTTCATCGCGATCGTTTCGACCTCACGCACAAAGAAGAAGAAGGGAGCGTCCGGCGGCACCAGCTGGTCCGCGGCTGCGAACCGCAAGCTGAAGCCCATGGCTGAGTATGAGCAGCTCGACGAAAACTTCGACAAGGCTGAGCTGACCTCCAAGCTGTCGAACCTGTATGTACAGATGCAGGATTGCTGGCAGAAGAAGGATATCTCGCCCATCCGTCCGTACTGCACCGACGCGTTCTTCACGCAGATGGACAATCAGCTCCAGCGCAAGAAGCAGCAGGGCCAGACCAACTACATCGAGCGCATCGCGGTTCTGTCCGTGGAGCTGCGCGGCTGGTGCCAGGAGGGCGGCAACGACGTGCTCGTCGCCCGTCTGAACACGCGCATCGTCGATTACACGCTCGACGACAAGACCGGCAAGCTCATCTCCGGCAGCAGAGACAAGGAGAAGTTCATGGTCTACGAGTGGGATCTTGTCCGCACGACCGGCACGAAGACCGAGAAGGACAAACCCATGCAGACCGTCAACTGCCCGAACTGCGGCGCACCGGTCGAGATCAACGCCAGCGCCAAGTGCCCGTACTGCGGCAGTGTCATCACCCTCGAGGAGCACGACTTCGCCCTCAACGCCATCCGCGCCATCTCTCAGCAAACGAGAGGATAACGCGCCCCGGCAAACGCATTCCACTAAAAAACTCCACCGCCCAGGCCGAGCGGTGGAGTTTTTTGAAATTTAGCCTCTGCGCGGCGCTTACGCCTGCAGATTGAGCGCGGGATTCATATAATAGACGTTTTTCTCGTCCAGCCTCCGGCGCAGCAGCTCAATGGCCTCGCCGAAGCGCTGGAAATGCACGATCTCGCGCTCCCGCAGGAAGCGAATGGCGTCGTTCACATCCGGGTCGTCAGAAATGCGGAGGATATTGTCATACGTCACGCGCGCTTTCTGCTCGGCTGCCAGATCCTCCGTGAGGTCGGCGATGGGGTCGCCGGTGACGGCCATGGTCGCGGCGCTCCAGGGCGTGCCGGAGGCGGCCTGCGGGTAGACGCCGGCGGTGTGGTCGACAAAATAATTCGCAAAGCCTGCCGACTCGATCTGCTCCTGCGTGAGCGTCCGCGTCAGCTGGTGCACGATCGTGCCGACCATCTCCAGATGCCCCAGCTCCTCAGTACCAATGTCGGTCAGCAGCCCCTTCAGCTCAGGATACGGCATGGAATAACGCTGACTCAGATAGCGCAGAGACGCGCCAAGCTCCCCATCTGGACCACCATACTGGGAAATTATAACAGCTGCCAGCTGCGGGTTCGGGTTTGCGATGCGGATGGGGTACTGCAGCTTTTTTTCATATACAAACATCGTTTATTCCTCCGTTTCCGCGTCCCAGGGCCATGGATCGTCCAGCCATGTATAGCAGCCGCCCGCGGCGGCCTCCATCTGCGTGAGCGCCATGCCGCTGTCCTCCGCCTGCTGCCGCAGCATTTCATACTGCTCGACGTACTGGTTGAACAGCTGCACGGCCTCCTCGTCGTCCGCGTGGGTATCCAGGTACAGGCCAAGCTCGGTAATGGCGAAATTCGCCGCCTGAAGGTCCTGCATACTCTGCATACCGTCCGCGCTGCGCGGCTCGACGCCGCTTGTGCCGCGATATGGAAGGTCAAGCCCCGGAAACAGCGTGCCCTTCATCAGCGCACGTCCCGCCGTATAGCGGTCGGGGTTCTGCCCCTGGAACGGGACGTAGGGATTGGCCAGCGGCGCGCAGGCGGGAAGCGTTCCCCGCGTATCGCCGCAGCCTTCGGCAGTCTGGGCTGCCTGTGTCTGCATATCAGCCAAAAAGATCGGCTCCTCTCAAGAGATTCGGGCGCATTCGCCCTGAACCAATCTATGCGGCGCTGCTTCGACAGGTGAACGGGGACTCTGTACTTTTTCTCCGTCAGATGGTATACTGAGATAAAATGCCACAGCCGGGCGCTCCGGATGCGGCAGCTTTTCGGGAGGTTCCTGTATGCTTTCTGCGTTTCACGGCCTGTGTATGGCGCTGGCTGACAGCGTCCCCGGCGTGTCCGGCGGGACGATCGCGTTTATTCTCGGCTTTTATGACGATCTCCTGCGTGCGCTGCAGGGCCTGTTCAACGGAAAAGGTCCCGTGCGGCGGCAGAGCCTGCGCGCGCTGCTGCGCTTCGGCATCGGGTGGGGCGTCGGAATGGCTGCCTGTATTCTGGCGCTGGCGGAATTATTTGAGCTGCACGTCTATTTTATGTGCAGTCTGTTTCTGGGGCTGAGCGCGGCGGCGTTTCCGCTGGTAGCCCGCGCGGAGCGCGGTGCGCTGCGAAATACCGCGCGGTACGCGCCGCTGGCGCTGCTCGGCGCGGCGCTCGTCGTGGGGCTTACGCTGCTGCGCGAGGACGCGGCGGTTTCGCTGCGCGTCGACTTTTCGGAGCTTCGCGTCTGGCCGCTTCTGTACCTGTTTGTCTCCGGCGCGATCGCCGTCAGCGCGATGATCCTGCCGGGGATCTCCGGGTCGACGCTGCTTCTGATCGCGGGCGTCTATCTGCCTGCGATGCACGCGCTGCGTCAGCTGCTGCGGCTCGATTTTTCCGGGCTTCCCGGCATTCTGGCGCTTGGGCTTGGCGCAGCGGCGGGCGCAGCGCTGGCTGCCCGCGCCATCCGCGCCGCGCTGCGCCGCTTCCGGAGCCAGATGGTGTGGCTGATCCTCGGCCTGATGGCAGGCTCACTGTACGCCATCGTGATGGGCCCCGCCGGACTTCAGACACCGCAGACTCCGGTAAGCCTTCAGACGTTTTCGCTGCCGGGCTTCCTGCTGGGCGCGGCGGTGCTCCTGCTGCTGGAGCTGCTGCGCGCCCACCGGCCGAATGCGGAAAAATCATCACGGTGACGCACCGGCGGGGGACAGAGCAGCCACGCCGCAAGGCCAACTTTTCGATTCTTTTTGCGTTTTTTCTCAAAATGTAGTATAGTGTACAAAACAAACAGGAGGCGCATACGATGATCGAGGTCGAGTTATCTAATATTTGGGGGAGCGTCAGCCTGCCGGATCTGCTGTCCGGGGAGAAGGATCTGTTTGACGCGCATATGCAGCTCCGGACCAACGTGCCGGATGGTCCGGACTTTCTGGGCTGGCTGAACGCGCCGGAGGGCGTGATGGCCCGCGCAATGCTCGCGATCGGCAAGGCTGCAGAGAAGATCGCGGAGCTCGGCGATACACTTGTGGTCGTCGGCAGCGGCGACGCGCCGCTTGCGGCGCAGGCGGCGATCCGCGCACTTGGAAAAGAGGGGAGTGTCCGGCTGATTTTTGCGGGCACAAGCCTGTCCGCAAGCGCCTACGAGCAGCTGTGCAGCCGGCTCGAGGGGCAGGACTTCTGCCTGCTTCTGATCGCACAGAGCGCTGTCGATATGGAATGCGGCGTCGCCTCCCGCGCCGTCCGCTGGCTGCTTGACCGGCACTACGGGCCGGAGGCCAGGCAGCATATCTTCGTCTGTGCGCCGAAGGACAGCCTCCTGCATGGTATGGCGCAGGAGGAGGGATATACCTTCCTGGCCCAGCCTGCGCAGCTCGGCTGCGCGGATTCGGCACTTTCGCCTGCGGCGCTTCTGCCGATGGCGGTTTCCGGGATCGAGCCGCTCAGCGTGCTTGAGGGCGCGGGACAGGCGTATCATGATTATGACCTGCGCGCGTTTGAAAACCCTGTCTGGATGTATGCAGGCGCACGTCACGCGCTGGAGCTGCGTACGCGGCGCACGGAGCTTCTCGGCATCTTCGAGCCGGACTGCATGGCACTCGGCCGCTGGTGGGCCAGCAGCACGGCCCGGCGCAGCTGCCGCGGCGGATACGGTGTTCTGCCCGTCCCGGCAGAGCTTCCCGGTGCGCTCGACACGCTCGACGCCATGCTGGACGGCAGCCGCAGCGCGTTTGAAACCTTCCTGCGTATCCCGCTGCCCGCGAGACGGCGCAACATTGAGCTTGACTGGAAGGATTACGACGATCTCGGCTATCTCTCCGGCCACTCGGTCGGCGAAGCCGAAAGCGCGATGTTCGACGCGCTCGTGCAGACCCACGCCTCGCTCGATATCCCGCTGATCATCCTCTCCGCCGGGCAGCTGGACGCGCCGCAGCTTGGCGAGCTGTTCTACTTCCTGGAGCTGACCGCTGCCCTGTGCGCCGCGGCTGACGGGCTGAATCCCTTCGACCGCAAGCGCAGTTCTCCGACCAGAGCGCAGGCAGCCGCGCTGCTGCGCGGCTGAAGCCTGCTCCTGTTTACGATTTTTTCACAAGTAGGTTCTTGTGTTTCCGGCAGAAAGCTGGTACAATGAAGCTGACCACATGAGAAAAGGAGGAATGCCCGTATGGTCAATATTATGATGGGCCCCGAAGGCTCCGGCAAGACGAAGCTGCTCATCGGTGCTCTCAATCAGGCAGTTCAGCGCGAATCCGGCAGCATCGTCTGCATCGAGAAGGGCGATACACTGCGCTTCGACGTCGACCACAAGGTTCGGCTCATCGACATCAAGGAATACGCTTACGGCGGTTATCCGTTCCTGCGCGGCTTTATCAGCGGCCTGCACGCGGGAAACTTTGATATCACGCATATTTTTATCGACAACCTTTACAAGCTGTCGCAGGACAGCGACCCCAAGGAAACCGAGAATTTCCTTGACTGGTGCAGCGTCTTCTCCGCAGAAAACAGCGTCGCGTTTACGCTGACGATCGCGGGCGAAGCCAAGGATGCACCGGAATATATCGCAAGATATATGGACTGAATTTGAGATCGCAGGCGCTGCGGGCCTCCCACAGCGCCTTTTGAACGTTGGCAGAGGGGGCGCGGCATGGAGCAGCAGGAATATGCGCAGCGGGGCTATCTGCGCGAGGATTTTCGGCTCTTTCACCTCAAGGGCGCGATGGAGGAACAGCTCGACTGGCACTACCATACCTTCCACAAGCTGATCTTCTTTCTCGGCGGCCAGTCCGGCTACGGCGTCGAGGGGCGCAGCTACCCGCTTGAGCCCGGCGACGTGATCCTCGTCCCGCAGGGCTGTGTCCACCGGCCGGAGGCCGCGCCCGGCGCGCCGTATGAGCGCGTCATTCTCTATCTGTCGCCGGACTATCTCGCCCGCGCGGGTACGGCGGAGTGCCCGCTCGACAGCTGCTTCACGCTCGCCACGGCCCGCTTCCGCTTTGTCCTGCGCCCGCAGGAAGAGCGGCAGGCGCTGCGCCGCACGCTCTTCGCGCTGGAGAGCGCCTCCGCACAGCCGGGCTTCGGGCAGGAGCTGCTGGCAAAGTCCCTTCTGACGCAGCTGCTCATTCTCCTGCGCCGCGCGATGGACGCACAGCCGCAGGCCGTGGAGAGCCTTGCGTCCGATGAAAAGATCGCGGCCATCATGCAGTATCTCTCCCAGCACCCGACGGAGTCTGTCTCCATCGACGATCTGGCCGCCCGGTTCTATATCAGCAAATATCACATGATGCGGCGCTTCCGCGCCGAGACGGGCTATACTGTCCATGCGTATCTGACCGGCAAGCGCCTCGCCCTCGCGCGCGAGCAGATCGCCGCCGGGACGCCCATTCTGCAGGCGGCCAGCGCCTGCGGCTTCGGAGATTACTCCGCATTCTGCCGCGCCTACCGCCGCCAGTTTGGCCAGCCGCCCAGCAGCGCAAAGCAGGATGCCGCCGAAACGCCGAAATCGCGAAAAAAGGCTTGACAGCGGGGCGACAATATGCTATGATTCTAAGGCTGAATTTGTCAGAGTGCCTGCGGGTGTAGCACAACGGCCAGGGCACCAGCCTTCCAAGCTGGGGACGCGGGTTCGATTCCCGTCACCCGCTCCATTATGCGCCAGTAGCTCAGCTGGATAGAGCAACTGCCTTCTAAGCAGTAGGTCGCGGGTTCGAGTCCCTCCTGGCGTGCCAATTCAGCCGGGCTAAAAAAAGAAAATTTCATATGGTGGGTGTAGCGTAGTTGGTTAACGCGTCAGATTGTGGCTCTGAAGACCGAGGGTTCGAGTCCCTTCACTCACCCCATTTTCTTTTTTTATGCAGGATTTTGCCGATACGCGCACGGGGATGTCGCCAAGCGGTAAGGCACAGGACTTTGACTCCTGTATGCGTAGGTTCGAATCCTGCCATCCCTGCCATATGACCCGCTAGCTCAGCAGGCAGAGCACCTGCCTTTTAAGCAGGGTGTCCGGAGTTCGAATCTCCGGCGGGTCACCAAACCCTTGAAAACACTATGTTTTCGAGGGTTTTTGTTATATCCTGTAAAAATTCAGACACCCTGCCTTTTTATCCATTTTACGAAAGGCAGGGTGTCCGTTTTTGATGTCCAGAAAACAATTATTTAGACAGTCGAACAATCAAACTGTCGCAGATATTTTTGAACGCTTCATCGCGTCGCAAACCGCAAAAGGTGTCAGCGATAAGACCATTCAGAACTACTATTCGCATCTTCATTCACTCCAAAAGCACTTGGATTTCTCCGCCCCGCTCGCCACACTGACAAAAGAGGATTTGGACAATATGGTTATCTCGATGCGTCAGAGCGGGCTGGCTCATAACTCCATCAGCAGTTATCTGCGTGTGTTCCGCACGTTCCTGAACTGGGCGAGAAAAGCAGGCTATACGGAGTTGGAAATGGCGAATTACAAGGACAAGGAAACCGTGAAAGAAACCTACACGGACGCGGAATTGATGCTCCTGCTCCAAAAGCCAGCCCGCAGCTGTGATTTCTGCGAATACCGCAACTGGGTCATTATCAATTTCCTTGTGAATTGTGGTTGTCGAGCGGGTACCATTCGGAATATCCAAAACCGCGATGTGGATTTTGAACGCAAGCAGGTCATTTTTCGTCATACCAAAACCGGAAAAATTCAGACGATTCCGCTTTGCTCTATGCTGGTCAGCATTTTAAGCGATTATGTGGCGATGCGGGGCGGAGAACCATCCGACTATCTGTTTTGTAGTGTCTATGGGACAATGCTGTCAGAGAACGCCTTGAAGCTGGCAATCGCGGACTATAACCACAAGCGGGGCGTTCTGAAAACAAGTATTCATATGTTCCGTCACACGTTCGCCCGAAAATATCTGATGGACTGCGGCGGCGACGCTTTTACGCTCCAACATTTGCTCGGACATTCCACGCTCCAAATGACAAAGCATTATTGCGCCATTTTTGACAGCGACATTGCCGGGAATTATGATTTGCGTTCCCCGCTCGCGCAACTCTGTAAGCCCCGCGAACGGATACACCGGTAAGCATGATAGAGCATCTTCTATCATCTTTTAACATCTTTTATCATCCAGAAGCAACTATAAACAAACTATAAACAAATGGGAAGATGATTTTACATCTTCCCATCATTTTTATACATATCCATTGACTTTTGGAGAAAATCACGCATCCCATTGACGACTTTTTCAGGCGACAATATTTTCACCTGTCGTCCAAAAGAAGCAATCCACGCATAGAACGGCGGGCTGAGTTCCACGGGGACATTTACAAGAAAGTGCGCTTCATCGTCCGGGGTCAGGATAATTTCCCGCCCGAAGCGGTCAAGCATCACGTCCGCAAGGCGGTTGATACAGCGCAGTTTTACCAGACATTCTTCCCCGGAGAACATATTGAAAATTTTCGGCTGCCGCGCGGTCAGGTCTTTTTCCTTGTATTCGTCTTTTCCTACTCTTGGAAGCGCTAAAAGCCGGATGTCCTCCATGCGGTCAATGCGGAAATGCGAGAACCGCGCCTTTTCTTCTTCGTAGGCATAGAGATAGCAGTTTCCGTCGTTCCAGAGAATCGCGTAGGGACTCACGATATACCGCCCGCCGCTCTTGGAATACTGCTTTTTCTTCTCGCGGTCATAGTGGAAGAAGCGGAACGAAACCTTTTTGTCCTCGCGAATGGCTCTGTAAAGGCGGCCTGTTTCGTCCAGAACGCTTTCATTCATATTGCGGATACGATTTGCCACAACCGCCTGCCGGTTCAGCACGGCGCGCGTGTGCGCGTCGGTAAGTTTCTGTATCCGCTGGGTCAAATCGCGCGCCTTGGCCTGCGTGATGAACTTAGACGACTGAATACCGTCGATAATCAGTTGAAGTTCGCTTTGCGAAAACAGGCGCGTTTTCAGCCAGTAGCCCTTGGTACGTCCGTCATAGAGAACTTCAAGCCCCGTCGCGGGCGCGTTCAGTTGGTGGATATCCCGATAGACAGAGCGGATGTCAGAACCAAATTCGTGGTTCTCATACTGCGCGCGGATGTCCTCACCCTTGGCGGTGTGTCCCTCGCAGGTGTTTTCCAGAAGATAGCGGTAAAGAAAAAAGAAACGTGCGTTTGACATTTTCCCAACTCCACGGACTGTTTTTCTTTATCATAGCACAGATATAGAAAAGAAAAAAGAGTGGGTTTCCCCACTCTTAATCTCTAAAGTCAAACAGTTCTTTTGGCGAAACGCCCAGCACCTCGCACAATTTGAAAATCACATCAAAGGAAACGCCGACATTACCTAATTCAATGGCGCTGATATGGCTGCGGTCGATACCGACTAATTCAGCCAACTGTAGTTGGGTCATTTTGCGACGCTTACGATAGAACACCACATTCAAGCCAAACTTTTCATATAGACTTTTATACTCTGCTTTCATGTAGTCTCACCTCAACTATATTTTAAGGTGAGTTTTACGTTTGATAAACCTTGTCACAATAGCGTAATGCTATTGACACAAGTCATTTATGGCGTTATAATCGAAAACGACAAAATTTGAGAAAAAGAAAGGACAAAACGTGAAAAAAGGAATATGTATCATCTATCTGCTTGTGCTGTGCCTGTTCCTGTGTGCTTGTGGTAAAGCATCTATAGAAAAATCGCGAGTTGAACAGATTGATGAACAGTTGTCTGGAACGTGGGTCAGTTATGATTCTGATACGGTCGTATCAAAATGGACGTTCTATGATGGAAAATATGTAGTTGATACCTACATCGGCGGCAACAAAATAGGCAATTCAACTGTGGGAACTTATGCTATTGGAAGCAACGACATACATACTGTTACATCAGACCAAAAGGAAAATGTGGAAGGAAACATTCCATTTACTTTTGAAGATGGCAGTCTCATGTTAAACGGCGCAACCGGAACGCTTGAGAAAGAACAATGAACAATAACTTTTATTTTCAGGAGGGATGTAATGGCAGATACGATAGGCACAAAAGAAGCGTCCGAAGAATGGGGTTATCCACAAAGCACAATCCGAAGATGGTGTTTGAAAGGGCTGATTCCGTTTGCTACGCAGGACGCGCCCGGTAGCCCGTGGCATATTCCCAAAAGCGCAAAATGTCCCAGACCGATTAAAAATAAGGAAACAGGAGAAAGAAAATGAAAAAAATTATTTCGTTGGCAATGTGCTTGATACTGCTTTTGTCTCTTTGCGCTTGCGGAAAGAGCGAAGAAGCAAAAGCGGTCGAAGAAAAGATTGCGTCGATTGGAGAGGTAACACTTGAAAAGACAGACACAATCAAAGAAGTAAATAGCGCGTATAATGCGTTGGATAGCAAGGACAAGGAACAAGTTGAAAATACAAATGTTCTTCGAGATGCTATGTATTCGTCACTTGTAATGCGCTATTCTGAAATGAATAATCAGAGCAGCATCCTTGCTGCTGGCGTAGCTAGAGTTTGGAACGAAGTTGGAGCGCAGGATTTCTGGTCGTCTTTCCAATGTGTTTTGTATTTCAAGGATGAACACTCAGTTCAGCAACTGAAAACTATGCGTGCTTTATCTTCTGACGACCCGGACGATTGGAAAATAATAGTGTGGGGCGCGGGATGTGCGCTGGACAAAGAAACCTATTACTTGTCCAAACATCCAGATACAGATGAAGAAATTGCTGTTGTTGTAGATATGGCAATGCCGATTGGACACGCATATGACATCCTTCCGGAAATGGAAGAAACACTCTATTCGGATGTAACACAATTTATAAAAGACTATAAAGAGGAAATGCCGGAAGAATGTGAATTATTGCGGGAATGGTCATTGGAAAGCAGTTCATTCGCTGATTTTGCTATGGAACCGAGCGGCAACTTAAACGATTATCAGGCAAAATTATCAGAATATGAAAGCACAATGTCCCGCTATGAAAGAGAAGCAGATATGATGAAATAAGTTCAAAAAATCAGGAACAGGACGCAGATTTTGCGTCCTGTTCCATTTTATTGTTCCAAAAGAGAAAGATATTTATAAACCGTCGTTCTGCTCAGATTACAAACCCTTGCCAACTCGCTCAGATTCAAATTCTTATTGCGGAACGCGGGATAATGGCGAAGAAAAACAGGCGGTATATCGTCTGCGGTCAGCTCCGGTCTGCCGATCTTCGCGCCCTTGGCTCTGGCGTTCGCCATTCCGGAGCGCACGCGCGCGCGTATCATCGCAAGTTCGAGTTGGCTGAACACGCCTGCCATTTGTAAAAAGGCTTCTGTCATCGGGTCTGCGTGTCCATTGCGGCAATCCATCGTGATACTTCCGACGATGACAAGGCACAGCCGCTTTTGACTGATTGCGTCTATAATCTCGCATAACTGCTTTGTGCTTCTGGCAAGACGCGAAACCTCTAATGTGATAATTGTATCGCCTGCCTGCGCCTGTTCCAGAAGCAAAGATAACTGCTCTTTGATAACCGCGTCCCCGTGTTCGTATTCAAGAAAGACGCGCTCCGCGCCTGCCTGTTTCAGTTCGCGCACCTGCCGCTCGATATCCTGTTTGCTCTCGTTGGTCGAGCATCTGGCATAGCCTGTTTTCATCTTCATCCCTCCGATTGCTCCACGGGCTTCTGCTTGCCCGTGGAGCGTATTTCTCTCAGCAGGAAACCGAGAACCGGCGCGAACTAACCGCCTTTGTGAAGTCTTTGTAGAGGTCAGCATAGAGTTTTTTGAATGTCGTGCTGTCAAAGCGGTTGGAAATGACGCTGGTATAACGCACGATGTAAGCGCCCGCGTTCAGTTCCTCGGTGTCGAGCCGAAGCATTTCTTCTTTCAGCGCGTCGCGGATTGCGTCTGCCTTTGCCTTGGCTTTGCTGGCGAGTTCATCATAGTTGTTCATGGTTTCAATCATGCTCACGATTTCGTTCTTGCTCATTTTGTCTTTCTCCTTTTGGATGGTGATTTGTTTGGTGGGTATCTCTATCAACTGTCTATATAATACACCTTTTATAAGTGTAATTCAATTCGCGGAATACACAAATATTACACCTGTTTTATGTGTAATATTTACACTTGAAATTGATGTAATTCTATCGTATAATAAGGACAATGGAAAAGGGGGCGATTTTTTCAAATGCCGATGATTTACAAACTGGATGTGCTGTCCGCGCTGAAAGAAGCGGGCTATAATACAAACCGCATCCGCAAAGAAAAACTCATTGGAGAAGCCATGCTCCAAAAGATAAGAAGCGGTCAAATGCCGTCGTGGGCGACGCTGGAGACTATCTGCTCTCTACTGGACTGCCAGCCGGGAGACTTGATCGCGTTCAGCCGGGAAGAAGCCGCGAAATAGGGGGACTGTCCGCGAAAAGGTGTTCTTGCTTTCCTGAACGAAATCAGGTCATTTGAAACGCTGTTTTCTGCGCTTTTGGATGGCTCTCGATTGTCCATGAAAACAAATGGTTGTTTGAACACCCGCCCGGTATATTTCGGGAAGAAATCTTTTTCATATGCGCTTGCGGTTTTGGGCTGGCGCGCGCTCTCACGAAATGCTCTCGCGCAACGGAAAGACGGCTATAAACGACAAAAAGCGGTTTTAGACCAGACAATTAACACTTAATATACCCTTTATAATATATGAGTGTTAAATGTCTGAACTAAAACCGCTGATATTATTTTTTGTTCCAGCCCTTGAATATCTCATCAAAGGCTGCGTCCATCGTCTTTTGAAGGCTCTATTCCACAAACCGGAAAATCTCCTTTTCCATGATGGATTGTTCCCGTCGCTGCTTTTCCTTTTTCTTGCGCCGGTTGCCTGAATTGTCAATTCTCATCGTTTGATTTTCACCTCGCTGCTGAAATTGATTTTCACCGGACGTTCGTCCTCTGCTTTCCGACGCATCTATCTACGGAACGCATACATAATTTCTTCCGGTGTAAAACCGTCCTGATACATTTCCGGATAGTATTCCGGAACTTTTCTGAAATAATCGTCGATTAACGTTTTGTATGCCATTTTTATTTCTCCTTTTGTATATTCTCGCAAAAAATACTCGTTGCGCCGGTCGCCTGCGTCCGGCGTTCAACGAGTATTCTTTTGCGTTGGTTCTTCATAGAAATATAAAAAATGCTGGCGAGCAATAAAAGAAAACTGCTTAAATCAAAACGATTACTTTTCCCCTCAAATAAATATATATAGTATTATATTTAAGGAAAAAGTAATTGTTTTATTCTTCTTTCCACCACGCAGACAGCGTAAGAATATGTCCGGTACGGCGATATTCATCTCCAACTTTTTCATCCTGATTTTCGCGCAGAATCCCCTCAAAATCCTTGTCCAACACCTTTTTTGCGGATACAATCGTACTGGTGCTGATATTCAATTCATCTGCGATTTGCTGATTTGTGATAACGCTACGACCGTTCTCTTCCACCCAGAGAATCACCTTTACAATGACTTCCCAACTAACGGAATCGGCGGAATATTTGTGCTGCTGCAATCGCGTCAGCCAGTTTCGGGGCAGACTGATTTCGTTGGCTGTTGGAATCAGACGCAGATGGAATGTCCGCCCCGAAAGACTACTTTCAATAAAATAGTGTTCTGTCAGATTTTGAATTGCTTCCCGCAGAGCCGTTCTAGTTTTTTGCTGCGCTGAGATGGAAAAGTATCGGCACATATCGGTCAAGTTTCCGTGATATTCTCCATCGTGGTCTGCGAGCATCGCTAAAATGCGGAACTCCTTTTTATCAAGCGGAAGCCATTCCTGATAGAAAATCGCATCATCCATCATGTACGCTACTCCTTTCCTTATGCGTTCTTCTTTTCTTCGGCTGCTTCTGTCTGCTGCTTGGCAAAGTCAATTCCGCTGATGATTTTCGGCGTTTCAGTGAGATAGAACAGGGGATTTTTGCGGTAGAGGGGGAACTGCGCAATGAACCATTCGCGCACGGTGCTGTATCCGTTGGTCTGAATAGCGGCAGCTGGACTTTTCAGGAAATCATACTGCTTGCGATACTCCGCGCCGTTGGGAAGCGCGTCCATAAACCGCTCCATCTTTTCATAGGTCAGGTTCTTGTAGGGGTTACAGGCGCTCTTTTCTCCGTTCTTGCTGGTGTAGTGCGTCGGCGTACGGTGCGTGCGCTTGACAATCCGCATACCGGGGAAATCCGCACACAACTGTCTGATAATCTTGTATTCTGCTGCTTCTGGATTGCTCATAGCCTTTTCAAATTCTGCGGTGATGGTGATTGTACGGGTGGTGAAATCAACCTTGTAAGCCTGTGCCATTTTTATTTCCTCCTAAATTATCTTTCTGTTGGTTTAATTACTGATTGACTGCGGGCTTTGCGGCGGCGAGTTTGACAACCTTGCTGGTCGCCTTTGCCATAACGCGCTTGGCGTGGATTTTCTTTGCGTCGGTCATCTTGTACTGCTCCTTGAACTTCTCGACAAACCACTGCTTGAGAAGCGGATATTCACGCTGTTTGTTGTTCTTTGCGAACTGTCTAATGCCTTCAAATTCCGCACAGAGCGCAACCGGATTTTCCTGCGCGTTAATATAACTCTCCATCATTTCGATTGTCAGACCCTTGTAGGTCGTCTTTCCGCTCTTGGTGTTGATCGTCTTTTCAACAACTTTGAACGTGGGCTGCTCGGCAATCATCTTCATCAGGGCTTTGTATTCGGGCGTGGTGGGGTTGCCTGCCTTTTTGAGCGTAGCCTTGGAAGCGACGATGGTGTTGTTGGTGAAATCGTAAGCAAACAGGTTCTTCATAATAATTCCTTTCTGATGCTCTTGGCATCTCGCGTATTTTTCAGGTCGCCACCCTTATTCTTGATTGTTTCAGGTTTTTGTTTCCCTCAACTTTGTGCCTTTATTATAGCAAAACTCCTATGCTATAAATGGCATAGGAGTTGAAGAAAGATGATTGATTTTCATTGCCTTTTCTCAAAAGATGATAAGAGACGCTTGAACTTGCTTCTGGACAATAAAAGACGTAAAAAGATGCTTTTCAATGATAAAAGATGATTAAAGTTGTACGAAAATATAAAGGTATCTGGTTTCGCGGACAAGTGCTGTGATAAAATGAGTATAACAAGGGGCAGGGTGTCCGAAAAAAGAGACGCTGAAAATATCCAGACCCGAAAAACCCAGTGTTTTCAAGCAATGGGGGTACGTCTAGGGGGGCTTGCCCCCCTGACGCCTCCTTTTAAGCAGGGTGTCCGGAGTTCGAATCTCCGGCGGGTCACCACGTCGCTGCGGACTGCATATCGTTCGCAGCGACTTTTTATGCTTCGCATGAAAAGTCACTTCTCACTCATTTTGTCGCAGCTCCTCCCAAAATCGCAATCGCTGACGCTGGATTGCGATTTTGTTTTTCTAATTTGGCAGTTGATCCATAGTGTTCAGATCATACACGCCGCTGTGAGCATCCGGGCTGCAGCCTGCGGTGCGGTCATGCCGGAGCCGGGCGGCGTGCGCATACAGGGTGCAGAGAAGCGTTTCGCAGGAGTGCGATCATTTTAACATATTCTGCTTAAACCCATAGCCTCTTTTTCAAATGCTCCATGAAATTTATCAAATAGTGCACAAAACGACAAAAAGGATTGCCTTATAGGAACGGGATGGATAAGATAGAGATAACCCGAAATAGGAGGCAGGAAAATGGACAAACAGAAGCCGGCCCTTGTGATCATGGCTGCGGGCATGGGCAGCCGCTTTGGCGGCCTCAAGCAGATTGAACCGGTCGATCCGGAGGGGCATATCATAATCGATTTTTCTCTGTTTGATAGCTGGCGTGCGGGGTTCCGCGACGTTGTGTTTATCATCAAGCGCGAGATGGAAGCAGAATTCCGGGCGTGCATTGGCGACCGCATGGAGCGGTATTTCCATGTGTCTTATGTATATCAGGACCTTGACCGTCTGCCGGAGGGCATTGAAATTCCGAAAGGACGGACGAAGCCGTGGGGGACCGGTCACGCGCTGGCCTGCTGCAGGGGCACGGTAAACGGACCGTTTGCCGTCATCAACGCGGACGATTTCTATGGCCGTACGGCCTTTTCGGAGATTTACAGCTTTCTGGAGGCGCAGACCGACGCAAGCAAGTACGCCATGGTTGGCTACCGCCTGAAAAACACGGTGACGGAGTTCGGTTCCGTGGCCCGCGGCGTGTGTGAGATCGAAAACGGGATGCTGACCGGCGTGACAGAGCGCACGAAGATCTACAAAAAGGGCGCGGATGCCGAATATACTGAGGATGGCGTACAGTTCTTCCCGCTGGCGGGCGATACAATTGTGTCGATGAACCTCTGGGGATTCTCGGCGTGCGTGCTGGATGAGCTCTGGAACCGTATGGGGGCGTTTTTGAACGACGCCATTCCGGCCAATCCGCTCAAGTGTGAATATTTCCTGCCGTTTGTGGTGAACGCACAATTGGCGGACAAGTCTGCAAGCGTGCAGGTGCTGCCGTGCGAAGAAGCGTGGTACGGCGTGACCTACCGCGAGGATCTGGATTCGGTCCGGGAGGCTGTGGCGAGGATGAAGACGGAGGGCATTTATACGCAGGCGCTTTGGACATGACGAACAGCTTCCTGTGCGCATATCAATGACCTTTATAACAATACACAACGTAAAGCACCCGGTCAGCACAATTGCTGGCCGGGTGCGAATTTCAGCCTGTGTTCCGGAAGGATGCCGGGAACCGGCGGCTTCGGGTATATGACCTGCGGTTACACCGTTTCCTTTCTGAACGTCACAACAAACGCGCCCTTTATCTGTGTTGACGTTCCCATGTAATCGTATGTCGCAAGCTCCCAGCCCTCGGCAGCTCTTTCATTCAACAGCTGATCCAGCATCGAAGTGTCCGCTGCATTCGCCTTGTCCGAAAACCATTTTGTGCTGACCGTTAAAATTTCTGTTTTGTAAGTATACATGAAAAACCTCTCCTTTTAAAATGCTGTGACTTCAGGTGCTTTCCGTTTTGTTTTCCGGGGCCGGCGCTGCACGATATGCGCGGCTTTCCACATACGCCATCATACGGTTATACAGTACCACGTAGAAAAGTATGGCAAGCATACCGCCTAATGTCATGCTGATACCCTCCGTTTTGGAATTCCAGTGTTCCTTCATGATACTGATTCATGCTGCGAAATACCACCATTTTGCACGTTCTAACTGTAAACTGCAGGTCGCATTTTCTGTTTTCGTGACGGTTCCCCGAAATATTCCGGGCGATGAAGCGCCGGGGGATCGATGCCGGGACGGTTCTGCGCAGGATGAAGCGTCTGTCAGAACGCAAAAAACACGGATGCGCCTTGTAAGGAACGCGTTTCGTATCAGTCTTTTTTGGTCATTTCGTAAAATAGTGCTTTGCTTTTCCTGCGGGATATTGTACAATAAAACAGGGCATTCCCCACCGGAGCCTATCCGGTATCCCGAACATGGAGTGATTCAATTTGCACAGCACACTACTGGCATTCGATATCGGAACCAGCGGCCTGAAGGCCTCGCTGGTCGATGAAAATCTCAATATTATCCGCAACGTCACAACATCCTATCCCACGCACCACTACCCGAACGGCGGCTGCGAACAGGAGGCCGCCGACTGGTGGATGAGCGCCGTGCGCGCCATGATGATGCTGCGGGAGCTTGCGCCCGAATACGTCAAGCGTGTCGACGCCATCGGCGTTTCCGGCCATATGCTCGGCTGCCTGCCCATGGACAAGGACGGGCAGACGCTGCGCCCCGCCATGATCCACGCCGATACCCGCGCGCTGGCCATTTCCAACGCCCTGCGCGCCAGATTTGGCCGGGATTATTTCTATGAGATCTGCGGCAACGTCCTTTCGCCCGCATCCACCCTCTGCAAGACGCTCTGGCTGAAGGAGAACGAGCCGGGGCTCTACGCCCGTACATACCGCATCCTGCAGTCGAAGGATTATCTTGTCTACCGCCTCACGGGCCACATGGAGACGACCGATATGTCCGACGCGTCCCACGGGCTGCTCATGAATCTGGAAACGCGGCAGTACGATACGGAGATGTTCCATAACGTGGGCGTCGATCTGGATAAATTCCCGCAGATCCACACCAGCTGCGAGATCGCGGGCCGGTTGTCGGAGGAAGCGGCGGGCTGCCTCGGTCTGCGTGCGGGCATTCCCGTGTCCGTCGGCGGCGGAGACGGGGCCTGCGCCAATGTCGGCGCAGGCGTGGCAAAGCCGGGCGATTTCTATCTCAGCCTCGGAACCACCGCATGGATCGCCGGTCAGATGGACGCGCCGTTCATCGACCCGCAGCACCGCGTATTCCATATTTACGCGCTCGACGGCCACGGCTGCAACGTCTTCGGCACCGAGCAGTGCGCCGGACGCTCTGTCTCATGGGCCATGGACCTGTTCGAGGTCGCCTCCGCGCGTGCGTTTGATTCCGCTGCGGCGACCGCTCCGGCAGGCGCGGGCGGCCTTATCTACCTGCCGTATCTGGAGGGCGAGCGCTCTCCCGTCTTCGACGCGCAGGCGCAGGGCGTTTTCTTCGGTATGAACACCACGCACAAGCGGGAGCATTTCCTCCGCGCCGTTCTGGAGGGCACGGCCTGCGGCCTGAGCCAGATCCTGGACGTCATGCGCGAAAAGCAGCAGATCGAGGAGCTGCGCATCATCGGCGGCGGGGCCAAGTCGAAGCTCTGGAAGCAGATCATTGCCGATGTGTGCAATGTGACGCTCCACGATGTATCGACGTTCTCCGACAGCGCCACGAGCCTCGGCGCGGCGGCAGCCGCAGGCGTTGCCATCGGCCTGTTCGGGAATCTGCCCGAGGCGTGCAGCCACATCCGCATGAGCGGCGACATTGAACCCGACCTGGCGGTTCAGGAAGCCTACGCCCTCACCAAAAAACGCTACGCCATGCTCTACCCCAGCCTCAAGGAGGCGTTCCACACCAGAGCGTGACACAAAAAAGCTCCCCCGAAAGGGGAGCTGGCGCGAAGCACCTGAGGGGTTGCAGCAGGCAGAAGCGAGAGACAGAAGTCTTTCAGCAAATTCGTATGTATTTTCCTGCATGGATGTAGGGGTCGATGCCCACATCGACCCGTAAGGAAGTTGCGAATTTGCCGAAGAATACCGCAAAAGCGGTGCAATCTGTGCGGGCCGATGTAGGCATCGGCCCCTACAAATGCCTAGATCTGCCCCGCGATCCACAGCGTCTTCGCCAGCCCTTCCGCCGCTTCCAGCAGACCGATGCAGCTTTCCATGGAAGCGCTCACACATACAACGCCGTGTCCGCCGAGCAAGCAGAGCGGGCTGTGCGCCAGCGCGGCCTCGATGCCCTTGTGGATCTCGTGCGTCCCGTTTTTGCCGTAGGGCAGGCACACGAACCGCTGAAATACAACGTGCAGCGAGCAGTCCTCCGGGACGATAAAGTCCCGGTACCGCAGCGCATACGCCGTCAGATACGGGCAGTGGCAGTGCACGACGGCGTTCACATCCGGCCTCGCCCGGTAGACGGCCTCGTGCAGCAGATACTCGCTCGACCGCTTCCCGCGCCCGCCGATCTGCGCGCCGCTTTCGTCCATGACGCTGATATCCTCCCTCTGAAGCAGCAGCTTCATCCGGCCGGACGGTGTGATATACGTCAATCCGGTTTCCCGGTCTATGATGGAGGCGTTGCCCTCCAGCGCGGTCACGAGGCGCTTCTGCTCCAGAATGTTTGCGAAAAATGCAAGCTGCTGTGCGTAATCCATTGCAGTGTCTCCTAAAATCAAAAAATGCATATGCATATTTTATTGTCTTTGCTGCCCGAAGTCAACGGGCGGCCCGATCAAACAGGAGGTATTTGAACCATGCTGAAAAACATCCCGCCCATCCTTTCCCCGGAGCTTCTGAAGGTATTGGCCGAAATGGGCCACGGCGACCGCATCTGCATCGGCGACGGCAATTTCCCCGGCGCATCCATGGCCAAGCCCAACAATTGCGTCTTCCTCCGTGCCGACGGCCATGGCGTGCCCGAGCTGCTCGACGCGATCTTGCAGGTCATCCCGCTTGACGAGTATGTCGAGCACCCTGTCATGATCATGCAGGTCGCCGAGAAGGACAGGGGCATGGAGATCCCCATCTGGGACGAATATAAAAAGATCGTCGCCAAATACGACGCGCGCGGCGAAGCCGCCTTCGGCAGCTATGAGCGCTTCGAATTCTACGACGAGGCCCGCAAGACCTACTGCATCCTCCAGTCCGGCGAAACTGCCATCTACGCCAACGTGATTTTGCAGAAGGGCGTTATTAAATAAGCAACCTGCGCAAAGCAGCCTCGGCCATGCGGCCGGGGCTGCTTTTGTGCCTGCGTATTATTTCTTTTCCGCGTTGGCCTGTTCCAGCTTGTGCTGGCGGCGGTTGCGGACGGCTTCGTCCATCGGATGGATCTCGCCTGCGGCCTGCAGGGCCATTTTGGTCAGCAGCGGGCCGACCAGCTCGTAGATCAGAATGGCGAACAGCGTAATGTTGCGGATCAGATCGCCCTCCGCGCCGAGCTGGCGCGCCGTCACGCACATACCGAGCGCGACGCCGGCCTGCGGCAGCAGCGTGATGCCGAGATACTTGCAGATCTGCGGCTCACATTTCATGAGCTTTGCGGAGTAATGCGCGCCGAGATACTTGCCAAGCGAGCGCGTCAGAATATACACAACGCCGATGAGAACGATCATACCGTCCTTGAACACGCCCAGATCCAGCCCCGCGCCGGAGATGACGAAGAACGCCGCAAACAGCGGGCTTGTCCACCGGTCGGATTTTTCCATGATCTCACCCGACAGCGGGCAGAGGTTACAGAACAGCGTGCCCAGCATCATGCATGTCAGCAGCGACGAGAAACCGATGGTCACAGGGCCGATCTTGAATTCCGCCATGGCCAGCGCCGAGGTCAGGAAAACAAAAGCGATGGTCATGTTCAGCCGGTTGGTGTTGGAGTTGAACAGCTTTTCCAGCTGCGTGAGCACCCAGCCGCCAAGTGCGCCGAGCGCCAGCGAGCACACGATCTCGATCAGCGGATCGACGACGATGGAGATCACATCGAACGAGCCGGTGTTGAGCGCCTTTGCGATGCCGAACGACACCGCAAACACGATCAGGCCGACCGCATCGTCCAGCGCGACGATGGGCAGCAGCAGATCGACCAGCGGGCCCTTTGCCTTGTACTGCCGCACGACCATGAGCGTTGCGGCAGGGGCCGTTGCCGTGGCGATGGCGCCGAGCGTGATGGCCTGCGCGATGGACAGCCTGCCGTTTGTAAGCAGTGCGATCACGATCAGCGCGATATCGACCAGGAACGTCGCGGCCAGCGCCTGTAAAACGCCGATGACGAACGCCTGCTTGCCTGTGTGCTTCAGTTCGGACACGCGGAACTCGCTGCCGATGGAGAATGCGATGAAGCCCAGCGCGACCTCGGAGATCAGCGACAGACTGTCTACGGATTCCTGCGTCGGGAAGCCAAGGCCCTCAATGCCGAGCAGACCCAGGCAGTACGGCCCGATCAGAACACCCGCAACCAGATACGCCGTCACAGACGGCAGCTTCAGCGGCTTTGCAACGCGGGTCATCAGCAGACCCGCAAGAACCGCAACAGATAATGATAACAGCGTGCGCATTTCAAATTCCTTCATTTCTACTTTTTTGCACACATCATTATACACGCTTCCAAGCAAAATGCAAGAAGAACTTGTGAAAAATGAATGAAATTCAAACGGTATTTTATTCAATCTGCCAGTATTTCCGGCGAAGCGGATTTTTGCTGGACAAACGCCCTGCGCGTCTGCTATGCTGAGGCGTATGGAGGCGAGAGACATGGAAGATCAGATCACAGTAAACGGCAGAGTGCTTTCCATCCGGCGGCTGCTCGGCAAGGGAAAGGGCGGCTATTCCTATCTGGCCGCGGACGAGCGCGGCGAATACGTCGTCAAGCAGATCCACCACGAGCCATGCGAGTATTATCAGTTCGGGGACAAGCTTGCCGCCGAGCAGCGTGATTATGAGCGGCTCCTGTCCGCCGGGATCCCCATGCCGCGCCTGCTGGACGTCGACACGGAAAATGAGCGCATTCTCAAGGAATACATCCCCGGCCCCACAGCAGCGGAGCTGATCGCGGAAAACCGGCTCCCCGGCTTCTGCCTCCGGCAGCTGAAGGCCATGTGCGCCCGCCTGTATCCCGTTCATCTGAATATCGATTATTATCCGACCAATTTCGTCCTGTCCGTCGACCGGCTTTATTACGTCGATTACGAATGCAACGACTACAGCCCCAAATGGGACTTCGAGCACTGGGGTGCGCAGTATTGGACGGGACAAGAATAAACGGCTGCGGCGGACGGTGAACCGTAAACCAAAAGTCTGATTTTCCGATTTGTCTGGCAGTTTCAGCAATTCGGCACTGCGCCCCGACCCTCATCCGGCCCTTCGGGCCACCTTCCCCGGCGGGTAATGTCATCAACTTAAGACCATAGACGTTTTGTTTTACGCAAAAACCGTTGAAATGCAACCGCAGTTGGTAGGGGCGGGGCTC
>OLOL01000943.1_pt1 | contig 27336 bp, 20 predicted proteins | sample 1673081 | NCBI WGS metagenome assembly OLOL01 (sample SAMEA3136753, study PRJEB25190) | human gut metagenome
CCAGCCCGGCCGCGACGAGCGGCTACTCGACATCGCGCGGGAAACGCTGCAATCCGACGCGGGTATCCCGGCAGATCAATAAAGCGTTATCAATGCAAGGAGAACAATGATGAACGAGAACGACAAGACGGAAATCCTCGAACCCGTCGAAACACCCGCCGAGAACATCACAGAGCCAAGCAAGGATGGAAGGAAGTGTCCGAAGTGGCTGCTGCCCCTGGTCGCGGCCGTCTGCGCGGTGATTCTGGTCGTGGCCGGCATCATCGGCTGGAACGCTTACAGCGGCGCGAAGCTCGCCGAGGCCAAGGAGGCGTGCGTCACCGCCGCCGACACCGTGCGCAACAATGCCAATGAATACAACGCGCTGCTCAACGGCGATGCCGCCGATGCCGCCGCCGTCAAGGCCGAACAGGTCAAGGACTCGAAGACCGTCGAATCCTTGGGCAAGGAGCTCAAGGCCATGGCACCCGAATACGAGGGCTGCGTGGCCGAAAACGCGCAAGGACTGGATGCCGCCGCCGTGAAGCTCAATGAACAGGCCGACTGGTACGAGACCCACGAGAAGAGCCTGTCGAAGGCGGTGAGGGCCGTCGTCGAATCCAAGGCCGCGAAGAGGCTGGATGACGCGAAAACGAATCTGACGGCGAAGCTGGACGAGGCGTCGAAGCTGCTCGCGGATTCGGACGGCAAGGTCGCGGACAACGCCACCCGCGACGCATTGTCGAACGCCATCGACGCGGCGAACGGGCTGAAGGACGGGAACGATCCGGCGAAGATCGACGGGGCGCGCAAAACGCTGGAGGATGCCATCAATGGCGTGAACGCGAGCGTCCAGGCAAAGACGGACGCGGATGCGCAAGCCGCCGCAGCGGCAGCAGCGGCAGCCCAGGCTCAGGCGCAGGCCCAATCCACCTACAGCGGCGTCTCCTCCTACTCCGGCGGCGCGTACGGGCGCACGGAAGGCTCCACTTCCGGCTCCAACACATACCGTGGCACCACATCGGGCGGCTCCGGCCCGGCCGCCGCCTCCGCCCCAAAGCCGAACCTCAACGGCGCATACGGCTGCACTGAGGACTGCTATGTTCCGCCGAACAATCTTATTCAGCACTGATTGATGATTGGCTGTTTGTGGCCCGCACTGGGGAATCGGTGCGGGCCTTTTTTCATGGATTTTGTGAGGAAGGGACATGTTCCCGCGAACCTGTATTCCCTTATTCCCGTGTACCCGTATTGCCGGGAAATACTTCCGGATTTTTTGTAGACGCCATGCTCCGTGGTTCGGCGTGTCGTCTGTGAGGCTTGTTGGTGGCTGCCGGGCCAACCGGTGGCTACCTCCCGTTATTCCTGCGGTCGGAAGCCCCGCCACCCCTTGAAAAAAGAGGCGGCGGGGCCATGACCGGAACGATTGAGGGAGGGGATGAACAGACAAGGTTAACGGAGGTTCATTTACATGAACTTTGGCAGGAAGATGATGAAGGCCGGTGTCGCGGCGGTGGCTGCGATCGCCACGCTTGGTGCCGGCGGCGTCGTCGCATCGACCGCGTTCGCGGGCGGTGGCGGCGGCAACCAGCCCGGCACGGGCGGCGACCTGGCCGCGGTGCAGTTCTGGCAGTACAAGGACGATGCTTCGGGCGCATGGGGTCCGGCCACGAGTCTTGATTCGGTGCGCGCCGCCATGAACAATGCCGGCGTGACGTTGGAGGGCGATGGCGTCACGAAGGCGCAGGCCGCATTGGACCAGGCCCGCACGGAATGCGAGACCGGTTTCCAGCGGCGTCACCCCGGCGAGGGCAACGGCGACTGCCGAGTGGTCGCGGTCGGCGCGGTGCCAGCCGTCATCGGCGGCAACTACATCTACAACGGGTCCGGCGTGGCTTCGCCGACCGGGACCGGTGGCTGGTACGACAACTGGAACACCTACGTCGCACCGAACACCTATAAATATGCAGGCACTCAGAATTACCACACATCCGATGGCTTCTCGGATGATCCGTCGAACAGCGTGGATGCGATTATGCGTCGTAATGTGGAGGCTTCCAGCAAGCCGTCGATCGTGGTGATCGTGCTGGACAAGTACCAGCCCGCGCCGCCCTCATATCACCTGAGCATCAGCACGCAGGCTGCGGAGATGTCGGGCCAGGCGGGCGACACCAAGGACGCTTCGGACACGATCACCCTGTCCAGCGACGGGTCGAAGACCGAGAACGTGAACGGCACCGCGACCCTGCACTGGCGTGGCATTGACGGCACCGAGAAGACGGTGGCGAAGCGGTTCACCGCATCCAACAAGGGCGGCGCCACAGTGAGCGCGTCCTTCAAGGAAATGGACGCCTCGTGGGAGTCGTGGCCTGCGGGCAAGCGCTGGTGGGACGTTGACGTGGCGAAGCAGGGCAACATGGCCGAGGCGGTCTCCCACAAGGGAGAGAACGACGGCAAGGAGTCCGGCGAGAAGACCACCACCCCGCCCGAGAAATGGCTGACCAACGGGGCCGGCGACACGGTGCGGGACGGCAACGACTCCATCGCCTCCGGCTCGCTGTACACGGCGCACATCAAGGCGCATTCCAACGCCTCCAACAGGTTCTGGATCTACGACACGATCGACACCAGGGACGTGGTGATCGGCGGCACCGAGCAGGACGACGTGAGCAAGGTGACCGTGACCGACGCGAACGGCAACGTCGTGCCGGCGGACATTTCCATCGACGATTCCATCGATGGCAAGCGCGTGGTCAAGGCGCACGCCACCGCCCCGCATTCCGGCCTCTACACGCTGAACGTGCCACAGTCGGCCAAACCCACCGGCGGCGACTACGAGATCAACGACGGTTCCGTGGCGTGCTGGAACGGCGACAACGGCACCGGCAGCCTGGCCGACTGCCAGACCGGCAACAGCGACAGCGTGGGCAAGGTCACGCCGACCCCGGACAAGGTGTGGGTGCTGGACGAGTCCGGCGCTCTCGTGGCCGAGGACAAGCAATGGACCAACCAGCAGGGCGTCGATCAGAAGACGTTCCTCGTGGGCGACCAGGTGGGCGTGGTCGTCAACGGCAGCATCCCCGCGCACCTGCTCAACCCGCTGGCATCCTATTCCATCACCGATGATCTGACCGGTTCGAACCAGTGGATCGACTGGAAGTCCGGCAAGGTGTTCGTCGACGGCAAGGACGAGACCGCGAACTTCACCATCGCGATCGACCGGAAGGCCGGGACCGCGACCGCCACCGCGAAGTCCGCCTACATCGCGAAGACGATGTTCAGGAACAGCGCGAGCAAGGTCAGGTTCTACCTGACGGGCACCATCAAAAAGGGTGCCACCGAGGGCAGGAAGATCCAGCTGACCAACAAGGCGTACGAGAAGTGGAACAACGAGACCCGACCGACCAACGAGCCGCCGGTGTTCGTGTGGACGCCCAACCCCAACAAGGCGTGGGCCATGAAGGTCGGCGGCAAGTGGCAGCTGACCGTCGATCCGGCCAAGAGCGACAAGGTGGGCGGCGACGACAAGTACTACCGTCTCGGCGACGAGGTGGCGGCGGTCGTTTCCGGCACCCTGCCCACCGGATTGGGCCGCGTGCCCGAGATCGCGTGGACCGACGACTTCGCCAACGTCGATAGCATCCTCGACCTGAAGGACACCTCCAACATCAAGGTCTACGAGCAGGACACCACCGACGAGGCCAACGCCGGCGTCAACGACCTGAACAAGACCGGCAGGGACGTGACCGACCAGTTCGACATCACCGCCGAGGGCACCAAGGTCACGGTCAGCGCGAAGGACTCCTACGAGGCCGCGCAGAAGGACCTGAAGACCGCGAAGCAGATCAGCGTCGTGATCCCGTTCGACGTGAACTTCGACACCGTGAAGCTGCTCGAATCCTACGGCAAGGCGGAGGGCGACGAGCTCAACACGTGCGCGGACCCGAAGGGCGACGACCTCGACAACAAGGGCGGCCAGACGGTCGGCGGCAGCACGGTGGACACCAACACGCCGAAGATCTGCGTGACCGTGCCCCCGATCCACAAGCAGGTCATCGCCGAATCCTCCCAGGGCGGCGACCAGTCCAGCATCGACACCAAGACCGTGTTCCCCGGCCAGACCGTGGAATACACCGTGCGCGTGGACCCGCAGATCCCTGCGGACCAGGCATATTCGGTGACCGCCATCAAGCTGAGCGACACCTATTCCGAGTACACCACCGCGAACAAGCAGACCCTGGAGATCACCGACCTGGGAACCGGCGGCATCATCCCGAAGAGCGCCTACAAGGTGCAGTGGGACGAAGCCAACCACTCGTTCGAGGCCACGTTCGCCAAGGACTGGGTTGCCGCCAACTGGAAGGCCGGCTCCAACCCGCGCGTGCTGCTGCGCTTCGAGGCCAAGGTGAACGAGGACGCGCCCACCGACAAGACCGTCGACAACAAGGCCGCGCTGACCGTCAACAACGGCGTCACCCCGTCCAACAAGGTCGAGAACGAGCCGCCGGTCATCAAGCCCTCCAAGCAGGACACGCAGAAGGACCCGACCATCAACATCGACGGCAAGACCGCGCTGCTGGGCGACAAGGTGTACTACCGCGTCAACATCGACGCCTCCAGGCTCACCGACACCGCCTACAAGGTGTGGCGCTTGGGCATGACGGACGACTACGACCAGGAGTACCTGACCCTCGACGCGAAGCACGTGGAGATCCTTGACGAGACCGGCAGGGACCGCACCGGCGAGTTCAACATCCAGGACAAGGACGGCGTGCTCTACGCCTTCGCCAAAACCGTGGACACCCAGATCCCCGCGACCGGCGAGACCGTTCCCGGCGACCCGCAGCCCGGCGACCTGAAGGCGTACAGCGAGAAAACCGACAAGGATTACGACCCGCTGAAGGACCCGAGCATCGACCAGTCGCTGCTGGGCCACACCTACCAGGTGGTCATGCCGATGACCGTCACCAAGGTCAAGGACGGCCACACGGTGGAGAACACCGCCACGCAGGTCACGAACGACAAGCGCGACAAGACCAACACCGTCACCAACCCGCTGAAGGAGATCAACCCGACCAAGGACGTGACCGTGCAGGTCGGCGGCGACAGCATCGACGGCAAGAGCGTGTATCTGAACCACACGTTCCTCTACCGCCTGGATTCCAGCATCCTGCCCCCGGGCCGCGCCTACCAGACCGTCACGGACTGGGGCGGCACGGACCAGCTGAACACCGAGTACGACCAGTACCTGGGCAACTGGGCCGTCTACGCCTCGCGTGATTTGTACAGGGACGGCCAGATGCTCGCGGCCAGGGGCGAGAAGATCGCGGGCAGCGGCTTCGACTCCTCGAAGTTCGGCGGCAACCTGTTCACCGTGGACGCCGACGAGAACGGCAAGGTCACGGCCGACGCGACCCAGGCCTACCTCGACCTCGTGAGCGCCGACAACGAGCACGAGGCCGGCTGGGTGCTCTACCTCCAGTGCAAGCGCATCGCCGTGGCCGACGAGGTGCCCAACACGTGGACCGAGACCATCAACGGCCAGCCGCGCGAATCCAACAAGGTCGTCACCAAGACCCCGGACATGACCCCGAGCATCCACCTCGAAAAGGTCGATACCCCGACCCTCAAGCAGGACGGCCAGGAGCAGGCGGACCGCGACGACCCGAAGCAGGCGCTGAAGATGGACGCCGACAGCATCGGCATCACGTTCATCATCACCAACACCTCCAAGACCGACCCGGCCACCGGCGACGGCGCATGGTACAAGGCAAGCGACCTGAACCTCGACGACTCCACCATCGTCGGCGACGCGCACGTGGACATGGATTCGCTCACCTATCCCGCCGACTGGGACACCCTGGTGCTCAAGCCGGGCGAATCGGTCAGCGTGACCGGCACGCTCAAGGGCGTCAAGGAAGGCGAGACCCACACGGACCGCGCCATCGTCACCGGAACCCCGCTCGTGGAATGCGCGCCGTCCAACGGCGACCCGTTCAACGACAAGACCGACGGCGGCGAAGACACCGATCCGGAATACTCCACCGGCGACGTGACCGAGATCGACGGCAGGCAGCTGTGCGCCGACACCCAGACCGCCAGCAACACCGACGACTGGAACGGATACCGTGCCAAGCCGTTGGCCTCCACCGGCACGGCCGTGCTCGGCCTTGCCGGCGGCGCTCTGGCGGTGCTGCTCGCGGGCGGCTCCCTGCTCGTGTTCCGCAAGCGCCACTACGCACAGGGTTCCGGCCGCCACACGGCCGTGAACGCGGGCGAGTGACCCCGTGGCGCTCCGGCCTCGTCGTCCGATGACGGCCGGGACGCCCTCCATTGACTTCACATGCCGGAAAGGGGCATAAAGCTTTCCGAATCCCGTGCCCCGGACGGCGTGTGAACCCCCAGGCCCTTCGCCAGCCTCTCCCCCGGCGAAGGGCCTTTTCCATGCCCGGAACCCGTGAACCCGTGGAACCGTGGAGCCGCAGACCCGTGGAACCGTGCTCCCGATGGGGCCTGTAGACGGTGCGCCCCGCAGCGGCCCGCGACCCGGCGCATCATCGACTCTGACATTGTTCGCACCATCATCATTCCTCTGGAGGTTGCACATGGCTGACAGGCAAACCGCATTGGCCGTATTCGATTTTCTCGACTCGCTGCGCGCCGGACAATACCGCATCGGCGCGGACGCGGAAAAGGACCATGCCACGGCGGGACTGCTGGCATCGCTGTCCGGCGACACGGGGCTGCGCGACGCCGTGTGCGCGAAGCTGATATCGCCGGGCCTGGAGCGCGCCCGTTTCCTCATGGTCGCCGAGCACGATCCGCGCGCCTTGCCCCTGTTCGCCTCGGGCCAGGTCAAACCGTGGTACCAGGCCGACTACAACGTGCGCGAGATAGCCAACAGCGAGTTCCACCAGGACATACCCGCACTGCTGTGGCGGCTGTCCAACACCATCCCGGATTCCGCGCGAAGGGAGGGCGCGCTTGAGGCCGCCGCGTACATGAGCTTCATGCAGGGCGATCCCGAGGCCGCGTTCACCGGCCATCTGGGCCGGCTCGCGGCGGTTTCGCCCGAGGGCGAGGTCACGCGCTGCCTCATGGACGCGCACGAGCACGGCCAGCATCCCGCATGGGTCATGGAACAGCGGCAGCTGCGCGAACGGCAGGCCGACGCCGCCGACGGCATGGCCGCCACCGCGCCGGACCGCCCGAGCCTTCGCCAGCGCCTCTTCCCGAACCGATGAACACCTCCGGCACGGACCCATGGGAGATGGGCCCCATAATCGCCGCCGGCACCGCCGTCGCCATCGACACGGCACGAGAACCGGAACCGGAACGCCGGCCACCGGCCGAACCCGAACCCGAGCCCGGGCCCGGGCTGGAGCCGGATGCGCGATGCGTGGACGACGCCGGAAGCGAAGACCGGGCGAACACGGCCGTCGATCCGTGGGAGATCGGCCCGCTGCCATCGGCCTCGAATCCGGTGGGGAATGATATCCCGGCCGATGCCCCGGCATCGGAACCGCAGCACGTTGGCGGTGCCGTGGAGCCGGCCGATCTCGCCGACACGATCGACCTCACGCCGGTCGGCGACCGGGATGCCGCCATGCCCGTGCGCGAATGGAGGCGCATGGCCACGACCGCGGGCGGCATCCTGCTCGCGGCCTGCGTCACGGTCGCCGGCATGTCCGCGTGGAGATCGCATGAATCCGCCACGGCCGCACGCGAGCTGGAACAGGCGACGGCGGACTGCGCCACCGCCCACGCTGCGGCGAAGAAAGCCGAACGGAAGCTGGCTGAATATCTCGACGGCGACCGGCTCGCACAGGCGAAAGCGGTCACGGCCGACAAGCTCGCCGACCCGGAAACCCTGGAAACCCTCGACAAGCTGGCCGAACAATATTCCGAGGGCGAGCGAATCCCCGCATGTGCCGCCACGGACACGGAAACGGCCAACGCCACCACATCCAAGCTGCAAGCCATCGAAAAGAAGCACACGGGAAATCTCTCGCGGCTGAAGAAGGCGGCGGGCGCGGTGTTCTCCTCACGGCTGGCCCATACCGTCGAACAGGGCGAACGATTGTATTCCTCCTCCGAAGGCAAGGTGCAGGACGAATATTCTCGCGCCCTGCTGCGCGCCTCCATCGACAAGCGCGACGAGAAGGCCATCACCGACGCCATGGACAAGGTGAACGCCTCCATCGACGCGAAGACCAAGGCCGACGAGGAAAGGAAAGCGCAGGAGGAGGCCGCAGCGGCTGCGGCGGCGCAGGCGCAGAGCACGCCGGCACCGCAACAGTACTCGTACACGCCCTCCGGCTCCGCTTCGGGCCCGGGTTCCGGCCCGACGGGCGGCGGATACCATTCCTCCGGCGGTTCCGCCGGCTCGACCGGTGGTTCCGCGTCTCCGGGCTGGTCGGTGCCCGCGAACCCGGACCCCTCGCAACTGCCCGGCACCGACCCGAGCCTATGAAAGGACCAACACCATGCCACAACTGACCACGTTGATCCCGTCGTTCGCGGCACCCGTCACCGACCGCGTGTGGCTGGTGGGCGCGCACGGCGGTGCCGGATGCACCACGATCCGCCATTCGGACCCCGACCGGTTCGCCGACGCCGGCCGCGCGCTGCCGGTGAGCCAGGATCCCTCCATGCCCTCGCGCATCATCCTGTGCGCCATGGGCACGGGGCGCGGCCTCGAATCGTTGCGCGCGCTGCTCGCCGACCAGTCGGCCGGACTGTTCGGCGCATCGATCCTGTTGGGCGCGGCCATCACCGACCCCGTGCCCCGTATGCCCCGGCCTTTGGTGGCGGCGCGCATCCAACTGTCATCCGCCGTCCGCGTGTGGCGGCTGCCCCATATCAAAGGGCTTGAACTCGACGGGTTTCCCCGGCGTTATCCGGCCGCGTACTCACGGCTCGTGAAGGACGTAGACGCCATGCCCCGCGCCACGGCCCATGTCGGCTGACGATGGTGCATGAACCTAACACGAAAGGAACAACCCAATGCTGCATGAAACATGCGTGATCCTCGCCGAGACCCTTTCCGACCCGACCCCGTGCCTGCCTCCGGGATTCTCGGGCCCGGTATCCACCGCCCTGGGCTGGGTGAAGGCGCTGAGCCTGGTGATCGGCGTGGTCGCGCTGGTGCGCATCGGCGTGCACATCCTGCGCCAGCAGGGCGACGGCGTGCCAGACCGCGACGACACGTTCGACAAGCTCGTCAACTGGGTGATCGGCATCTTCCTCGGTGCGGGCGCTGTCGCCATCCTCGCCGCACTCGGCCTGTCCGTCACCGCAAGCTGCTGAGAAAAAGCCATGAAAGGGATTCGACGCATACGGCAGCGCCTGTGCGCGCTGCCGCTCGCCCTCGCCTGCCTTGCCGGCCTCGCCGCCTGCGGCGGACCCGACTTCGGATCGTTCAGCAAGGAGCTCACGTTCGGCGACAAGCAGATCAGCGACACCCAGACCACCTACGTGATGAAGATACCCGAAGGCAAGCTCGGCGACCTGATCGGCCCCAGCCAGATCCAATGGGTCATCGACCAGTACGGCGACCCGCCCGCCCATACCGGCGTGGTCGCGGCCGGCACCAAGAAGGCGGCGAAGGATCTGCTGAGGAAGTCTCCGGAACTGCAATGCAGGGCATTGGAGAACACGTATCAGGAGGAGTCGTCCGACGAGGGCAAATGGGAGTACAAGGACTCCTCGTGCCGGAAGCAGCGCAAGCTCTCCTGGCTGGAGAAGACCCTGTGGAACATGTACCAGGTCCAATCGGATTCCACGATCGAATGGCTGTCCACCAGCCGCAACACGCTGGTCGCCGCGAACGACACGGTATCAACGTTGCAGGCGAACGCCACGCCGAACTACGATTCATGGTTCGCACCGGTGAACCGGTACCTGCGCATCGCGCAGGGCGTGCTCGTCGCAGCCGCCGCGATCAGCCTGATCGTGCTGAGCGCGCGCATCGTGTGGAACATCGGCCAGGGCGGCGAGGGCCGTCTGCTCGACCGCATCGGCTGGATACTGCTCGGCGTGCTGCTCGGCTCCTCGTGCGCGAGCATCGCGCTCACGTTCTTCTCCCGCTCGTCCGGCGGCAATCCGGACCTGCCGTCATGGACGCCGGGCGGCGGCACCACGTTCTTCCTGTCGGACTACATCCGCATGCAGGTTGACCCGTTCCTTATCATCGCGGCCGTGTGCGGCGTGATCGCGGCCGGCTGGAAGCTCGTCACCCAACAGGAGGGACGTGACCTGATCCCGTTGGGCAAGGCGTTCATGTGGGCGATCCTGAGCGCCGTGTGCCTTGCCGGACTGGTCAACACGTTCCAGGCCACATTCGACACGTGGACCGCCGACGTGCTCAGGTCCGCAAGCGGCATGATGAACGACGCCTGGGAATCGAAAAGCCTGGCCGCGAGCTCGTTCTTCAATCTCGGCGCGCCCGTCGCCATCGTGCTCACCATCGTGATGTGGATCTGCGGGCTGATCAGCAAGATATTCGCCTACTTCCGCGCCGGGATGCTGCCGATCCTGGTGGGCGTGGCACCCATGTGGGCCGCCATGAGCTGGATGGAGACCGGCAAGCAGGCTTTCGCCAAGACCATCGGCTGGCTGGCCGCGTTCCTGGCCTACAAGCCCGTCGCCGCACTGGTCATGGCGACCGGCTCGGCGATCATGGCCACGGCCGGGCCCGGCGACGACAGCCAGGCCATCACGCTGATGCTCACCCTGAGCGTCATCATCCTCCTTCCCGCCATGATCCGCGTGATCGTGCCCGCCGTGCAATCCTCGGTCGGCGGTGGCGGCGGCGGAATCCTGCCCTCCATACTCGGCATGGGAGTCGCCGTGGCCGGCGGCGGCCTGCGCAAGGCCATGGGCGGCAAGGGCGGCAGGAAAGGCGGCGACAGCGGTGGCGGCGAAGCGTCACCGGACGGTGCCAAACCCGGTGCCGGCCGAGGTTTGGCCGGACTGCTTTCCGGACTCGGCCGGGGCGACGGCAAACCACAGGGAACGAACGGCGGCGGCAAGCACGCCAAGCCGCTGGAAGGCAATCCCACGGGCGGCGAACCACAGAACACCGGCGACCAGCCACAGGGAGCGAACCGCAAGGGCAACGGCGGCAAACCGCAGGGAACGAACGGCAATGGCACGGGAAGCCCGGTTCCACCGGCACCCGATGGCGCGCCACCCGACCCGTCAGGCGGCAACAGGCCGCAGGGAACGAACGATGCCGGCGGGTTCGCCCGCGAGGGCGCACCGGACGGCGCGGACCGTTCCTCCACGCGCAAAGGCAAGACATTCTGACGCATTAAGGAGATTCGGATAATCATGGCGTCGAACACGACATACGGGGATTGGATGCGGCCGATGCCGGGAGGCATCCGCAACATCGGCATACCGTTGACGATAGCGGGCATGGGCGTATTGACCTGCACGCTGCTGGTCAGCATGGCGAGCGTGGTCGCGGCCATCGCGATCCTCGTGGTCGGCATGGGCGTCATCCTCGTGCTGGCGATCAGGGACCGCGAGCACCGCAACATGGTGGACCGCGCCGTGGAGAAACGCACGTGGATGGCCGCGCAGCGTACCGGCGCAAACCTGTACCGTTCCGGCCTGCTCGCGCCGATCGACGGCGGCAAGGCCATGCTGCCGGGCATCCTCTCCAGGGTGGTCCTGACCTCGGCGCTGGACGGCTTGGGCCGTGAGTTCTGCCTGGTCAGGCACGCGCACACCGGCGAATACTCGCTGCTCCTGTCATGCCAGCCGCAGGGCGCGAGCCTCGCCGACGACGACGTGGAGGACTCGTACGTGGCCTCGTGGGCCGGGCTCATGGAATCGCTCGCCTCCGAGACCGGCGTCACCCAACTGGCCGTGACCGTGGACACGGCACCCGATTCCGGCGTGCGTTTCCGCCGCACGCTGAGCAAACGCATCGTCAAGGACGCTCCCGAGCTCGCGGCGCGCGCCATGGCGCAGATCATGGACCAGTACGCAGCCGGCGGCGCTTCCAACGACGTGACGCTCACCTTGACTTTCCGCTACACCGACCGTGACGGCAAATACCTGGAGGCCGGGGAGGCCGCGCGTCGCATAAGCCTGCTGCTGCCCTCGATCCGCGAGCAGATAGCGCAGGCGGGAGGCGGTGCCGCGAGGGCCCTGGGCATGGAGGAGATCACTCGCATGGTCCGCGTCGCCTACGATCCGGCCGCGCAGGAGACCATCGAGGAATCCGACGAGCCCCCGTACATCGCATGGGAGGATTGCGGGCCGCTCATGCACGAGGCCGGCTGGAGCCATTATTCGCACGATTCCGGGCTGAGCCGCACATGGGAGATGGTGGACCCGCCGCAAAGCAACGTGACCGCCGACACGCTCACCCGACTGCTCAGCCCATTGGCGGACTGCGACCGCAAGCGCGTCACCGTGCTCTACCGGATGCTGCCGCCCGACAAGACCATGTTCATGGCCGAACAGAACCGGCAGAAGGCAGCCAACCAGGTCAGCCAGGAGAAACGCGCCACGGTGAGGTCCATGAGCCAGATAGGCAAGGCCAACCGCCAGGCCGTCGAAACGAACCAGGGTGCGGTCATGGTGTTCTTCGGGATGCTCGTCACCGTCACCGTGTCCAGGGGCGAACAGGAAAGCCAACGACTCGAAGCCGCGTCACGCGCCGTGGAACAGGCCGCAGGCGGCGCGAAGATCGACCTGCGCCCCTGCTACGGGGCACAGGACACTGGATTCGCCGCAAGCCTGCCCCTTGGATTGAACGTCAGATCATACACTCCAGCCGGCCCCCTCGGCCGGCTCCTGTCCTGAACGGAGGACACATGATGCCGATGCCATGGAAGCCGTCGAAACGGAAGGGAACCATGCCAAGCGCCACGGCCACGGACCCCGTGGCACGCATGGAATCCATGCTGCTCGGTCCGTTGAAGGCCAAACCGGACGAGCCCGTGCCCCCGATGCCGTGGCGGGGGAAACGCTCGCGTGGAGGCGGCTATGCGGCCCTGATGCCCACGATAGACGAGTTCTTCGGCACGTCGAACCAGGTGTGCGGCGGGTTCTGGCCGTTCGGCACCGACATGGCCCTGCCGGCCGAGGGGGTGCCGGTCGGGCGAAGCCTGATGACGGGTGCCGGCGTGTGCTGCGACCCGATCAGCTGGTTCAAGGCCGGCATCATCAAACAGCCCTCTATGTTCCTGCTCGGCCTGCCGGCCATCGGCAAGAGCACGTTCGTGCGCCGCGAGGTGCTGGGACTGAGCGCCCTGGGCATGAACGCGATCATCCCCGGCGATCTGAAGCCCGACTACGCCTCACTGGTCAACATGCTCGGCGGCCAGGTCATCCGGCTGGGAGCGGGCATCGGCGTGGTCAACCCCCTGGACCCCGGCGACCTCCATTATGCGCTGCAACGCTTGGAGGGCAAGGCGCGCAAGGACCTGACGGACTACTACAACGACACGAGGGCGGCGCTCATGGAGGTGCTTTTGACGATCATGCGCACCGGCCGCGAGGCCGACGACGTGGGCGGTGCCAGGGGCGTGACCGCACGCGAATCCGATATCCTTTCCGTGGCCGTGCGCGTGCTCCACGACCGGCACGGCGACGACCCGCAGCCTCCCGTCATCGCGGACCTGCGAGACCTGCTGCGCGAAGGGCCCGACGAGGTGCGTATGGCGGCGGTCTGGGACGACCCGGAAAACGACGAGCTCTACAGGGCGCAGGTTCGCGGCCTTCTGGCCGACCTGCACGGATTCTCGAACCGCATGACGAAGTTCGGCCGTCTGTTCGGCGACCAGACCACCGCGCGCATCGACCTGTCCAGGCCCGTGGACTTCGACATCAGCGCCCTGGCCCAGTCGGGCGACGATGTGGTCGCCGCCGTGCTGGCGACCACATGGACGAGCGCGTTCGCCGCGAAGAACGCCGCCGACGTGCTCGCCGAGGAGGGATTACAGCCCCGGCGCAACCACGTGATCATCATGGACGAGATGCACCGCGCTTTGCGCGCCAGCCCCCTCATGGTCGAAAAGCTCGACCTGCTCACCCGTCTGAACAGGCAGTGGGGCGTAGGCCAGATCATGATCACACACACGTTCAAGGACCTGATGTGCATGGAGACCCCGGCGCAGAACACCAAGGCGCGCGGCTTCGTGGAACGCAGCGAGATCAAGGTGCTGGGCGCTTTGAGCCGCATCGAGGTGGACCGCTACCTGCGCGGCGAATGCGGACTGCCCGTATCCCGGCGCGAGGAGGACATGCTGGAGGATTGGGCCACGCCCGTCAACTTCGGCTCCGACGCCTCGCACAAGGGTCTGGGCCGTTTCCTGATCAAACTGGGAGGACTGCCCGGAATCCCCATCAACGTGGAGATGTGCCCGCTCGAAAAAAGCGGGTTCAACGATACGAACCTCAAATGGCACGCCTAGAAGGGAACCCTGCGATGACAGACCACCTCGCCACCGGCATGAAACGCATGATCCGCGCCGTGGCACGCTCCGCATCCCTCTCCGACCGGCTCGGCGAGCGATCCCGGCTGCTGCGGCTGACGGGCAACCGCAGCACTCTCGACTTCCGCCCCGCCGAGCACGGCGCATCCTCATGGGACTTCGAAATGTCGATAACCCCCACCGAGCCCAAGCCGTACGGCAATGCGGAAACCCGTGAACCCGTATGGCGTGAGACGGTCGATTCCGCCACCTATGGCGAATCGAGGGCGCGGGTCGCGCACGCCGTCGAAACGTTCAGAATATACGACAACACCGGCATCCTGCCGGAAACGGAAAACCGGTGAAAGGACCACGATGAACGACGCCGCACTGCTCGACTCGCTGCACGCCGCGCTGCGCAATCCCGACCTCGCATGGTACACGGAATTCCATGCCGGCGAATCCATCGTCGCCGGCTACCTCGATCCCCTGACGGACCCGTATGACGACGATGCCATACAGGTTCCCGAGGGCTGGTTCCGCTACTCGGTCGTCACCCGTGAAGGCGACCACGCCCTTCCATGGATGGAGCACTGGAACGAATACGAGTATTCGATCACCCATCACATCGATTGGAACGGCAAAGGGTTCACGCCATACGACCTGTACTGCACACAGGACCTCACCGGCATGATCGCCGACGGCTCGCTGGCCTCGATCCGGGAGGACGCGCGAACCATATTCAAGGACCGGCCCCTGACGGACGACTGCCTTTTCGCCAACTCCATCTGGCCCGAACCGGAACTCCTCGGCCTCGTGGACGACCTGACCGGCCGCACGGGACGAAACCTGTAAGAACCCTGTAGACGCCATGCCCCACCCCGCCATGGCCTTGGACTGATGATCGGGGTCATGGCGGGAACAGCGGGTTGCCGCCGAGGATTGTCAAGGAGCCGAACATGCCTTTGGAGAACACCGATGCCGAAGAGCGGATCACACGGGAAACGATGATCGGATGGATCGAGCATTGGGGCGAATCGTATGACGACGTGCGACCCGATGACGGTGCCATGCGGCTGGCGAACCGCATCATCGAATACATCGCGGCGACTGAAACCATCGAGGCGTTGCGGAACCCCGATGCCGTGTACGACGAACTGGCATCCATCCTCCAGCCGGTGCTCTCCTCGATGGACGGCACCTATTTCGCGGGCTCCGAATGGTTCGCCGGCGAAGTGGACCGCATGGAAGCGGACCGCATCAACGGGGAGCAGCCGGAAGAAACGGACGGCCTGGCCTCCGAAGAACCCCGCATCCCGTTCATCGTGGAGAGCGAGGCCACAGCCGCCGATACGGACGAACCGCCGTTGGACGAGCTGATCACCGCAGCCACACACGAATATCTGGACTCAGGCATGACCTACGACGGATTCTCGGAACATGTGCGCACCACCTGGCGCAACGCCGCCGCCTACGACTGGTCGAAGCTCATGGCCGAACCACGCTCCACGGGCGAATGGTCGTCCGACGCGAACCGGCTCGCCGTATTGGGCGTGACGATGCAGTTCGCGCCCGAATCAACATGCATGATGATCGCCAGCGACATACTGGCCGAGAACGCTCCCCTATCCCTTCCGGCATTGCGCGAACGCATCAATACGCCGGACGGCATGGTGAACACCGACCTGCTGTTTTCCCGGCTGATCGACAACGGCACCACGCCCGATCCGGCGCGCATCGACATGGCGATGGGGATCCTCGGCCCGTTGGAGGCCAACGCGCCGACGGACGCCTGCTACCGGATCATCGGCCTGAAGGCCATGCTCAGCCTCGCCATGGGCGACGGCGAGAAGGCGCGGGAACTCGCCGAACAGGCCATCGGCTACGACGCCTCGGACCGGTTCGCGTCAAGCGTGCTCGACCGTCTGCCGGAAACCGATCCCGCCATGGAGGCGGCGAACGTGTGGGAGAACGGCGGGCATTTGGGGCGCTGACGTAGACGCCGTACCCCGCGATGCCACCGGTCCGGCCGGATGATGGGAGTCGCCGCCGCCATTGAAGGCGCTGGTATTCCCCGAATGAAAGGACCATCATCATGCCACAGTCAATGCAAGTGGTTCGCGGTCTCCTCGCCGCGAACCCCGATTACTGGCCGGCGAAAACCAACGCGGACGGCACCACGAGCTCGGCGTACCTGCGCGCCACCGTGTATGAGGACCGCCCGCGAGTCCGTCAGAAGGACGGCAGCTATACGGACAATCCGCTCGGCCCGGTGAGAACCACCGTGAAATTCTGGGGCCAGGCTGCCGAGCTCCTGCACGGCATGGATTTCCGCCAGGGCGACGCCGTGGTGGCGACCGGCCGCATGGGCGATCCCGACGCCTTCATCAGCCAGAAGGACGGCAAGGCATACGCACGCCCGGTCGTGATCGGCGATTCCATGCAGATCGATTCCATCGTGTCCCAGCGCATCCAGCTCGCCCGCGAACGCAAACGCCAGAACAAGGAACAGGCCGGTGCCGTGGCCGATGCCGGGCGAACGGATCCATGGACGGACCAGGTTGACGCCTCGCGCGGCGAATACGTTGGCGACGGCGTTCCCCGCACTTTCAACGGCGAGCCCTTCGAACCGCTGTCGGGCTATCCGACACCGGGCGCGGCTCCCGCTCCGGCGGACCCTGCGGCACCGGATTTCCTTTCCACCCCATCCGATTTCACGACGGGCAACGCCCGCTAGCCATGACGCAAGCCCTGGCGCATCGACGGCGGGACCGCTTCCATCGGTTCCGCCGTCATGCTTGAAAGGAGAAATGAATCTTGGCCGACGTCGATCCGAAACTGCAATCGAACCGAGTGAAGGATCTGGGCGGCACGGTCCGTCCCAGCCGCAAGATCGAACTGGCGATCATCGTCGCGGTGTCCCTGATCCTCACGACGTTCGCCCTCGTGTGCTCCCATGCGGGGCATCCCTTCCAGATCTTCGCGCTCATGTACCTGGTCTCCGGCCAATGGTCGCTGACCGCAGGCCAGTGGGCGCTGGCCGTGGCCGTGCTCGTCGTACTGGCCGTGGCGTGCGGCGTGGGCGCGTGGCTGATCGCCGGCAAGGCCGTGCCGTGGGCAACCGGCGCCAAGGCACGCACCCGCGTGGACGTGTACGCGCCTGCCATGGGCCATGGCGAGGCCGTGGAGAAGGTGACGCGCCAGCGCGCCGAGGCCATGGCGTCAAGGCTCATAGAAGCGGACCGCTACCGCAAGGGCATGTCGCCGGGCTATCCGCTGGGGCTCAACATCGTGGACAACACGTCGATGTACACCAGCTGGGAGGACATGGCGATCGTTCTGGCGGGCCCACGTTCCGGCAAATCCCTGTGCTACGCGATCCCGGCCGTGCTCTCGGCACCGGGCCCGTGCCTGGCGACCTCGAACAAGGGCGACATCCTCGACGTGACCGCCCCGATCCGCAGGCTCGACCATCCGAACGGCGAAATATGGACGTTCGACCCCGAACGCATCGCGGACCCGAACCGGAAGAGCGCGCCGTGGGTGTGGGACCTGATCGCCTCGGTGCAGTCCATCGCCGACGCGAAACGCATCGCCGACTGCTGGCGTTACGCCTCGGGCCAGCCGCAGACCGGCGGCGACGACTTCTTCCCCGGCACCGCCGCCCAGCAGCTCGCCGACTACCTGTTCGCCGCGCATCTGGGAGGCCGTTCCGTGTCCGACGTGTTCAGGTGGTGCTCCAACGAGCGCGACACGTCGCCGGCCGACATCCTGAGCGAATACCCGCGCTACGCGGGCATCGCCTCGCGCGTGTCCAGCGTGATCGCGCTGACGCCGGAAACCCGAAGCGGCGTGTTCGGCAGCCTTCAGACCATGGTCGCGTTCCTCGCGGACCCCGAGATCATCGACTGGATCGACCCGCACCGGGATACGAATGGGAACATCGACGAGCGGCGCGGCCTGTTCGACCCCTACGAGTTCGCCACGAGCGAGGACACCCTGTACCTGCTTTCCGCCCAGGGCCGGCCCTCGACCGCGTTGACCGCCAGCCTGACGGCGGTGGTGGCGTTCACCGCGTTCCAACGCGCCCAATCCGAGTTCACCGGCAACAACCGCCGTCTGCCGGTCCCGTTGTGCTGCGTGCTGGACGAGGCCGCGAACATCTGCCGCTGGCCCGAACTGGCCGACGTGTACTCGTATTTCGGTTCGGCGGGCATCCCGATCATGACGATCTGGCAGAACCCCGACCAGGGCAGGGCCGCGTTCGGCGAGACGAACTTCGGCTCGCTGTTCAACAACGCGAACATCACCGTCTACCTGGGCGGCATCAAGGACGCGAAATTCCTCGGCGAGATCAGCCAGCTGGTGGGCCAGAGGGAGATCGTGCGAGGCAGCGTCAACATCGACGGCACCGGCCGGCGCAGCGTGAACAACTCGATCCAGAAGGAGAACATCCTCGACGTTTCCGACCTGACCGAATGGCCCGTCGGCCGCGCGCTGCTGCTCGCATCCCAATCCCGGGCGCAGATCGTCAAGACCCTGCCATGGACGGGCAACAGGCAATGGGCCGACGCCCTGGCGCAGGCCAAGGCGAAAGCCCGAGAAGAGCAGAGAAAGGCCGCATAATGAGCGAACACACCTCGAACACCACGTCCGGCCCTGATGGGGAGGAATGGGAGCGCGCGGTCGGTGCCGCCAGGACCCTGCTGTCATCGGACTGCGGATGGCTGGAACTGTTCACCCGCGCCATCCTGGAGGAGAAGGGCGTGCCTTACGGCAAGGGACTGCCCAACCCCGAAGCGCCGCACATCCCCGAGGACAAGGAGATCGAAGAGGAAACCATGCCGGGCCAAGGCGAGCCGACGCCGACCGCACCCGAGGTGCCGGCAGGCCGGCACGCGGCGGAACCCATCCGATCCGGGATTCCGGCCGATGCCGGGGAAACCGGCAACGGCTACGAGAACCCGCCGGAAGACGCAACGGACCGTGACGACACCCCTCCAAAGGCCGGTGCGGAGGAATCCGACACCCGTATACTGCCCGCGCCGGAGGGGAAGACGGATCTCGGCCGAGACGAATCCGGCGACCTCGATCCCGCGCGGGCAAGGGACGTGTCCGGCCAGTTCGGCGCGCGAATGCGGCGCAGCGAGACCTACTATCCGAACCTCGCCGCGTTCGTGGAAAGGTTCGTGGCCAACGTGTTCTGCTACCACCAGAGCGCGAGCGTGAACATGCAATGGGTGAGCGACTGGTGGCGCTATCCGGCGCTCGTGTTCCCGCTCGACGCCATGTGGCGCGCCTACGAGAACGCGCGCAAGGCACCCGGCCAGATGATGATCTTCTACATCCAGGCGGCGTCGATGCTCGACCGCGTTTTCGACAAGGACCGTGGCATCGTCGCCAGCCTCGACTGCAAGCAGAATCTCACCAGGAAGGGCGAACCGCTGCCCTGCGAACGCCCGAACCGGGCATGGCGCGAACCGATCCTGGAAACGTTGTCGGTCCCCGCCGCAGGCGGCAAGGAAAACAAGGAAACCACCATCACGCCAACAAGGAGGAGAAACAATGGCTCAAACTGATCCCGAGGACGGCTTCGACCAGATCATGGTCCAGAGCTGGAACAGCGTCGCCCAGCAGCTGCGCACCCTGCACAACGAGCTGAGCGGCGACCGCGCGCGACGCAGGGAACGCGCCGAACGCGCCGTCCAGAACGAACGCTACGAGCAGACCAGACGGCAGCAGCAATCCATCCGCCTCGAACAATGGGAGATGGACAACAGGGAACGCCTCAACAAGGGGTTCGAGTCCACCCTGAACGCGACCGTGCTTGCCGACGGCGACGGCTGGAGGAAGATGCGCGACTCGTCCCTCTTGCAAGGATGGATGGTCGCCGACCAACTGGAGGGCAACGACCCCGGCTACCGCAGGCAGATCATCGAGGCGAAGGCCCGGCTGAAGGACGAATGGTCGAAACGCCACCCGGAAACGCACATCGACGCCGCAGCCGACCAATTGACCAACCACGTGAACATCACCTACACCGACCAGTCGCCCGCGTTGCAGGCCACCCTGAACGCCTTCAACACGGCCGGCGTGCCCGTGGACCTGCAACGGGTGGAGGACACGCAGGCGTTCCAGGCCGCGCACGGCGACGACGCCACGTTCTTCGTGGACTCGCGGCTCACCGGCCAATGGACGGGCTACGACCACGACAGGATCGTCGAAGCCGTGATGTGCGCGCCGGTCAACGGCGTGGACGACGCCGCCTCCCGAATCAGCTTCCTCAAGGACCAGGGCCTGCCGGAATCCTCGCACGCGGACAACAAGGCCACAGGAGACGAGCCCAGCACCATAAGCGAGGTCGAACGCACCGAGAACGCTGACGCCGCGCCAATCGTCGAAACCCCCACACCCGTGCGGGAGCATACGAAGCCCGCCGCCGATGAACGCAAACCGGCATCCGGACCCGAGCCCGAGACCACGGGAGGCGGCGACCTGACGACCGGGGAGCCCGACGGATACGAGGAGATGCCACTCGACCTGAACGAACCCGAGGAATGGAACGGGCCCGACCCGTTCGGCGAATACAGTCCCGCCATGGAATCCTCCATGAACCCCGCGGACCAGCCGATACCCGACCAGGCCAACGTCTCGACGCCGCAGATCCTGCAACCCGAGACCAACGGCAACGCACGCTGACGCCGATGCCGGCGCACCCCTTGCCATGAGGTTCGTGGGGTGCGCCGGCATCGGATGGCCGTATCATGGTGTCAACGGCTTTCGGAACCGGAAAGGACGAGCATGGCACACGTGACGTTGGATCTGTCGAAATATGATGCCCTGACCGCCTACAAGGGTCTTCCCGACGAGAAGGAGGAGAACCCGGCGCGGTTCTTCCCCGACACCTCGTCGGTCCGCCGTTGCGTGCGCGAACGCATGTCCGTCATGGGTCTCGACGCCGCCGAACTCGCCAGGAGAGCCGGGGTCCCCCTCTCAAGCGCCGAAGAGCTCGTGGAGACCGGTCTGACCTCCATCCGCTACGTGTACAGGATGTTCGACCTGCTGCACATCCGCACCGAAACGCTGCCGTCCGCCTACGCGGGGAGACTGCTGTGAGGGAACTGCACGCCTGGGAGAACGGGCATCATGTGGGCGTGTTCTCGGAAGACGACGAGGAGCGCATATCGTTCGCGTACGACGCGAACGAGGGTCTGCCGATCAGTCTGAGCCTGCCCAGAACCGGCGGATGGAGAGACCAGGCACCGCGTAACTTCCTGGACAATCTATTGCCCGACAATCCGAACGTCCGCCAGGCCATGCGTGAGCACCTGAATGCCTCCTCGGCCGGCGTCTTCGATCTGCTGGACCGGGTTGACGCCACCGGCGGACTGGTGTTCTCCCTCTCCCCGGAACCTCCAATCCCATCGCCGACGCTTCGTCTGATCTCCGATTCCCAGATAGCCAACGAAATCGACCGCATCGAGCGGACCAGGAACTACTGGTGGGACGAGGACAGCCACTGCCGGTTCTCCTTGGGAGGGGCGCAGGGCAAGTTCACACTGTCCCGCGTGGACGGCAAGTGGTATTGGCCGGATATGATGCTGCCCTCCACCCACATCGTCAAACCGAAGCCCCATGACCTTCCCGAGGCGACCAAGGTGGAACTGGCGACGATGCGATTGTCGGAACTGTGCGGCATCGACACACCGGCACGCGGCGAGATCACGGCGCAGCGCAAGACGGCCTATATCGTGGAACGGTTCGACCGTCGCCTGGAGGAAGGCCGAATCGTCCGACTGCGGCAAGAGGACTTCCTGCAAGCGTTGGGATTGCCGACCCGCGACAAATACGATCCGTCGGCCGATGACTGCCTGGATCTCCTGCAACGCATCGATGCGTCGGGTTCCCTGTCCTACCGGTGGCTCGAAAGGCTGGCCTTCAACACGTCGTCCGCCAACAGCGACGCACATGCGAAGAACTATTCCCTGATCCTCGATCCCGCATCGGGGATACGCCTGTCTCCCCAGTATGATGCGGTCGCCACCAGGTATTGGCCCGAGTTCAATTGGGAACTCACCATGCCGTTGAACGAGGATCACGCCTTCGCGGAGCACACCACGCCCCAGGATTGGGAGGATCTGGCGACACGTCACGGTCTCGATGGTTCGAGGGTGGCGGATATGGCCCGGCGTATGGCGGGGAAGGTCCTCGCCGGCATATCCGAATCCTGCGAGGGCCTGGACGCGCGGATGGCCGATCGCCTGAACGCGTGCTGGACGAAGGCGAACGAGTCCATCGAGCCGATCATGCCGGGAGACGAGCCGGCGAACTCTCTCGATCCAGCATCGGCTTTGCCCGATTCGCTCGGTTTTCCTTCCTCGGGCCGTACCATCTGAGCTTTTTCCGGGAAGCGTCCTAACGGCGGGGCCGGTTCTCCTCGTCAGAGGCGACCATGCTCCATAGACCGTATTCCGGCGCGATTCCGTAGCGTTCGCGCAGCATGTCGAACGTGTGCAGGCCCTCGCGCATCGCTGCCCGGTATTCGTCGTCGTCCGCCGCGTTGTTGAGGCTGGCGGCGATGCAGAACGCTTCGGATACGAGGCGTTCCATGTCGTGCGTGGACAGGTTCTCCAGGTGCCGTTCGCGTCCATCATCGAGGAAGGGCGGGCGGTTCTCCATCGCGGCGCGCCATTCCTGCACGGCCAGGGCGCGGCTTCTGGCATCGTCCGCCCAGTCGTCGCGCAGTCGTTTCAATCGCATGTCGTCGCCGAGCTCGAAGGCGTTGAACCGTTCCGTCCACCCGTCCGTGCTGCGCCACGTGATCCTGTAGCCGACCACCTGGCCGGGGTCGGTGAACGAGTCTTTGGCGGTTCCCCTGCGCAGCCTGGGGTCGATGGAGAAGCCTTCCCTGCGCACGCGGCGTATGAACTCGTCCTCGCTGCGCGATGCCTTGGCGCACGCCTCCACGATCCGGCCGACATGCTGGCGCGGCATCGTTGAGGCGGCGACCGCCGTGACGAGCCGGCTTCTCTCGTTGCCGTCCAACGCATCCCATCCCTCGTCGTCGCCGTACTCGTTTCGCGCCTTCCATTCGGCCCATTGACGCCATTGCCCGTACTGCCAGCTGACGCGCGTGCCGGTGTCGGAGCGTGCGAGCTCGACCAGTTCGGGGCGTGTCTTCTCCATCCGCCTGCATGATTTCTGCGCGTTGATCCGGTCGTGGTACGGGTTTATCCACCCGTCGTCGGCGGCGAGCTGCACCATGATGTGCACGTGGTCGTTGCCGTTGGCGGACAGTCCGTGACGGACCGCGAGCCATGTGACGCCCTGATCGTCGTCGCCGTCGATGATGTTCATGCGCGTCAGATAATCACGGATGACGGCCTCCCATTCCTGGTCGGTCAGGATTCCGTGGCCGGCCTTGATGGCAAGCGAGCAGTGCCACACGCGCTTCCTGCCATGCTCTCGTTCGGGATTGTTCTTGCCTCGCATGTCGGGCGGGAACGGATCGTCCTTGCGTTCCCTGACGCGGTAGCGTCGGTCGAACCTGCGGCCTATCTCCGCATACGACGCCGCCGGCTTGCCATCCATGTCAAACGAGGGAAACATGTCGCCGCTCGCGCACACGAGATGCTGGTCGGTGTGTTCATTGCGCCGTCCCTTGCCGAACAGGTAGCGCACCAGGCCGGCCGGGTCCGAACCCCTGACGATATTCGGTATCATACGATGATTCTCCGCCCGCGCGCCCGGCACGGCGGCGCATGGCGTCTATGAGAGATATGCGCCCTTTGCCGGCACGGCCACTTCGATAGAATTATCGGAAACGGACAAGGAGCTTTGATGGAACCGGTGAGGAACGATACGACGACGGATAGGCGCACGGCCGTGGAACTGGCGAAGCGGCTGCTGGTCGATTTGATCTGGCGCACCGCCAAGATCGAGGTTGATGGCGTCACCTTCCCCGACACGCAGGAAATCTTCGACGGGCGCGCCCCCGAGGGTATGAGCGTGGACGATATAGTCACGGTGAATAACATCAAGCGCGCGTGGAGGTTCCTGCTCGACAACATCGACTATCCAGTCGATTGGCAGTACATCCGCGAATACAACCGCATCATCGGCGAAGGCCGCGTGCGCGACGCCGGCCGCTTGCGTGAATACGGCGTGAGGATCGGCGGCACGGGATGGGTGCCGGAGATCCCCACCGTCGAATCCCCACAGGAAAGGGTTCGCGGCATCCTGGAGGAGTCAGAAGGGGAGGACACTGCGATGCTGCTGTTCGGCGCGGTCACGCGGGGACAATGGTTTTCGGACGGCAACAAGCGCACCGCGCTGATGGTTGCCAACCACCAGCTCATACACGACGGCATCGGCGTCTTCTCGATCCCTCCCGAAGACAAGGCACAGTTCGTCTCTATGCTCCTGCGCTACTACGAGACGGGCGACTACTCCCGGCTCTCCGATTGGCTCTCACAGAACGCCGTCGGCCATGTGCCCGGCGGGCTGACTTTGGCCCAATCGTCTGGGGTCGCGGAAAAGACGAATGATGCCGTGAACGGGATGGGCATCGTGCCCGGTGTTCCCCTCGACGGCCTCGATGGAGGTTCCGGCTTACTGAGGTGACGGTCGTGGCGTCCGGGGGTGCTCCCGAACTCCATGGGATTATTTACGGTCGGCTTGCGTGATGATGACTTCGAGCCGGCCTATAAGTTTCCGGCGCTGCCGCACCGTGTGCGCGGCCGTTGCCTCGTCGCGTTCGCTGGCGTGCATCTCGCGGTTCACGTTGTGCGTGATCTGGTTCACATTGACGCCGATACGACGAACCATGGCGTCTACGCAGCCGATGATTTCGCGGGGTGTCGGGCCGCGCCCTTCTCATGTGCTATCCTGGGTTTCTCGGGAATCGGAGGAACCGTATGAGTGAGATCAGGATAGCGGATTTGTTCGCCGGCATCGGCGGCATCCGCATGGGAATGGTGCAGGCGCTGGGCGATGCCGCGCACGTGGTGTATTCGTCCGAGTGGAACAAGTACAGCGTGCAGACCTATGAGGCGAACTGGCACGACGAGAATCCCGTGGCCGGCGACATCACCAAGGTCGACGAGCATGACGTTCCCGACATCGACCTGCTGCTCGCGGGATTCCCGTGCCAGCCGTTCTCCATCGCCGGCGTCTCCAAGAAACAGAGCATGGGCCGTCCCACCGGCTTCGAGGACAAGACCCAAGGCACACTGTTCTTCGACGTGGCGAGAATCATCAAGGCGAAGCAGCCGAAGGCGTTCCTCCTGGAGAACGTGAAGAACCTGCTCTCGCACGACCGTGGGCGCACGTTCAAGACGATATATTCCGTGCTGACCGAAGACCTTGGATACCACGTCACCTACAAGCTGATCGACGCGGCGGGCTTCGTCCCCCAGCACAGGGAACGCACGTACATCGTGGGCTTCCGCGAGGAGAACGGGTTCACGTTCGATGACGTGAAGCCCATCGCGCACGGCAACGTCGGCAGCATCCTCCTGCCCGCCTCCCAGGTTCCCGACAAGTATGTTCTGAGCGACAAGCTGTGGACGTACCTCCAGAACTACAAGAAGAAGCACGAGGCCGCAGGCAACGGTTTCGGATATGGCATGGTCGATGCCGCCACCGACCACACGCGCACGTTGAGCGCGCGGTACGGAAAGGACGGCAGCGAGATACTGGTCTCACGCGGCGAGGGAAAGAACCCTCGAAGGCTAACCCCGCGCGAATGCGCGCGACTGATGGGCTACCCGGATTCGTTCAGTATCCCGGTATCAGACACGCAGGCATACCGGCAGTTCGGCAACTCGGTCGCAGTGCCGGTCATCCGAGCCATAGGCGAGGCGATGAAACCCTACCTGTCCGACTGATTCGCCCGAGGCGTTTCCTGTCCGATTGGTCTATGCTCATGGATTATGAGCGATTACGGAAGAATCGGCGACTACATCGGCCCGGTCGCGGCCAAGAAACTGTCGGCCGTCGATATCGACGCCAACAGCAGCAACCAGCACGAGTTCGGCGGCAACGACGCGCTCAGAAGACTGCTCGGCACCGGCGAGGATCGTAGAGCCTCACAAGGGCACGGCATACCCACCGCGCTCATGTACCTGAGCGACGATGACGCACCGGCGGTCGCCGACCTCGAAACCACATGGTACGACGCGCGGCGCAACAACCCGAACCGCAGCGCCGAATGGCGTCTCTACTACAAGGACTGCGAGCCAATCCGCATGGCCCGCCCCGGCGACCTCATGTGCTTCGGTATGCTCAGGGACAATCGCCTGCTGATCATCATCGCACAGCATGACAGCACGGCCGAAGCCCAAGCCAAATGGCTCTTCGGCATCGACGACGAACAGGAGGGCGCGTTCCGCTTCCACGACAATACGGAACGTGAGCTGGACGCCTTCGGCGCGCAGATCTTCGAAGCTCTCGGCATCAACGTCGAAGTGCGGGATGACACGCATCTCCCCGAGATGATCGGCAGATGGGGATACAGGTTCCCCAGCAACGAGGAGTTCGCGGCCTTCTCCCAATCCTCCTTGACGGACGTGGACCCCACGCACGATGACCCTGACGACGTGGTGATCGAATACTACGACCGCAGCTACCTGCTGTTCAAACTCTATGAGCGGGCGGTCATCCAACACGACTACGATGCCGCGCCATTCGTATCGGATGGCGTCATCGACGTTGACTCGTTCACTTCGTTCTACACCTCCGTGCGCAACCGGCGCATGAGCCGCGCAGGCAAGGTCCTCGAAATCCACATCGCCCACATCCTCGACGCGCGCGGCATCGAATACGAGGCGCAGGCCAAGACGGAAAACGGAAAGAAACCCGATTTCCTGTTTCCCTCGCAAGCCGCCTACGAGGATCCGGCGTTCCCCGAGGAACAGCTGCG
>OLOL01000955.1_pt1 | contig 27235 bp, 22 predicted proteins | sample 1673081 | NCBI WGS metagenome assembly OLOL01 (sample SAMEA3136753, study PRJEB25190) | human gut metagenome
GCTTTTGCGCCGCCGACGCCGAGGGCATCATCGGTGATGTGGAAATTCTGCGCGTCGCGGTGGCTTGCCGCCTTGAAGTCAGCGTAAGCGGCCTGCTCCGCAGCGGCAACGCTGGGAAAGCCCTGCCACTCGCCGTCAATGGGGATGGATACCGCAGGACGGTGTGCGGGAGGCTCGTCGATCTCGGCCTGAGAGATGGCATCATCAAAATCAGGCACAAACTCGCCCATTTCCGAAAGCGCCGCGCGTCCTTCCTGCTCCAGAATCAGAGCTTCTTCCTCGCTCATGGCAGGCGGTTCAGGCTTGGCGGGTTCCGCAGAGGGCGGGTCATGCTCCGGTTCCGGGATGTGCAGCGTTTGGATTTCTATGTCGTAGGGCAAGTGCGTTTTCTCGGCAGGATAGAACGCGACGGGTTTGGTGACAGGCTGCGGCTGCTCCTGTTCCTGTTCTTCAACAAACGAGCGTACAAACGCAATGTGTTCAGCGCGGAAGATGGGAAAGCCCTGCCTGTTTTGAAAAGTCACATCGCGCAGAGATACTTCATCTGCGCCGAAATTCACGCTGTCAATGACAAACTTCCGTCCGTCAATCTCCAGCTCCATGCCAATGGGGATATACTCCTTGGCATCGGCCTCGTTGATAACATCATAGCCGTCGGTTTCATTTGGCTGCGCAAACACGAAGCTGTGTCCATGCTCCAGCAGCCGCTTTGCGGCGCTTGCCCATTGTCCAAAATCATAGCCGGTCACAGCGGTTTCGCCCATACCGGGAATATCGCGTTGCAGCAGGCGGCGATTCAAAGCGCTGGCGGCTCGTTCTGCATCCGCGCCATAAAAAAGCAGCCGTTCTCCGACACGGACACCGATGAGCTTTTCGGGATGCTCTGCACGAAGCGCCTGATATGCCGAAATATTCGGCGCAAGCTCACGACCCTGATCTGCAATTCGTGTGAGGACAGCAGAAACCGGTTCGGTTCTGTGTTCCGGATCGTGATTGCTCTCGCTGGAGGATGAAACGACGCTGAGATGCGCGACAGTTTCATCTGCGGAATCAACATTATAGAGCTTACCATCAATTTCCACGCGCTGCCCCATAAGGTTTTGAACCGCTTGCGGCGTCTCCGGGGTTGGCTGTTCTGTGTGCTGCGCCGCAATGACGCGCTGCGGCTCCGGTTCAGAAACCTCGAAATATCTGGTGTCGAGGTAGCGTTCAAAGGAATTGCGGTCGATGCTGACAGGTTCCTGTCCGGGTACGTTCGGTAACGTGTGCCAGACGTGATCTTCATCTACACGCGCGATAACGCCGACTGCTGCTATGTGGTCTAACTCTATGGATGAAATGCGATCTCCAATATGATAAGTATAGCCAAGCGGTGTTGTAAACGCCGGAGGGGATAGCTCAATTCCCATATCCCGTTTGATGCCATCCAAGTAAGCAATGGCGTTATTCTGTTCTGCAAAGCGGAGCGTTTGTTCCCCATCTCCGCAGAACCGTTCCAACACCTCATCCCAAATGCCGGTAATTCCGCCCTCGCCGGGATGCAGACGAATGGAGTATCGGTCAGGTGAAAATAACCGCAGTCGCTCATTCTCATCGTAAAATTTATTCTCGCGGATGAGCTGTGCCAACCGCCGCTGTACCTGCGCCCATGTGAGCGTCACCGGCTCGGCGTTTCCTACATGGATATACATGGGAGTTTTGCTATCTTCCCAGCCATATTTTGCAGCCAGCCATGCGGCGGTGCTGCGTTCTCGCCCATGCGCCTGCATATATAGTGCGACTTCCTGCTTGCCCTTTAGGTTGTCGTGCCAATCCAGAAGCGCGTTGTCAATGTCCTCCTGTGTGATCTGATAGGGAGAGGGTGCGACCGTCGCTGCCAGCGTGGGATACAGTTCCTCCAAAAGCTCCTGATGCAGCCGGTTATGGAACGCGGGCATATCAAAGTACAGGCGGACAAGCTGGAGATCATCAGATGCCATGACAATACGACGGATAGCGTCCGCACCCTCCAGATAAGCGTTCTGGCGGTCTGAATTGCGGCAGGCATTGACAAAAGCCGTATCTTTGGAAAGCGCGTTGCCAACGGTCAGCTTGTACCCGTCAAACAGCTCCCGTACCGTGGGCTGCGGCGCGTCGGCGGCAGGATCGCGGAACACCCTCGTGCCGTCCGCGCCGAACTCTGCTTCATAAGCATTGATGGCGGCTTCGGCCTCATGGTCGATAGAACGCAGCGTGTAAATGTGGCGCACACCTCTAAAGTCCGGCGCTTCGGCAATCGTCACATCATACTTATCGCGCAAGTTCTCCACATACATCTCTAAATTGTGCGACGGTACACCGCACATCTCCACACGGCCAGCACCGGGTATCGCCCTTGTGGTAAGGTTGAGATCAAGCAGCTCCGCCGCCTGTTTTGCGTCCTCGCCGTACATCTCGAAGAAATCGCCCACCTGAAACAGCACGATGTCGTCCGGGTGGGCTTCCTTGATGGCATTGTAGTCGGTCTGTGCCTGTGTTGGCAGTTCACGCTCTGCTTCCTTTTCCCGCTGAAGCTGGGCGTAGCGCTCCTTTTCCCTTGGAGAGAGGAAGCGGTCCTTCTGAATGAGGCTGTCAATCCTTGCGGCCACCTTCGTCCAGCTTAGCTCCACATTGGCGCAGTCTGCTTTTTTCAGGACAATTCCGCGGCTGTCGTGGCTTTCATCACTATGGGATGCACCGGAAACGGCATGGGAGCGCCCGCCTATGCCGTACTCATCTTTGAGGAAAGCTGCCTTTTCCTTGCCGGTGTGGTCGGCGGTGAAGTATTCGTAGATTCTGCCCTTGCCGCCCTCCACGCCGCTGCCGCGGTCAAGGGCGTGGTCGATCTCGTCCTCCGTGATGAAGCGCCCCAGCTCCGGCACTGCGGTCATTTCGGAGGAATACTCCCTGCGGGGTAAGGACAGGTCCCGCAGGCTCTGCCAGATGTTCTCCAGCTTGTGGTAATGGAAGCGCAGCAGGCTTCTGTCCTGCTCATGTGCGGCGTAAAACTGCGCGAACTCGCCGGAGAGCGTTTCACGGAAATCTGTGTTTGTCAGTTGCTCCGCCAGCCGCGCCGTTTCATCAGGGAATCCGCCGCCCCGCAGCGTATCCATGCAGGAGAGATAGCCCTGCTCCCGCGCCTCGTCGCTCAGGTCGTGTTTCAGATACCAGAGGGCTTGGGCAAGCTGCATCCGCTCATGCTGCCCTGCCTCGGCAAGCTCCACATTGGAGGCATACGCGCCGTTGTCCATAAGCTGGGAAATACGCGCGGCGGCGTCCTTCCATGTGATCACCTGCGCGCTGCGCACATACTCCGCGCTCCTGCCGGGGGCGATGTGGATGCCGTCTACGGCGTACCACGCGGAAAGCTCGCCCTCCGGCGTCTTAAAGCCGTTGCCGCCGTGGAAGGTGTTTTGCAGCAGCGCGGCAACGTCCTCCATAGACTTCTGCTTCTGGAACGCGGCGGCAATGACCATGCGGGTATCGTCCTCGTTGCCGCCCAGCCGCAGCACATGGTCAAGCTGCGCCTGAGAAACGGAAAAAGCGAAGGGCGTCTGCGCAACGCTCTCCGCTTCTTCTATGGCTGTAATCTGTTCCGCTTCGGTGGGGAAAAAGGATAGCTGACCGCCCCGTGCGGGGTGTTCTGTTATGCGTAGATCAGCTCGTCCAGAATAATCTCCTCGGCCTGCGCCTTGCAGGTGTTCATCAGGCCCACCCATTTCATCGGGTCGCGGGCTTTCAGGCTTTCCGTCGCCCCCGCTTCCGCCGCCAGCTCCGGCATCATCTGCTCCAGACGGCTCTGCGCCGCCTGCTCGATCTCCAGCAGGTGCGGGAACAGTGTCTCCTCCAAGATCATCTGGTTCCAGAGGATGGGGCGATGCTCCTTCAGGTACTTCTGGCGCATCCGCCCGTACTTGCCGAGGGGCTGCTCCGGCACCTCGATCTTCAGGTCGGGAATCATGTAATCTCCGTTCATCGTGTAAGTCAGGTTGTTCTCCATGCTCTGCCGTCCTTTCCGCGCTGTGTTCGCGCTCATAATTTCGTATGGTAACTTCGATCTGCCGCAAAACCTGTTCGTTGATCTCGCTGACCGCCGTGCCGAGTGCCGCCACCGTGCGCGGGGTGTTGAAATCAAAGATGCTGAAAAAATCCTCGTGTTCAAAGTGATCCTCCGGCTGCATCCCGCAGCGGGACATGAGGGAGTAGGTGATGCTGACCGCCGCGGCGTTTTTGAACGCCACCTCGATGTTGTAATCATCATACTCCTCCAGATAGGAATCCGCAACGATGCCGAGAATGTCGCGGGAATGGTCGCGCCAGTATTCCGCAGCAAGCTGAGAAGCGACGCTCTCGAACTGCTCCGCAAGGCCGTTTTTGCCGGAAACGCCGTAATTACGCTCCAGCATGGCGCTCACGCTGTCGGTATGCGCGTCTTTCAGCTCCCACAAGTTGACGCGGCGGGCGTTTTCCTTTCCGCCGGTGTCGGAAACGTCAAAGACGTATTTGAGCCTTGGCTTGTAGCCGGTAGCGTCAATGAGGGCGATGCCCGTGCTGCCGCGCCGGACATAGCGCCCCATCTTCTCATTCCAAAAGTCATACTCGGCGCAGGCGGTGGCCTCCGGGCGCTGCATATAGATCATGAGCTGCTCGTTGTAGGGGTATTTATACAGCCTTGCGGCGGTGGTCAGGAACGCCGTCCACGCCAGATGGCTGCCGGTGATCTGCCGCGCGGTGCGCTCCGCCAGCTCCGCATAGGCTTGCAGTTTGTTGGGCATAAGCAAAATCCTCCCTTCGTGGTTTTATCGGGGTTTTCATTTTTCCAAAGGAAACGCGCCGGACGATACATTCTTCATCCGGCGCGCTCCCAGCGGCGAATCTGCGATTTTTCCGGCTCTTGACCGTAAAACAGTCAGCTTTGCTCAGAGGTCAAAATCCGGCGTCAGGTCAAGGGCAGCGTACTCCGCGTCGGTAATGCCGCGCAGCTTTGCGAGGGCGCTGTCCGTCAGCTCCCGCAGCTCGGCCTCCTCTGCGTCCAGATACCCCCGCATTTCTGTGAGGGCTGCGATCAGGCCCTCGCGGGTGCCTGCCGCGTTGTAGATGCTCATAAGGCTGACTTCATCGTGGGTGAAATGCTTGTCGTTCATATCAAAGCTCTCTTTCCGCGCTCCGTTTGGGCGCTGTTTTGTTTTTCGCCTGCTCCGGCGTCCTTTCCCTGAGCTTTTCCAGCACGGAGGGCTTCTTCTGTTCGCGGTGGGAGGCCGCAGCCAGCTCCGTCAGGGAGATGGAAAAGCCCGCCTTGACTTGCTCCTCCAGCTCTGTTACGGTGGGCTGCTTGGGGCCGTTGTTGATGATGCCGTCGATCATGCCGTAGTCGTCCTCCATGGCCATCTCCGCATTTTTGAGGTAGTTCTCCGGCTTGAGGAAATTGGGAAGCTCCCGGAAGCCGATGCTGTCAACGTAATGACAGGATACTACGCCGTTTTGCTTCAAGGCAACGATGTCGCTGACCGACAGGCTGTGTCCCTTGAAATCCGCAGGGTGATCCACGTTGAACCGCTGATAAATCATATCCAGATTGGTTTTGTTGTCCCCATAGTCGGCAAGCCCGCCGGTGTAGATCGCGTCGTAGCCGCCGCGCTCCGGCGTGACGCCCTTGCTCTGCAAGTAGTCATAGTTCATGAAGCGGTAAGCGTCCAATTCACCGCCGCGCCGAATCTGGTAAATGAGGAAAGCGTCCTGTGGGTTTTCCAGAAACAGCTTCTCCGTGTCCGCCTGTTCGTGCAACGTCACAACGCCGCGCACCGCGTCCCATTCCTCGCGCTCCACGCCGAACACGCCGGTGTGGGAGGAAATATCCTCGGCGTCCAGCGCCATGGCCTCGGTGTTGTCGCCGTAGAGCAGGAACACGGGAACGTCCTGCAAGAACAGCTCCATGGCGCGCTCCTTTGTCAGCGGCAGCATGGTATTGCCGTCCGTGTAGCCGTACTGATACATTTCCTGAAAGCCGACGGCTGTATCCGGCATGGGATAGCCTTGCTCCAGCTCCGGCAGGGGTGGCAGCTCACCCTCAACATTCGGCGTTTCTGTTTCAATTTCCGGCTGTGGTTCCTCCTTTGCCCGCCATTCCCTGCGGAACAGGCCGTTGAAGCGTTCCAGCAGCCCATGGGAGCCGTCATCGATGCCGATCTCGTCTGCCAGCTTGACGAAATCCTCCAGCTCCTTCCGCAGCTCTGCGTCCTCGCCGGCAAGCAGCCGGTCCGCAACCGCAGCCGCCGCGGGTCTTTCTGCGCTGTCGGGAACGTTCAGATCCCGGCGCAGGAACGCCGCGTAGTCGGCGGCAAAGGCCAGCGCGTCGGCGCGTGAGGGCGGGATGGTGACAAGCTCATATTCCGTGTCCTTGGGAAGCTCGATGCCGCGCTCCTTGCAAACCTCCGCGAAATGCTTTTCCACGTCGGTGATGATGCCGTTTGCGGTCTTGCTGATCGTATCCAGACTGGCGCGGAACTCCGGCAGCTCGGCGTTTTTTGACCACGTTGCCACATAGCCGAAGCTGTTCGCGCCGGTTTCAATGCCGAAGTAGGCGCAGACCATGAAGGAGATGCTTTCGGCCTCCACCTCCTCGGTATTGCGGCTCTTATGCCTGCGCTCCGCTGCCTGCTGCAAGCCGTAGTTGTGGAGCTTGGCGTGGGCGATCTCATGGACGGCGGCGGATACCGTCTGCACCTCGCTCATACCCTCCCGCAGCGTGATGCTCTGGAATTTGGGGCTGAAATAGCCGTCCACATCGGCGGACAGAGGCTTTACCTCCACCGGCACGGGCGAGGACCGGCGCAGCGCCTCCATGAACGCCTCATAATTCTCAACGCTGCCGGTCAGGTTGGCGACGGGGCTGGCCACGCGCTCCGGCAGGGGCTTTCCGTCCGTCTGGGCGTAGTCGAACACCTTCACCGGGCGGAACATGGGGATTTCAATTTCCTTTTCCTCGGTGACGATTTTGCCGTCCGCGTCCAGAATGGGCAGCTTGGTGTCCGGGTCGAGCTTTTCCTGCTCGATTTTCTTCTTATACGGCGTGGGCGCGATGATGGTGATGCCCTTCTCGCCCCGCAGCACATGGCGGGAGAACTTGTCCCGCCAGCGGTTGTAGCCCGCCACAAGTGTGGCGTCCGGGCGCTGTAAGTGGATGAGCGCCTGATTGTTGAGGGAATAATTGTGAAACCGGCTCATGGTGCGCAGGTAATTGCGGTACTTTTCCATATCGCCGGATTCAAAGATGTCGCGGATGCCCGCCTCGATGCGGTCGGTGATCTCCTTGAGCTGTTCTCTGTTTTTACCGGGCTTCTCTGGCATAGGTTCCTCCTTCCGTCAGGTCGATACGCAGGAGCTGAAGCCCCCGCGAAAGATATTCCCGTAAATCCGTTTTTCCGCAGAGATAGCGGATGTCGCCTGCCTTGTCCTGTTCGCGCAGCGTCCACAGGTCCGCCGCCCACCGGACAAAAACCGCGTCCGGCGCGTTGAAGGGCTTTTTGCGGCGAAGATAGAGGCTGTGCCGCCCCAGCACCATGATCGTGCAGACGGTATTGACCACATCGAGAGAACATTCGTTGAGAACGGCGATCCTCCGTTCATACGAGGCCGCTTCCAGCAGCTTGCTCAGCGCAGGCTTGGCGTTTTCAATCAATGCCGGATAATCCGCTCTTGTCGGATACGGAGATTTTCGTGTCATAGGCACTTCCTTTCATTTCATGGGCTGTTTACCCCTAAAATGGCAGCGCCCGCGCAGGGGTGGGCTTTCCTGTGCGGGCGCTCGGTTCTTATTCGTTTTCGGAGTATATACTCCTTGCGGGCGGCGTATATCCGGCGTTTTTGGCGCGTTCGCTGGCGGCTCTGCGCCGCTCGTCACTGAACGGCTCCCGGACGCTGACGCAGCTTTTCGGCACGGCGTAGCTGACCGCGCCGGCATGGACGGCCTTATCCGGGTACACCTTGTCCGGGTATTTCTCCGCAAGGCGCTTGAGCTTGCGCTTCAGCTTGGGGTCGTGGGTGTAGATGCTGGCGGTGGATTCTTCCTCGTTGTAGAGGATGATACTTTCCTGCTCCAGCTTGGAGAGCTTCATGTCCTCGCCCCCTTGTCAAATTCCAAACGGAAGCGGACGCTCTCGCCGGTATCCTCCAGCACGGCGGTGGCGTCATAGGTGCCGCCGGTCTTTTCGGAGTAGAGGCCGGTGAGCTTCACACGCCCCTCTGCCAGCAGTGCGGCGGCTACCTTTTTTGTCAGAGCGGTGCGCTTGGCGGCAAAGAACTTGTTGTCCCGCCACAGCCCGAAGCGGCAGTCGTTTTTCTCGCAGAAGAAGCCCTTTTTGCTCTCGGTGACCTCGCCGCCGCAGCGGGGGCATTTGCCGATGATCTCCCGGCCGGAGGGGAACAGCACCTCCGCGCCGGAGATGACCTTGTAGGTTTTTACCAGCTCCGTGAGCATATCCGCAATGCCGGTCATGAACTCGTCCGGGGACAGCTCGCCGCGCTCCACCTGCTGCAAGCGGTATTCCCATTCGGCGGTGAGAAGCGGGGACTGGAGCTGCTCCGGCAGCACGGTGATGAGGGAAACGCCGGTATGGGCAGGCACAAGGCTGACGGCCTTCTTTGCCCTTTTGCGCTCCACAAAGCCCGTGGCTACCAGCTTTTCGATGATGGCGGCGCGTGTGGCGGGCGTTCCCAAGCCCTTTCGCTCGGCGTCCTCCGGTGTATCGTCCTTTCCGGCAGTCTCCATGGCGGAGAGCAGCGTATCCTCCGTATAATGCTTGGGCGGCGCAGTTTTGCCCTCCTTTACGGCGGCTTCGGTGCAATCCAATACCTGCCCCTCCGACAGCTCCGGCAGCGCGGCGTCCTGCTTTTCCTGCGCGAGATACCGCTTCCAGCCGGTATCAAGGACGGTTCTACCCTTGGCGGTGAACTCGGTGCCGCCGCACTCCAGCGTAACGGCAGTTTCTGCATAGCGGTGGGCGTCGCTGACCGCACGGAGAAGCTGCCCTGCCACAAGGCGCAAAATCTCGCGCTCTCCCAGCGGCAGGACGGAGGTATCCGCCTTGCCCGCGCTGGCGGTGGGGAGAATGGCATGGTGGTCGCTGACCTTGCGGCTGTCGCAGACCTGTCTTGCGTTCACGCCCTCCGGTGCGGTGGTTTCGCAGATAACGGCGGCCACGGCTGCAAGCTCCGGCACGGAGGCTTCCAGATCGTCGGTGAGAAAGCGGCTGTCCGTGCGGGGGTAGGTGCAGAGCTTTTTCTCGTAGAGGGCTTGCAGGTAGTCAAGCGTCTGCTGTGCGGTGTAGCCGAGGCTGCGGTTGGCCTCCCGCTGGAGCGCGGTCAGGTCGTAGAGCCGGGGCGCGTTCTCCGTTTTCTCCGTGCGCTGCACCGCCTTGACCGTGACCGGCTGACCGGCGCAGGCAGCGGCGAGGGCGTCCGCAGCTTCTTTGTTCCCAAACTTTTCGGACACGGCGGCAAGGCTGCCGCAGCCGAGGCTCACAGTGTAAAAGGCTTCCGAGCGAAAGGCGGCGATCTCCGCCTCACGCTGGACGATGAGCGCCAGCGTCGGGGACAGGACACGCCCCACGTTGAGGGTGCGGTGGTAGAGGACGGAAAACAGGCGCGTGGCGTTGATGCCCACCAGCCAGTCCGCGCGGGCGCGGCAGAGGGCGGACTGGTGCAGCCCGTCGTACTCCCGTCCCGGACGAAGCTCTGCAAAACCCTTTCGGATGGCCTCGTCCTCCATGGAGGAGATCCACAGCCGCTTCATGGTCTTTGTGCAGCCCGCCATGTAGTAGACGGTGCGGAAGATAAGCTCCCCCTCGCGCCCCGCGTCACAGGCGTTGATGACCTCGGTCACGTCCTCCCGGCGCATGAGGTCCCGCAGCAGCTCGAACTGTTTGGCTTTGTCCGCTTTCAGCGTAAAGCGCCAGCTTGCGGGCAGGATGGGCAGATCGTCATAGCGCCACTTGGCGTACTTTTCATCGTACACATCCGCGCCCGCCAACTCTGCCAGATGCCCGAAGCACCAGCTTACAATGCAGCCGTTTCCCGAAAAATACCCGTCGTGCCGCTGCCTTGCGCCCAGCACGGCGGCAAGGGATAAGGCCACAGAGGGCTTTTCCGCGATCACTAATTTATGGTGTGTCATATTCATTTTTCTCCTTTTCTGCACAGCAAAAAGCAGCCCCGAAGGACTGCTTTTCGTGTCTGTTGTTCTAATCGTATGTGGGTCAGGGCCGTTCAAGGCACCGCTTCCGGTATCGCTCGGCAGCCTCGGCAAAGGCTTTGCGCTCGGCGTCGGTTGGGTCCCGTGTTCCATCCAAAAGGCGGCACTGTTCATAGCTTTCCACCGCGCCGGTCAGCCTGTCCAGCAGCGCCTCCGGCGTGAGGCAAATCTCAGCGGTGTCCCAATTTTCACGCCTGTCATCCCATGTGAGGTAGGTATAGCCGTGCCGGGTCGGCACCACCTCCACGCCGGTATCTTCTGTAAGGTGCTCCCTGAATGCCTCCAGCACCCCTTCAAAGCTCAGCATCCGTATCACATCCTTTTCCGCTGCATTTGGTCTTTCATGGGTACATTGTAGCATCGGTGGGAGAATGCGGCAAGGGTCGGGGTCCTAACGCTCCGGCGCTTTTGCCCGCAGTTTCTCCCGCAGGTCGGTGTCACGGTAGCAGGGACGGAGGCAGACGGTGCCGTAGCGGGAACAGCCGCAGCAGAAATGCCCCTCCGGGGCAGGGGTGCGCGGCGTTTCCTCTTTTCCTGGATAGGGGCGCTGCATCATCAGCCGCTCCAGCGGGTTTTTGGTGAAAAGGGTCATGCATCCGCGTCCTCCGTTTCCTCCGGCTCGTCCTCGTTTTCGTATTCCTCATCTTCATCCTCATCGCCGTAGTCGTAATCGTCCAAGTCCACAGGTCCCTTTGTGTCGGGCTTTTTCTTACGGAGCTTGAACCAATACAGCGCGCCGCCGCCCGCCATCAGGAGCAGCAGCACAATCACAACAAGACCGCTGCCGGACTTCTTTTCGCCGCCGTCCTTGTCGGGGCTGTCGCTCGTATCCGGCGTCGGGTCGGGCTCCGGCGTCTTTTCCGTAGCCTTTTCCTTGCCCATGCACTCCGTCATATTGGTCTTGCAGACTGCGCAGGCGGTGTTGACCGCACCTGCCTCGCACTTGTCCTTGCAGGAGCAGACGGGGGCGGAGTCCTCGTCGATGAGTGCAAGCAGGTCGCTTTCGTCCACAAGGTTCAAAAAGTAGGTTTCATACTGATCTCCGTCCTCGTCCAGCGGCTTATCGTAGTCAATCACCAGATAGAGGGTATGGCCGTTGCGGGTTTCCACCGCGATGAACTGCTTGTTGGTGTGCTTGTCGTAAAGCAGGTCGCGGGTGACGGCGCTGCCGTTTTGGGAAAAGCCCGTCCCTTTCTCAATGGCGACAGGCGCGCCGGTATCGGCGGGCTCCTGTGCTTTCGCCGGCTCGGCGGCGGCGGGCGTCTGTGCCGCAGCAGGCTTTCCCGTGCTGTCGGAGGCGTTGGAGGGCTTTACCGCACCGGTATTGCTGCCGTTGCTGCCGGTATTGCCGCTGCTGCCGGTATTGCCGGAGGGCTGCTTCCTGCAATCGCAGTCTGCGGGACAATGGGCGCTGTGCTGCTCTGGTGTGGGGCTGGGCGCAGGCGTTTCCTTTTCATAGAAGGGGTTGGCGATCACCACATAGCCCGTGCGGTTGCCCGCGTTGTCCACGCCCATGATGTAAAAGTGGGAATCCCGCGTGTTTTTGTCAATGCGGACGCTGAACTCGCCGTTTTGCAGGGTGGTGTAAAGCTCATCGTTCACATAGACCCCGGCTATGCCAGAGAGGGTGTCGGCGGCCTCCACGCGCAGCAGCGTACCGCTGACGCCTGCGCGAAGGACCGGCGCTTCAAGGTCTATGCAGCGCAGCTCCAGCGTCAGCGTATGCTCCGCGCCGAAGGGGTCGGTGACAAAGAAAAACACGATACCGTTGTCCGGCACCGTGTAGCGGGCGAGGCCGTTGTGGGCAAGCTGCTCCGTCAGGTCTGTCCTTTCGGCGGTTTCCCGAAGCGCCGCCTCTACCTTCTGCCAGCCCGCGTTGTTTTTGTCCCTGATGCGGACCGTGACCGTCACCGGCGCGTTGTGCCAGCCTGCCGGAATATCCGCGTCCAGCGCGTATTCCGCCTCCGGCTGCGGCGTTTCCGTCGTTTCAGGCGGCGCGGGAGCCGGTTCCTGTGTGTCCGGCGTTTCTTCGGGCGTGACGGGAAGCTCTGCCTCCATGATCTCCGGCGTGCTTTCCGGCGCGCCGCCTGCCGGGGAGTTCTCCATATCCGTCGCCATGGCCATGCCGGACATGGTGAAAAACATCAGGGCAAGGCAAAGGACGGCGGCAACGCCGCGCAGCAGCCGGTTGTTATTCTTCTTCATGCACATAGTCCGTATCCTCCTTGGTACTGGGTGTGATAAAGGGCGCGCCGCCCCTTTTGAGCTGTGTGAGGAACTGCGCCAGCTCCTCCATGCTCATGCCGGTGGCGCGGGCAAGGCCGATGATGTCGGTATTCTCCAGCTCGACGATGCTCTCGTCAAGCTCCCTGTTGCGGGAGCGGAGGGCGGCGATCTTTTCATCGTTTTTCGCCCGTTCAGCCTTGAGCTTTATAATCTTAGGGTTCATTTTTTCTCCTTTCAGTGAGATCAGGGCGGGGACAGCCGCCCGTAGGCAAGGAAGTGGGATTGCCAGTAGCTTGAAGCAAGGCTTGTGTACTGGATGGGGTCGCCGCAGTGAAGCATCATATCATTGCCGACGTAAATGCCCACATGGGATGCGCCCGCCGTGTCGTAGGTGCCTTGGAAGAACACCAGATCGCCGGGGCGCAGGTTGGCGGCGGATACCCTTGTGCAGATGCCCAGCAGCCCCGAAGCGCCCAGCCGCCCGAAGCTCCAGCCCACGCCGCAGTTGTTGTAGACATAGCTGACGAAGCCGGAGCAGTCGAACGAAGTAGCGGGAGAGCTGCCGCCCCAGACGTAGGGGTAGCCGAGATACTTCTCCGCCTCCTTGATGATGGCGGCGAACTGCTCATCCTCCAGCGCTTCCGGGGGTATCTCGTACTTTTCATAGTCGGCGGTGTAGTATTTCCCTATGTACTCCGAGCCGCCGAACAGGTCCGGGCGGTTGCCCAAAGTAGCCATATACATGGCGTAAAGGGAGAGCTGATCCTGCGACATGATATAGACCGGCACATGGGAGAGGTTAAAGTTTTCCAGCTTTACGGTGCAGATGTAATAGGTGTACGGCACCTGCACGTCGTACTCGTAGCTTTGCAGATTGCCGTCCGCGTCGGTGTAGTAGCCGGTACGGGTTTCCGTGCGGTATCTCGTTTCCGTAGCGACGGTTTCCGTTAGGATGTACTGCTTTTCAAACAACATCTCCAAGATGCCGCCGACCTCGGCTATCGTCCACTCTTTTCCTTTCAGGGCGGTAACGGCGGAAATCAGCACATAGGGGTCATGCTCGATGTCGTCCAGATCAAAATGGTACTCGTCGTAGTCGTGGGTGCTTTCGTAGGTGTCGAGATACTGCTGCAATTCCGCTTCCATGGCACAATATTGCGCCTCTGCCGCCAGCATATCCGCGTCCTCACTGGGGTAGGTGGATACGTTGACGCCGGTTGCCCCGCCCTGAATCAGCAGGGAGCAGGAGGACACGGTGCAGAGGATAAGGACGATTATTGCCGCGATGCCGCCCACGATAAGAAAGCCCTTTTTGTGACGGGCGATGAACTCGCCGGTTTTCTTTGTGTTCTCTGCGGCTTTCCGCGCCGCCTTTGCCGTGGCTTCGGAGGCTTTGACCGTATTCCCGGCGCTTTTTCCGGCTTTGGCGGCGGCGTACTCCCGCTTGATGGCCTGCTTCTGCTGCCAGCGTGAGTAGGGATTGCTGGAAAACTGCGGGTCATGGTGCTGTGCCGTTTTGTCCAGCGCACGGAGGTTGGCGCGGTCTGCCTTGGCCTCGGCGCGGTCTGCGCGACGGTAGGGCTTCTCCTTGTGGGAGCGATGGGCGTGCTGGGCAAGTCGCACGGCGCGCTCCGCCGCCTGCTCCACGCCGTGGGCGCTCTCCACACCCACATTGTCCTGCTCGTGCTCCCGAATCTCCCTGTGGACGGCAGATAGCGCCGCCGCACCGGGCGTGTCCCGCAGGGCGTGGGTGAGCTTGGAGGGTGGTCGCTTCTTGTCCACCTCCTCAAAGGAAAGGCGCGTTGTGACCGTGCCGGTTTTCGGGTCAACGACGCGCTGCTTTTTCTTTACGGTTTTCTTGGGTATCTTCGCCTCGGCCTTTTCCAGCTTCTTCATGCGCTTGTCCGCTTTTCGGATGGCCTTTTTCAGTTCCGGCGCTGCCAGCTCCTCGTCGGTAAACAGCAGCCGGGGCGAGCGCTTGCTCATGGAAATTCACCTCCGTTCGGGGCATACGGTACGCCGAGAAAGTCCAGCACCTTACCGCAGCCCAATTTATGGATACAGAAATCGTACTGCTTGGGATGTGTCAGCGCCATGCGCTGAAAGCGATTCGGCTCCTTTTCCAGATGAACGCCGAACATACAAAACATACAGCCGGTGCGCTTCGCGCCGGTGGTGGTCAGCCTGCCGTTTTCCTCCACGATCTCGCCGTAAACGGAGGAATACGGGATGCCGGTCATTCTGAGATATTCCAAAACGTCCTGCTCGGTCCAGAAGGACATGGGCTGCGAGGTGGGGTCCCGCTTGTGATAGGCGTTGCAGCCGATTTTGAGATAGACGCTCTGGCGGCGTGCGCTCTCACAGGCCATGGTCGCAATGATCTGCTTTCTACCGGTTTCCCGGTTATATCTGTGCAGGGGCCGCTCCTTCATGATGAAACAGCACTGATCGGAAACGAAAAACGGCGCATCCAGCAGGATACGCCATTTCATGTATCGTTCATTGTATTTTGAGGGCGTACCGTCCGCGTTCAAACCGTTCAGATGGCACAGCGCCCACGGGCTGCCACGCTTTGCATAGCGAACGCGCCGTGCCACGTCCTTGGAAACGACGGGATAGCCATATTCCGATATGACCTTTGAAAAGGGCATTTCAGGCCGCAGCCACGTTACATTGGGAACGGTTTTGACAAATTCCCGTATCTCCGGGTATTCCAGCCCCGTGTCCACAAACACGGCGGGAATGTCGGGGAACGCCCGCCGTGCAAGGTCCAGCAGAACGGTGCTGTCCTTGCCGCCCGAAAAGGAAACGGCGACCTTGCCGCCGTAGTGGTGATACCACTCGATGATCTTCGCCTGCGTCACGCGGATTTTCCGCTCCAGCGGCCACGCCTGCATGACGCTCAGATCCTGCCGGGTGTAGGCGTTCATACCGCGACACCTCCGATCCGTTTTTCTGCCAGCTTACAGTATTCCGGGTTCAGCTCAATGCCGATGTAGTGCCGTCCGAGCTGCTTTGCCACCGCCGCCGTAGTGCCGGAGCCGAGGAAGGGGTCCAGCACCACGCCTCCAGGCGGGCAGCCTGCCAGCAGGCAGGTTTCCGCCAGCTTTGGCGGGAAAGCGGCGAAATGCCCACCCTTGTACGGCACGGTGTTGATCTGCCAGACGTCGCGCTTGTTGCGAAGCTGAGGGATGTCCTCATCGGCGTACCCGTTCGGGCGGTGGTCGTTGAGGTGTTGGTGCTTCTGACCGGGAATATCCGCGGAATACTTGTTGCCTGCACCAAATCCGCGCTTCATCCGCGCAGGAGTGGAGGCCGCAACCGGCTCCGCGATGGCAGCGGCATCATAATAGTAGCGGCGGGACTTGGACAGCAGGAAAATATGCTCATAGCAGCGGCTTGGCCTGTCCTTGGTGCTTTCCGGCATGGGGTTCGCTTTCATCCAGATGATGTCCGAGCGCAGATACCAGCCGTCTGCGCGCAGAGCAAAGGCAAGCAGCCACGGGATGCCGATCATGTCCTTTGCCTTGCAGCCCTCCACCTTGCCGTTGAGGGCGACCACCTGACCGGTCCTGCCGTTGGGGTACTTGGGGTCAAGGCTTTCTCCCTGATTGCCCTTTCCGGCATAGGTGTCCGCGATATTGAGCCAGAGTGTTCCGTCCGGCGTGAGAACGCGCCTGACCTCCCGGAAAATGGAAGTCAGGCGCTCCACATACAGCGCTGGGGTTTCCTCCCGCCCGATCTGCCCGTCCACGCCGTAATCCCGCAGGGCGTAGTACGGCGGAGAGGTGATGCAGCAGTTCACGGAATTGTCCGGCAGGGTTTTCAGCACGGTCAGGGCGTCGCCGCAGTAGATGCGGTCAGCCTGCATAGTCGAACTCATCCCTTAGAAGCGTGGTAAGCCCCTCGACAGCCGTGAGGATGTCCCTGCACACGCCGGTCAACTCAGATATGGCCGGTTCTCCGTCATACTCAAATACGTCGGCGTCCTCATTGTCCTCGTCCACCTCACGCTCTGCGGCGTATTCGCGCTCCATGCGCTCGGCATACTCGCAGCAGCGTTCGCCGGGGCAGCAGGGATTATCCGCAGGAACGTAACCGGCGTATTCCGGCTCGATCAGGTCGTTTTCGATGAGGTCGGACAAGTCCGCAAGGTCATGGGACTTGAGGTAATTGAGCGCCCTGCCCCAAGAACTGAACATCTCCTCGCAGCGCTCGTCAAAGTCGAGGGTGGATCTGCGCACAAGGTCCAGATAGCCGTCCTTCTCGGCTCCGTTTTTGATGTAGTGCATGAGGATGGTCGCCATCCACAGCAGCTCCAGCTTTTCCTCGATGTGCCGCAGGTAGTCCTCGCCGTGGATCAGGTACAGATTTTCTTTTTCCATTGTGATGCTCTCCTTTACATTATTTATAGTAGAATCAGGTCAGGCGATCTCACCCAGCATGGTGAGAGACAGCGACTTGCCCTTGGGCGTGACAAGGGTATATACCCCCTGATGCCCGTTGACGGCGATATAGTCCTTTACGAAGAACAGACCGTCGCTGGCGGGCTTGGCATAGGGCAGGAGCGTACCGGAGGGCGCACGGTAGAGATAGCGCTTGCGGATGAGGAACGCGGTGAACATTTTCTCCGGCACCTTCAGCTCCTTTGCGGTGGCGCGGAGATTGGTGCAGCACTCCGGGTGAATGAAGGCGTCGTAGAAGTCCGCCTTGGGCTTTGCCAGACGCAGTTCCTGCTGAAGCAGTTCGTTTTTCCGCTGTTCCTCCAGCATCCGCTGCGCCATGAGCAGCACCAGCTCCGGGTTTTCCAGCACCTGCTCCAGCACGGATTTTGTCATGTACGCGCCGTGCTTGCGGATGGCCGGAATGACCTCATGGGTGATCCAGCGCTTGAACGCCTTTGCCTCCGGCTTGCGGGAGGTGATCACCAGCGAATACAGCCCGGGTTCGTTGATGATTGCCATGCGCTGTTTCCCGCCAAGGGTATCAATAGTACTGATACCCTTTTCATCATCATCCAGACGCTCAACCGTCATGCTCGGATTCCCCAGTTCCAGCGCTTTGCACACATCCGCCGCTACGAACCACGGCTCGCCGTTGAGGTTCAGCGTTCGCACCTTTCCAAAGGCTTCGTTTTCAAAAATCATCAGTTTGTTTTCCATCGTGCAATTCCTTTCTTGTTTTGTTATGCAGTCTGCTCCTGTGGCTTGGTGGTGAGCAGGTCATAGAGTTCCCCGCGGGGGAAACGGTCTACAAAGGGAAGAATGACGTTGCCGTAAAAAAGCAGCCCTTCGCCTTCACCGCTGTGGGTGACATACGAGAGCTGATGCGGGGAGATATTGAGCTGCTTGGCGAGAATCTGCCGGTCGCCGCTGGCCTGATTGAGCATGAGGATGAAATCGCTGTTCTCAAAGATGTTCTCCACCTCGCGGGAGGAGAGCAGGTCCTTGACATTCTGGGTGATGCCGGTGGGGATACCTCCCCACTTGCGGAAGCGCTTCCAGATTTCCACGGTGTAGGCGGCGGTCTGCTCCTCGCGCAGCAAAAGGTGCATTTCGTCAATGTAGTAGCGGGTGGATTTGTGGGCTTCCCGGTTGACGGTGACGCGGTTCCACACGGCGTCCTGTACGATGAGCATCCCGATCTTTTTGAGCTGCTTGCCAAGCTCCTTGATGTCGAAGGACACGATGCGGTTGGCGATGTTGATGTTGGTGCGGTGGTTGAACACGTTGAGGGAGCCGGAAACGTAGATTTCCAAAGCCGTGGCGATGTACTGCGCCTCCTTTTCCTCCTGCTGCCGCAGCTCGTTATACAAGTCCTCCAGAATCGGCATATTCTCCGGCTTCGGGTCGCTGAGATAATCCCGGTACACCATGCGCACACAGCGGTCGATGATGGTCTTTTCCACCGGCATGAGGCCGTCCTTGCCGCCCACGATCAGCTCGCAGAGGGAGAGGATGAAGTCGGATTTCAGGCTCAGCGGGTTTTCATCGTCGCTGTAATTGAGATTCAAGTCCATGGGGTTGATGTAGTGCGGGCTTGTGGGGGAGATTTTAATGACCTGTCCGTGCAGGCGCTCCACCAGCGGTCCGTATTCGGCTTCGGGGTCGCAGATGATGATGTCATCGTCAGTAACGAGGAACACGTTGGCGATCTCCCGCTTCGCCGCAAAGCTCTTGCCGCTTCCGGGCGTACCAAGGATGAGGCCGTTGGGGTTCTTGAGACGCTTGCGATCTACCATGATGAGGTTGTTTGAGAGGGCGTTCAGCCCGCAGTACAGGGCTTCCTTGCCATCCTGAAACAGCTCCTGCGTGGTAAAGGGGATAAAAATAGCGACGCTTGATGTGGTCAGGCCCCGCTGTATCTCGATCTGGTTCAGTCCTAACGGCAGAGAGGACATCAGCCCCTCCTCCTGCCGGAAATCAAGGCGTGTGAGCTGGCAGTTGTACTTCTGGGCGATGGAGGCCGCCTGAAATACGTTGTTGTCAAGCTGCTGGCGGCCGCCTGCGGTGTTGACCACAATAAAGGTCAGCAGGAACATTCGCTCGTTGCGGCTTTGCAGGTCTTGCAGCAGCTTCTTCGCCTCCGTGCCGTAGGTGGCAAGGTCCGAGGGGATGATGTCCATGTCGTATCCGGCGCGGACAGCCTTTTTCTGCTCCTCGATGGTCATTTTCTGCAAATCCGTGATCTTCCGCTTGATGGTCTTGATGGCCTTGACCTGATCCACGGACTGGACGTGCATACTGACGATGAGGGAGCTTTCCGTGTCGAGGAAGTCCGCCAGCATCCTGTCGTTCAGCTCCGGCGCTAAAATCTGCAAGAAGCTGGCGCAGCCGATGCGCCTGCCGACGCCGAAGGAGCGCCCGGTGCGGAACTCAAAGGAGCTGGGCGCGATGAAGTCCTTGACCGAAAGCCCGGAGGGTGCCAGCCAGTCCCACGAGAAGCGGAACGGCTCCTGCTCATCCATGTGCAGCATCCCGTGCAGCAGCCGCAGCCGCTCCGTGCCGTTCATCGGCTCCGCCGCCACACCGAGGCGCTTGAAGTTGTTGAGGATGTCCGTTTCGATGCGCTCCAGCCTCGGCTTTGCCGCTTTCAGCCCGTCCGCCTCCACGCCGAAGGTCAGGTACTTGGTCTTGATGAGGCCATTGTTGCCGCGGGCAAGCTGGTTCTGGAGCATCTGGGTATATTCCAGACGGATGCTGTCAAAATCGTCGCCCTGCGGCGAGATGGTGATGTACCTTGCGTAATTGTCCTTGTTGGCGGACATATTCACAAAGGAGAGCTGAAAGCGCACGGAGCTGTCAAAGTAGTTGAGGAAGTCGCACCAGCCGTCAAAGATGGCGGTCTTGTCCTCGTTCTGGTTGAGCTGATAGTTGATGTCCTGAAACTGGACGGTTTTCGTGTAGTAACTGTCCGTCACGCGGCAGATGCCGTCGGGGAACATCCGCTGGAACGGGATGCTGTCCTGTGCGGACTTCTGTTTCTTATCCTGCCGCTTCGCTCTTGCGATGGCGGCCTCGATCTGCCTGCGTTCGGCGCGGGTGAGTTTTGTGCGGGTGGACAATGCGATACACCTCCCGGTCTAAATTGTCCTGCCGTTCCAGAACGGCGTAGAAATTATTGGTTGCGTAAGGGCGCTGCTTGGGGCGCAGGAAGCAGACCTGCACGATGTTGCGGACGATCTTTTCAAGGGGCTGTCCGTTCTTCTCATACATGGCCAGCAGGAAAAAGGGCAGCATGAGCAGGATCATGCAGATCGCCGCCGCGCTGACGCCGGTGTGGGCTTTGAGCAGGAAGAACAGCGGAACGCCCAGCGCCGCACCAGCGCCGAAGCAGATGAGCTGGCGCTTCGTCAGGTTCAGCAGCACCTTGGTCTTGACCGCGTTCAGGTCTTTGGGTACGGGGACGTATGCCATGTTGATTTCACCTCCCTAATGGCTGTTGAAGATTGACTTTGCGAGACTGCTGGTTTTGAACAGGGTGAAGCAGAGCAGCACCGTGTAGCCCATGCACAGCCAGATGGCCGTGGAAATGTTGTCATCTATGAGCATATTCTGTACCAGCACCGCATAGATGGCGATGCAGATGATGATGAGAAAGCCCTGAAACGCCAGCGCCAGCAGGCTTCTCAGGTAGTTTTGTCCCATGCCGCCCCATTCCTTGCCCATCATGGTGGCCATGGGGATGGGCGCGATGCTGGTGACGAGGTATATCTCGATCATTCTGCCGTAGATGATGATGAAAATGCAGATGGTCAGCGCCCACATGGTGAAGCCCACCACGAAGGATTGTAGCCACAGCCCCAAGAGCGACCACACGTTCATCTCCAGCAGCCGCGCCTCAAGGTCCGCGATATGGTCGGCAAGGTTGATGGAGGTGTTGCCCACGATAAGGCCGGAGGCGCGGTTGACCACGCTCTGCGCCGCCTCAAATACGCCCATGACGATGTTCCATGTGTTGGACACGATGAGCACGGCAGCAGCCGTCTTGAATACCCAGCGAAAGAATACCCATGTGTCGATGTCGTGGAGGTTATTTCGGTCTGCTATGAGCTGGATCAGCTCCAGCGTCATCACAAAGGCGAGGATCACGCCGGCGATGGGCAGTATCACGTTGTCCGAGAGGGAGCGGATCATGCTGTAAATATTGGCGTTCCACGCCTGCGGGGTGCTGCCGATGTGTCCCGCCGCCTCCGCGACCTTGGCGTTGACGTTATCAAAGAGGCCAGTGAGGTTGTCCATGATGCCCCCGACCAGCAGCTCCTTGAGCCATTCGGTGAATTTTTCCCATATCAAATCCAATGGGTCAGCCCTCCTTTCCCGCCCCCGCCCGCGTCAGGCGGGCAGGGGCGAAGGGTTTCAGTGTGCGGCACTGTACGGCTTAACCGAACAGCCCTTTGAGCAGCGGCACGAGAATCATACCGATGAGCGCCACACCGCCGCCCGCCATGAGCTGTTTCATCCCTTGCGATTTTGCGCCCGGATTATCATTTCCGTAGCCCTCCAGCAGGTTGATCACGCCCCAGATGCCAAGACCGGCTCCGAGGGCAATGACGAGGGTCTGCAACACATCGACTGCGCTATTGAAGAAATCCATATTTTATGTGCCGGAATCGTTTCTTTATGGTTTTTACGATGGAAACCGCAAAGCCGGAATGAGCTGGCCGCTGTGTGCGGCTGTCGATTCCGGCTTCTCCTTTCAAATTTTCGGTTGTGCTTTCCTCCGACTTTGCGTTTCGCGTGTGTCTGCTGCATTGTCGGCGTCCTCCTTTACGGAATGGGTGTCTGATGTATATATAAAAATCCGCCCATTCAGGCGGATTCTGAACCTGCGGCCGCGCCCGTGTCAAAGACCTCAAATTCCTCCTCCGGCTTCAGCTTGAGCTTTGTGGAGAGGAATTTCTCGATGTCAAAGGCGTTCTTGGGATTCGCGTCCGAAAGATACTTGTAGTTGGGGTGTTTTGTGATGTCGTATTTGTCGGATAGGAACGGCCTTACGCCGCGCAGCTGCAAGATACACTTGCCGCCATTAAGAACGGCAAGCTCATCCTGACTCATCAGCTCCTTGCCGAGCTTCTGATAGTTCAGGCTGTGGGAAACCTCGCGCCCACGGGATTCTCCCGTGTTGAAGGTGTCAATGGTTTCCTTGCCCAGCGCGGCGGACAGTTCCTTTAAGGTGGTCGGCTCCTTGCCGCCGAGGAACACGGAGCTATCGCAGTTGCCGATGATGGTGTCGCAGTTGTCCTTGTAGAGCGCCTTGAGCTGGCTCTGTGCCTGCAAGACAAGGCAGGCGGAGATCTCGCGGCTGCGGATGGTGGCCATCAGCTTCTCCAGCTTGGGAATCTGCCCGATGTTGGCGCACTCGTCGATGAGGCAGCGCACATGGACAGGCAGCCTGCCACCGTACACATCGTCCGCCTTGTCGCACAGGAGGTTGAATAGCTGGGTGTAGACCATGCTGGCAAGGAAGTTGAAGGTGTCGTCTGTGTCGGAAATGATGATAAACAGCGCCGTTTTCCGGTCGCCCAGCGTGTCCAGCTCCAGCTCGTCATACGCCGTGATCTCCCGCAGCTCCTGAATGTCAAAGGGAGCGAGGCGCGCGCCGCAGCTAATTAGAATACTTTTCGCTGTTTTGCCCGCCGCTAAGCGATATTTGGCATATTGGCGCACGGCGAAGTGATGCGGCTCCCGTTTTGCCAGTTCCTCAAACATCAGATCGACGGGATTTTTGAAGTCCTCGTCGTCCTCCCGCACCTCCATGGTGTTGATCATTTCGATGAGGGTGGCGAAGTTCTGCTCCTCCACCGGCGCTTCGTAGTAGATATACCCGATGAGCGCCGTGTAGAGCAGCGTCTCCGCCTTGCGCCAGAAGTCGTCGCCGGATTTTCCGTCCCCCTGCGTGTTGGCAATCAGCGTCGTGACCAGCTTCAGAATGTCCTTCTCGCTGTGGAGATACGCGAAGGGGTTGTAGTGGTGGGACTTTTTGAAGTTAATCGTGTTCAGTATCTTGATCTTATACTGGTTCCGCTGGAGTAATTTTCCACATTCGACCACGATGCTGCCTTTTGGATCGGTGACAACGTAGGAACTGTGTAATTGCATGAGATTTGGCTTAATGAAAAACCGCGTCTTGCCGCTGCCGGAGCCGCCCACCACCAGCACGTTTTTGTTCCGCGCGGTTTTCGGGTCCTTGGGTCGGCTGTTCATGGTCAGCCGCTCCGTCTGGGTGAGAATGACGTTGTTGGCAAAGGTGGGGTCTACATAGGGCTTGATGTCCTCTGCGTTGCCCCATCTTGCGCTGCCGTACTCGATATTCTTCCGAAACTTCCGCGCGTTCTTCCCCTTGACGTAGACGGCAAGCCGGATGAGCAGGGCGGCGGCAGCGCCCACACACAGGTCGATGGGGTGGAAGCTGGGCAGCGCCGATTGGAACGCGGCGGCGAAGCCCTCCATGATGTGCAGCGACTTTTGTGAAAAGTCCGCGCCGGGAGCCAGCCGCGCCGCCTGCCCCAGCTTGGTGGCAAAGAGCGCGATAAAGACATAGGGAAGATTGGGAAGCAGGAGCTTCTTTACGTTGATCTGCTTCATAGCTCCAGCCCCTTATCCTTGCTCCGGGACTTGTCCGGCGTAAGGGACAGCACCTTCGCCTTGAGCGCGCGGAGCTGCTCCAGCACCGAGGGTTTATCCTGCGAGGCCCGCTTGACCTCTTTTGCGGTGTATTCCCGGAACGCCGCCGTCAGTGCGTCGGCGTCGCGGGCTTTGAAGAAAACAAGGTATTTGGGAATATCCCCGGACTTATCCTTTTTCAGAGCAAAATCCACGCCGTATTTCCGTGCCACGCGCTCAAAGGATTTGATGTTGCTGTCGGTGATCTCGATGTTGGATACGCCCTGATTCTGCCCGATGAGCTGCTTCACCGTCTGCTTGCCGGTGGGCTTCTCCGGCGCGGCGCGGGCCTTTTGCAGCCGCTTCTCCTTGCGGCTTGCCAGATATTTCAGAATGGCGGCTTTCAGCAGCCGCCCAGTGAGCTTGGTTGCGCTGATGACCAGCGTGACCGCTCTGTTTTCCACTTCCTCCTGCATGGGTCATCCCTCCTTTTTTCGGTCATATTCAGCCCTTGCCCCGCAGCCCGTCGCCGTACATATCGTGGTTGACGAGGGCGGAATAGTAGCTGCCCATGGTGCTGGGAGCGTTGAACAGCGAGGCAAGCAGGTATTTCTTGATGTTGCGGACGTAGGTGGTGTTCTGCTTCAGGCAGTCAAAGACGTAGCCGATGTGCATGGAATTGACGCGCAGCAGCTTTTCCTTCACCATCTCTGCCGGATACTCGTCCCCGGCCACCACGATGGTCTGTCTGCGGGAGCAGAGGGTTTCCGCCATGAGGTCCACCACCTCGTCAAGCTGCTCCTTGTCCTGCTGCGGGTCCTGCGTGAGAATGTCGTACTCGATATTTTCCTTGACGAGTTCTCGCGCTGCCTCGTATCCCATCCCATCGCATCCCGCGCCCTGCAAGTGGGCTGGGGGATAGATAGGATCAGGATTTGATATGTCCGTACTTAATCCATTTGGTATTTCTTTTTCTTTACTTCTTCTATCTTTATTTAATTGCGCGGGCTTTTCCGTATATGGCTCCGCCGTATCCGGGGTATCCAGATACGGGTTTTCCGTATCTGGTGAAGCCGTATCCGGCAAGGGCGGATGCGGGGATTCATAGATCGTGTACTCGGTGTCGGTGATCCTGCCCTTACTGTCACGAATCTGGCGGCGGACAAGGTAGCCTCTGACCTCCAGCTCTTTCAGCGCTGCGCCGATGGCGTCCACGCCCTCCTTGCAGATGGCGGCAAGCCCGCGGGTGGTGTAGTCCCACTCATCGGTCAAAGAGAGCATTTTGGACAGCAGGCCGATGGCTTTCAGCGTCAGACCGGTGTCCCGCAGGTGGTAATTGGACATGACCGTGTAATTGTGGTTCTTCTCCACGCGAAATACTGCCACGGTGTTCACCTCCCCTCGGAGGGAAAAAGCAGCCCCGCAGACGGAGCGTTTCCCCCTGCTTCGCGGCGGATGAGGCGGCGGAGGGTATATCCCCGCTGCCCGCGTCTTTCGGTAATTTTTAGGGCGTCCAGCCCGAAACGGGCGATGAGCAGGGCGTTGATGAGCAGCCGGAACGCCTCATCCGGGATAATCTGCGGCTCCGCAAGGTCGCCCTGCGTGACCTCCGCCGTGTGGCAGTAAAGGCTCTTTGCCGCCATGAGCAGCGTGTAGTCATGGGATGAGATGCCGCGCCTGCGGGCGTAGCGGAAGTCGATGCCGCCGCGGAAGAAGCAGTTGAAGGTCCTGTCCGCAAGCTCCTTGTTGGAGGTCAGCAGATACAGCGCGGCGAAGAACTCTGGCGTGTCGCGCTCCTTGCGGCAGCCCAGCAGCAGCCGCAGGGTCTCCATGCGCTTCCTGTGGGCGTTGTCCTGCCACATGGTGCCGGGAAAGCTCTCCGCCAGCCGCATGATTCTTGCGGTCAGGCGCGGACGGTACGGAAACAGCTCCGCGACGGCCTCCGCATAGCCCACCGTACCGGCTTCCATACGCTCGGCAAGGCAGGGGCAGGACAGGGCGGTGCAGCCCAGCTTTTTGACATATTCCGTGCAGAGGACGCAGGAAACGTCCTCCGGCTTATACTTGAACGTGTTGATATACATGGCTTTGCTCCTCTCTGGATATGACAAAACCGGGCAAAGAAAGCTCTCTGCCCGGTCGGTGTCGTGGTTGTCTGCGGTCGTATTCGGTTATCTGGACTGGTCACGCTGGCGCTTGCGCAGCCATGCGTCCAGCAGCTTCAGGATGGTTTCCTCCATCTTCTGCGGCGTATAGGAGCGCGGGAAGTATTTGCGCAGCTTGTCCGCCGAGAGGACGACGTTATAGCCCTCCGGTTTTTTCTGCTCCATCATGATGTCCAGCATGGTGTCGTCGTTGAGCTTGCCGTCGCGGGAGAGCTTTTTCATGCGCTGCGCCTGAGAAAGCGAGGGCGTAGCCTGCTCGCTGTCGATGGCGGTCAGGAGCATCTGCTGTTCCTCCGGCTTGAGGTAAGAAATCTCCACGGCAGGGGTCATGCCGATCTTCTTCTCGTCCACCATTTGCTGAAGCTCCGGGGTGAGTTCGGTCAGGCGGATGTAGCGCTGTACCTGAGATTTACTTTCACCGGCTTCGTCCGCAACGATCTCGACGCTGCGCTTCCCATCAAAATTGTGCCCAACTTGGTCACAATTTTCTTCGGGTAGGTTTTCAGCCTCTTTTGCCGGTCTGCCAGCCTTGCGGCGGATAGCTTCAAGCTTCATTTTATACGCCTGCGCCCGTTCGGAGGGAAGGATGTTCTCGCGCTGGATGTTGCTGTCCACCATGAGGATGGTGGCGGTGTCGTCGTCCATCTGCCGCACGATGCAGGGCATGGCGGAAAGCCCCGCCAGCTCGCTGCCGTGCCTGCGCCGGTGTCCGGCGATGATCTCATATCCGCCGCCCTCACGGGGACGGACGATGGCAGGGACGAGAACGCCGTACTGCCGGATGCTCTCCGTCGTTTCCTGCATGGCCTCGTCGTCCCGCACCTTGAAGGGGTGGTTGGGGAAGTCGTGCAGCTCCGACAGCGGGAGCAGCGTGATTTTATTCTCTTGCGCAGCCGCAGCGGTCTTTGCCCCGCGCTTCGCTTTGCTTTTCGGTTCTTCCATGTTCGTGTTCCTCCTCGTTGAAAGCGGCAGGAACGAAAAAGGGAGAATGACTGAAGTTACCGCCATTCTCCCATGAAAACAACTATGCGATTGTGATTTCAGCCCCTTGACCGTCTGAAGGAGAGGTATCTGATCGAGAGCCATCTCGCCGCAAACCCGCATGAATACTGCATTTTTGCTGTTTGCGCTTCACCTTCCCGAACGACGTATGTTCAACGAGTATTACGCCAGAGACACCAGCCGTAAAATCCGTTCCACTTTCCAGTCCAAAGGCAAGTCCGGCAAGCACCTCACAGGCACGGTCATTTACGGCTATCTCTGGAACGAAGCCAGAGACCAATGGTTGGTTGACCCCGAAGCCGCTGATGTGGTCAAGCGCATCTTTGCCATGACGATTGAGGGCTACGGTCCGTATCAGATCGCCAGCAAGCTGAAAGAAGAAAAAGTCCTCATTCCGTCCGCTTACCTTGCCCAGCACGGCGAGGGCGTGAACAAAAACAAGACTTTCAAAGATGTGTACGGCTGGGGTT
>OLOL01000958.1_pt1 | contig 27208 bp, 17 predicted proteins | sample 1673081 | NCBI WGS metagenome assembly OLOL01 (sample SAMEA3136753, study PRJEB25190) | human gut metagenome
AATCCGCACGTATGCAGGTATATTTCATCGATAATGATGATTATTTCCAGAATCGGATGCAGGCTATGGACGAAAACGGCATAGAGTATGACGACAACGACAGCCGCGCTATCTTCTATGCGCGTGGTGTATTGGAAACCGTGAAGAAACTTCGCTGGTGTCCCGATGTAATTCACTGTCATGGCTGGATGACAGCGTTAGCACCTCTTTATATTAAGAAAGCGTACAAGGATGAACCGTCGTTCCGTGATGCCAAAGTTGTATTCTCTGTATATGAAGACGACTTCAAAAATACACTCAGTGACGACTTTGCAACTAAATTAATGTTGAAAGGAATATCTAAGGATGATTTAAGCAACTTAAAAGAACCGGTAGATTATGCCGCCCTTTGCAAACTCGCCGTGGATTATTCGGACGGAGTGATACAAAACAGCAAAAAGGTGAATGAATCTATCATTGAATATGCCCGTCAATCAGGTAAACTGATACTTGATTATCAGAACCCGGAGAACTATGCAGATGCTTGCAACGAGTTCTACGATCAGGTATGGGATGCCACTGCGAACAAAGAAGAAGAATAAAAATCAAGATACGACGATCATGAAAGCAAAATACGCCTTAATAGCTTTACTGGCAATCACTTTTTTCGGATGTGACGATAACACAGCCGGATTAGGACTGGGAATGTTTCCGGGAAGTGACCAGAATATCAATGGAAAACTGACTACATTTGACGTAACAACAAAATCTGTACACGCAGGTGAAGTATATGCAAAGACCAGCACCGGATACGTGGGAAAATTCACAGATGATACATTCGGTACATATGAGGCAGGCTTTTTATCTGAACTGAACTGTCCGGAAGGATTGAGTTTCTCTGAAATGTACAAAGAAAATGAAGCAGGGACTAAAGCCACAGGAAGTTTGGTTACTAGTTTTGATAATATAGAAATAGATAGTAAGATTAAAGATAGATTTACTTTAATCAAAGATGAGAATAATCACGTAATAGGCAATTGCCAAATAAATATCTACCTATGGTATAGTAGTTATTTCGGTGACTCACTAACTGCGTGCCGTTTAAGCATCTACGAATTAGATAAAAGGTTGAATGAAGAAGAGGCATATTATACCAATATTAATCCGGAGGATTATTACAAACAATCAGATTTATTAGGAACTAAAGCATATACTGCCGTAGATTTATCAGTAAGTGATTCTATTCGTAAACTTGATACATACGTGCCAAGTGTAAGTATTCGATTAGATCAAGCCAAAGCAGAGAAATTAGGACAGAAACTTTTCAAAGCTGACAGAAAAGATTTCTACAAGGCTTTTCCTGATCTATTCAGTGGCATATATGTAAAAAGTGATTATGGAGATGGTACTGTACTTTATATCAGTCAAGTACAAATGGATGTTGTTTCCATTGAATATGTGACAGATAGTATTACTGGAATTAAGCTAAAATCTAAAGTTAATGAGGAAAAGGACTCTATACAGTATACTGGCCGCACCTTCAATTCTACACGTGAAATTATTCAAGCTAATAGATTAGCAAATGATACAGAAGCTATTCAGAAGTGTATTGATAATTCTGATTGGACCTATTTAAAAAGTCCGGCTGGTATTTTTACTCAGGTCACTCTCCCTGTTAGCCAAATAGCAGAAAAACTTGAAGGTGATACATTGAACGCCGTTAAATTAGGAATTCCTATTTATAACGAAACTAGCGATAAGAAATTTGGGATGTCTATGCCTAGAAACGTTTTACTGATACGTAAAAAATATAAAGAAAGCTTCTTTGAGAATAATCAACTAAGTGATGGCGTTACTTCATCGCTATTCACCCAGACTTCTTCTACAACTAATCTCACTGAATACACGTACAATAATATCACTAAATTGATAAATGACTGTTTAAAAGATAGAGCAGCAGCAGACAAGGAAATACAAGAGAAAAAATCTATCACTTTCCAAACATTTAATGATGAAGGGAAAATAGAGAACCATACTGTTAATAACATAAAAGACTGGGAAGAGCTCAGTGATTGGAATAAAGCCATACTAATTCCAGTACTTGTAACAACAGATGCCAGTTCAAACGGTTATTATGGTAGCAGTTCTAATGTCATTGGTATCCAACATGACTTAAAACCAGGTTATGTACGCTTGAAAGGTGGATTAAAAGGAGAAGAGAAAGATTCTCAGGGCAATCCTGTATACCCAGAAAACATATTAAAACTCGAAGTTGTCTCTACAAACTTTGGTTCTACGAAAGCGAAATAAATAGCAGGAGAATATCATAAAAAATAGCGCGGACTACTTACTAATTGTGTAATCTGCGCTATTATTTTAAAAAGGATATTTATTAAATACTATTTTCTATATACAACAGAACCGTGAGTCTGATATACATCTCACTCACGGTTCTGTTGTATATAGAATTTTATTTTATTCTTCTTTCTTTGTAACAGTCTTCTTGGCCCGTCCGACCGCTTTCTTTGATTCAGCAGTTTTCTTGGTCGCTGATTTCTTAGCAGTAGGTTCTTTCTTTACCACCGACTCTTTTGCCACAACAACCTTCTTGGCCGCAGTTTTTTTAGCAGCCGTTTCCTTTTCGGCTTTTGCTTGCCACTTAGCTACTTCTTTCTGCAATTCAGTAATCTCATCACCCTGATTCTTAATAGTAGTCAAAAGAGAATTAAGTTCTTCACTATCCACATCTTCAGGATACAAAGAATTAACTCGTTTGATAAAGTCACCTAAGATATTCATGTAGTTGGTAAAAGCATCATAAGGAGAGTCATAGATACCACGATTCAACCAGATACCTGTATTCTTCGTTGTCATAAAACGGAAGTTATTACTAGCCTGCAAATAATCCCAGTCCTGCTTGATACGGCGATCGTCACTCAAATGCACACGTTCGGCAACGCTATATAGTTTATTAAAAGCTTCACGTTGAAGAACATTACCCAGCCAACTGCTCGTATCTCTTTCCTCATCTACCCATGACATCGGATAAGGAACATCAAGTTGAGAAACAGATTTCAACTTCGTTACAATCTCAGTCGGTGTAGAGAAAGTAATTCCTTTAGCTCTCGCACATTCCGGCAATGCTTTCAGGAATTCAAGAATATTGGAAGACAATGGTTGAGCCATACCAAGAGCACTCAATTCCATAAAGATATTGATTACTTGTTCTTCTTGCGGTAGCACATCAATCCAGTTGATATATTTATCAGCAAACAAAGGATATTCCGCCCAATCCGAATTAGAGAAACGCAGACTGATATCATCCGAAAGTTTGAAGTCCCTCAACAACAATTTAAGACTAGGTGCCTGGTTACAATGATATACATAATGCGGACTCTTCCAGCCCAACACATGTTTTGCCCCTTCCGTCAACATCCCCTTAAAGCCCATAGAAGCTACCAAGCCACCGATTTCATCGGAATAAATCAAGCTAGAATTACGGAATACTTTCGGTTCTTTACCAAACATTTGCTTCATCTTATCACGCTGGCGAAGTACTTCTTCGCGAAAACAATCCTCATTGGCCAGTGATGATAAGCCATGTGAATATGGTTCACAAAGGAATTCACAACATCCTGTATCATTCAACTGGTGCAATAAATCAATGACCGCCGGAGCATGGATTTCAAGCTGTTCCAAAGCTACTCCCGAGATAGAAAGCGCTACCTTGAAAGCACCGCCCGAACTTTTCGCCATCTCAATCAATGTACTAAGGGCAGGGAGATATGAACGTTCAGCAACTTCATTCATACCTGTTTCATTCGCATAGTCATCATAATAGTAATGATCATTACCGATATCGAAGAAACGATAACGTTTCAAATGGATAATTTGATGTATTTCAAAATAAAGACAGATAGTTCTCATTTTTATTTATTGTTTTGTTATTTACCATAGTTTCTTAACACATCCTCGTAAAGAGCACGAATTCTCAAGCCAACCTTTTCCCAAGTAATCCCATCAACTTCTTTCTTTCCTTCGTCCCGAAGATACTCGAAAAGAGATTGATTGGTGCAAAGAGAATAAATAGCATCAGCCATAGCATGAATATCCCAATAGTCGGTTTTAATCACCTTATCAAGAATTTCACCACACCCCGATTGCTTCGAAATAATAGAAGGTGTACCACACTGCATTGCCTCCAACGGAGCAATACCAAAAGGTTCGGAAACGGACGGCATAACAAATACGTCACTATTCTTATAAACCTCATATACCTGTTTACCTTTCATAAAGCCGGGGAAATGGAAGCGATCGGCAATACCACGTTCCGCCACCAAGTTAATCATGGCATTCAACATATCGCCTGAACCTGCCATAACAAAACGGATATTACGAGTACGCTGCAAAACAAGTGCCGCAGCCTCCACAAAGTATTCCGGTCCCTTCTGCATAGTTATACGCCCGAGGAAGGTTACCACTTTTTCTTTTGGATGTTCAGGACGCGGAATATCTAAAAGTTCCTGAGACAATGGATAAACAGCATTGTGCATAGCAAATACCTTTCTAGGGTCCTGATGATATTCGTTAATCACTGTGCGGCGAGTAAGTTCAGATACACACATAATACAATCAGCATGATCCATCCCGTTCTTCTCTATAGAATAAACAGTAGGATTGACTTTACCGCGAGAACGGTCGAAATCAGTGGCATGTACATGAATACAAAGCGGTTTGCCACTTACCATTTTGGCATGTACACCGGCAGGATAAGTCAGCCAGTCGTGCGCATGGATAATATCAAATTCCTGCTGACGAGCCACTACTCCGGCAATGATCGAGAAGTTATTAATTTCCTCGTGCAAGTTTCCGGGATAACCTCCTGCAAACTCCATACATCCCAAATCATTGACGTGCATATAAGAAAAATCGGCATAAATATGATCGCGGAAAGAATAGTATTCTTCCGGAGACATCTCCAACAAGCGAGACTTCAAGTAGTCATAATTGATATCACGCCATACAATAGGTACTTGGTTCATACCGATTATTTTTAAGAACTTTTCTTCTTCGCCGCTAGGCTTAGGCATACAAAAGATTGTTTCCATGTCACCTTGCAAGCTCAATCCCTTAGTTATTCCGTAAGAAGCAACCGCAAGACCACCATATATTTTGGGAGGGAATTCCCATCCAAACATTAAAACTTTCATCTTCGTTCCTCCTTTTTTAATAATACTTAGACAGTAGCTTTAAAACACGCAATATTTCTGCCACATTCATTGCAAACGATACCGCGCCACGTCCTTTGAAAGGTGGGTTTCCATCAAATAATTCGGCAATGGAGCCCACACAATGGCTTGTCATCTCATCATCATAGCTAATCAACTGGCGTTCGACAAATGACAGTCCGCTCATCTTATAGATTCGCAAATAAGCCTCCAGATAGAATCCCATTAGCCAAGGCCATGCGGTTCCCTGATGATAAGCATAATCCCGCTGTACCTGCGGACCTACATAATTCGGATTATATCCGCCACTCTTCGGGCTCAACGAACGGATTCCCTTCGGAGTAAGCAATTCCTTAGTCACAATATCAAGCACTTGTTTCTTTTGCGCCCTATCTAAAGGAGAATAATCAAATGCTACTGTAAATATCATGTTAGGGCGTACACTCCAATCCATCATATTACCATCCACATAATCAAGCAAATACCCATATTCGTTCCGGAACACATCCACAAATGACTTTCCGGTCACTTCAGCTTGTGCGTCAAGTACATCTGCAAAAATTGCATCTCCACCTTCACGCACTAGATCTGCCACAAAACGCAGCGCATTATACCATAAAGCATTAAACTCAACAATATATCCTGTACGGGGAATTACCGGATGACCGTTTACGGTAGAGTTCATCCATGTAATCGCTTTTTCCGTACCATTTGCATAAAGCAGCCCGTTTTCATGCAAGAAAAGGTTATCATGTTTCCGCTGACGGATATATTCCATGATATCTTTCAGAAGCTCTCCATATTTCTGACGACATTGCTCTCGGGAAGTCTCTTTTGCATATTGTTGCAGAGCCCAAACAGCCCAAAGCAAAACATCAGGATGTTCCATCTCATAGATTTTGTAACCCACAGGTTCTTCATTAATGAAGTTACGAATTGCTTTTTCCGCTGTTTTCATCACATCCTCAAACTGGTCGATTTCGTCAATAGCAAGCGTCAGCCCCGGCAAAGCAATAAACATATCGCGTGCACGGCATTTAAACCATGGATAACCGGCAAGGATATAATGTTCACCTTCCTGTTGATTGTGATATTGGTGAGCAGAATTTTTCAGACAGTGATAAAAACTATCACGCGGTGTACGATCAGCCACTTCCACCTCAAATGTCTGTTTCAGTCTCCGAGGGGATATTTCTGAAGTCCCGGCCGAGAATACAATACTCTCCCCTTTCTTTATATCCACCTCAAAATAACCGGGAACATAAAGATCTTCATTGAAATCATACCCGCGTTCCTGTTCCTTCGGGTATTCAATGCCACGATACCAGTCGGGTAGGAAATGGAACTCACATTTTTTGTTCAACTGCATATACAGTTCTGGATAACCCGGATACATACAAGTCCTTATACCGTTTTCCACAAGTTGATACTCGCGGCTTGCCTGTGCATTTTCGTGAGTATACTCGCGTACACTTCTGAAAGCAAGGAACGGACGGAAGCGCAAAGTCGTTGCCGAATGCGCATCAAGTAAAGTATAACGAATCAGGATTCTATTTTCATGATGTACAAAGATTTTTTCTTTGCGGAGAATTACTCCTCCAACACGGTAAGTTGTCGCCGGGATATGTTCACAATCAAACTCACGGATATACTTGTGCCCGTTGGGACTAAAGTTGTTCCCCTGATATTTATGCAATCCCAAGTTAAACTCCGCACCATGTTGAATTACCGTTTCATCAAGAGAAGATAGCAGCACATGATTTTCATCGTCGAGATTGGGAACGGGAATCACCAACAGGCCGTGATATTTGCGTGTGTTACAATCAACAATCGTTGTACAATGATAAGCTCCTGCCTTGTTCGTCCGGAGAATTTCTCTCTGCAGAGATTCTTCCAGATTCGTCATGAGGGTCTTGTCAAATCGTAAATAACTCATAGTTGTGCATTATTTAAAGGTTAATTATTGGCTATTATATCATACTTGTATTTATTACTATATCGCATACAGAATGGTTGTAGCACCATATATAACAGGTACAATGTCCAAATGTACAAATTCTAGATAAAAACAAAAATAAAAAGGGTTTTTATTTTCAGATTTTGTGCAAATATTCGTAGTATTGCGTAAAATATCTAAAGAAAAGAAAGTCATGAAACAAGATATTCAGCGTATCATGCTAGCTGCAGCAAAGCCACTGTTTCTTATTTTCATTCTTTATATGCTCAAGATTGTAGAGGTCGGGATGCATTGGGATCTCTCTCACTTGGGGATATATCCTATGGAAAAACGTGGAGTTTTCGGTATTCTGACTCATCCGTTGATACACAGTGGATTCAGTCATTTACTGGCTAATACGCTCCCGCTATTTTTCTTATCATGGTGTCTTTTTTACTTTTACCGGGGAATAGCGGGAAAAATTTTTATCCTGATTTGGATCGGTGCCGGACTACTTACCTTTATTATAGGTAAACCGGGCTGGCATATAGGTGCCAGCGGATTAATCTACGGTCTTGCCTTTTTCCTTTTTTTCAGTGGCATTCTCCGCAAATACGTACCACTTATTGCCATTTCTCTGCTTGTCACCTTTTTATACGGAGGAATTATCTGGCATATGTTCCCCTATTTCTCTCCCGCCAATATGTCGTGGGAAGGACATCTAAGCGGTGGAATTATGGGAACACTCTGTGCCCTAGCTTTTGTGAATCACGGGCCTCAACGCCCGGAACCTTTTGCAGATGAAAAGGATGATGACGAGGAAGAAGAGGAGAATCCGAAGGAGGAATTTTCCAATCAGGACTTATGCAATGCCTCAATCAACAACGTTATATTCGCCGTAAACAACCTGACAGAGATAGCCAACAGGATAATTCCAAAGAACTTGCGAATAATATAAATACCACCTTTCCCGAGGAATCGTTCCACACGACCGGTCATACTCACAACAAAGAAAACCCAGACCATATTCAGAACCAAGGCGATGATAATATTAATGCTGGCATATTCTGCCCGAAGGGAAAGCAAGGTAGTAAAAGCTCCGGCACCGGCTAAAAGAGGAAAAACAAGCGGAACTAGAGTAGCTTCTTTGATAGGTCCCTGATTTTTGAAGATTTCAATATCCAGAATCATTTCCAAAGACATGAGGAAAATAACAAATGCACCTGCAACAGCAAAAGATTCAATATCTACATGGAAGAGTTTCAGCATCATGTCCCCTGCATAAAAGAAACCTATCAAGAGGGCAAAAGAGATGACGGTAGCTTTCGTTGCATTCACGTCCTTCCCTTTTTCCTTTAGGTTTATTATAATAGGTATGGAGCCAATAATATCTATTACTGCAAAAAGTACGATAAATGCACTGACCATCTGCTGCCAATTAAATAACAACATTTCGCCTTTCAGCTTTTCAAAGCAATTAACAAAGCTATTAACGATCAACTGCCAATCAAAACCTGCAAACATAATTTCCTCCTTTTTTTCTGCAAATATACTCTATTTTTATGCATTCAAACAATAAAAAAAACAAAAAGAAGGGTCAGATGTTGACAGCAGTATTGTATAATGAGTAAATTTGTACAATAAATAAGAGATAACAACGTATGGAAACAATGTTCGACACTTTGCTCCAATTGCCTTTATTTCAAGGTCTTTGCCATGAAGATTTCACTAGTATTTTGGATAAGGTAAAGCTACATTTTATCAAGCATAAAGCCGGAGAAACTATCATTGAGAATGGTAGTCCTTGTAAGCAACTCCGTTTCCTGTTAAAAGGTAAAGTATCTATCGTCACCACTTCCAAAGAAAACATATACACTGTCATTGAGCAAATGGAAGCACCATATCTGATAGAACCACAATCGTTATTCGGCATGAATACGAATTACGCATCCTCTTATATAGCGCATACAGAAGCCCACACAATCAGTATTAGTAAAGCCTTCGTACTTAGCGACCTGTTTAATTACGATATATTCCGGCTCAACTATATGAATATTGTCAGCAATCGTGCACAAAATCTTTACTCCCGACTATGGGAAGAACCGACTATAGACTTAAAGGAGAAGATTTCCCGCTTCTTCTTACTGCATTGCGAGAAAACACAAGGAGAAAAGATATTCAAAGTAAAAATGGATGATTTAGCTCGCTATTTAGACGATACCCGTCTGAATACTTCCAAAGCACTTAACGAATTACAGGATAAAGGATTGATTGAGTTGCGACGAAAAGAAATTCTTATTCCTGATGCACAGAAGCTCATTATATAAATTAAGTTATATTATTTATACCACCTATGAAAACAACACATTTACACCTCTTTCTTTTTATTCTTTTTTTAGGTTGCACTTCATCACTAACAGCACAATATAAGTGGTTCAATCCACAAAAAGAAAGTTTTCCGGTCGTCCGTGGACAAGCATGGCAAGAAGATCCCGCAGGATTTTACACACGACTTCCACAACGGGCTAAAGATAAAGTACGAAAAGCGGTATGGGACTTATCACTCCAAAGCGCAGGACTCTCCATTGCATTTCGTTCCAATGCTCCGGAAATAAAAATTCGTTATGTTGTGAAAGGCGCTCTTTCCATGCCACACATGCCAGCAACTGGTGTCTCTGGCATTGATTTATATGCAACCGACAATAATGGTCAAGAGCGTTGGTGTGTTGGACGGTATGTTATGCAGGATACCATTACATACGATTTTAGCGGACTTTCGTATGCCGCAAAAACCGGAAAAGGTTTTGAATATCAATTATTTCTACCTCTTTACAACAGTGTGTCATGGCTAGAAATCGGTGTACCCGAGAACACTTCTTTCCGTTTTCTTCCCGTCTCACAAGAAAAACCCCTGGTTATTTACGGAACTTCCATTGCACAAGGGGCGTGTGCCTCCCGTCCGGGTATGGCATGGGGAAATATTTTAAATAGAAAGTCGGAACATCCCGTCATCAATTTGGGATTCTCCGGCAATGGCAAACTCGAGAGCGAACTATTCGACTTATTGTCCGAGATTGATGCAAAACTGTTTATCATTGACTGTATGCCCAACCTACCGGGAAAGAGTGCAGAAGTGATATACGACCGTACCTTAAAAGGAGTAAAGAAATTACGCGAAACCAGCAAAGCACCTATTTTACTAGTAGAGCATGACGGATATGCCAACGATGTCACTTCCGAAAAAGCAGAAGAATCATACCGCGTAGCTAATACTGAATTGCGAAAAGCATACAATACTTTACAAGAAGAACAAATTCCGGATATCTATTATCTGACAAAGGAAGAAATAGGTATTCCGGCAGACGGTATGGTAGACGGAGTTCATTCTACTGATTTAGGTATGCAGCAATATGCAGACAGTTATTTAAAAAAGATACGGGAAATATTACATGAAAAGAATGAAGGTCCCACTTCATGTATTCCATGCAAACAACAAAGAGATTCCTATGATTGGTACGCGCGTCATGAAGAAATCCTTAAATTAAACCGAGAAAATGCCCCGGAAATCATTATGATAGGTAACTCTATCACGCATTACTGGGCCGGCGAGCCTACTGCACCGACACAACGTGGAAAAGAAGCTTGGGACAAGCTATTCAAAAACAGGTCAGTTCGCAATCTCGGTTTCGGCTGGGATAAAACAGAAAACGTATTGTGGCGCATCTACCATGGCGAATTGGACGGTTTCAAAGCAAATATGATTTTTCTACTGATAGGAACTAATAATCTTCAATTTAATACAGATAAAGAAATTCTGCAAGGTATTCTTCAGGTTACCGAAGCTATTAAAATACGCCAACCACAAGCTAAATTATGCGTAATGGGAATCCTCCCAAGAGCAAACACAGAAAAACGTATTCAGCAAATTAACAAAGAACTTCGTAAGAAGCTAGAACAGAATTGTATTTATATAAACTTAAGCAATCTGTTGACAGATAAAAATGGCATTATCAATTCATCCTTATTCAGCGATGGACTTCATCCTAATACTAAAGGATATGAGAAAATAGCAGAGGTTTTAAAAACTTACCTAGATAATTAGATAGATAGTTAATTATATAATTCCCTGTTTAGGTAGCACAAATAGGATCATTTTGTCTACGATTACTAAACGACAAACATATAACCACCATTAAAAAATAGTTTTTCCCTTTTCTTATTTATGTTTCTAAAAGATTAAATTAATAGCTAAGTTGTAGTAGAACTTAATAATTTTCTAAATTATAATAGAAGTGCTTAGCTCTCCATAGGCGATTTTGCTTTAAAAGTTCATTTTGTTTTTAATTCTCCGCAAATATATTAATTGATTTTAAAATATCAAGCTAATATTTCATTTATTTTGCATTCTCCCGCAAATTAAATCTACTTTTTTAGATACCAACTTTATACCATTACTCTTTTTTAATAAATATCACAACTTTAACAAACTGATTATCATAGATATAGATTAAATTAGGCTAAGTTCTACTACGACTTATTCTAAACTGAATATTATAAAATATTCCCCTTAATTTAATATTTATGAGAAAGAAAACTTTAAAAATCAAGTTCTTTCTGCTATTTTGCTCACTTGCAGGTTATTCAACCATCATTTCAGCACAGGACAAAACAGTGAAGGAAAAGAATGAAAAAGACTCGACAATCATTTCCATACCCTATGGAAGTAAGTTAAAAACAGAGTTTAGCGGTGCATCCGATGTAATCTCCGGTAAAGTATTGGAGAATGTGCCTGTACAGCATTTATCCAATGCATTGTCAGGAAGAATATCGGGGTTAACTACGATTCAGCGAAGTGGAGAACCGGGCAATGACGAAGCTTCCATTTATATACGTGGAATACGTAGCAATGGAAATGGCGCACTTGTACTAATCGATGGACAAGAACGCAATTACTACGGTATGGTACAAACTCAGGAAATTGAAAGAGTGACCATATTAAAAGATGCTTCTGCTATCGCTCTTTATGGTATGCGAGGCGCGAACGGAGTTATCCTGATTGAAACCAAATCCGGACGTCTCGGAAAACCTAGAGTCAGCCTTAACATTCAAGGGATATATCAGCAGAACATGAGAGTTCCCAAAGCTGTTAACGCGGCAGAATATGCTCAATCCTACAATGAAGCGAACATTAATGACGGTTTGAATCCTTTCTACACGGAAACGGAGATCAATAAATTCGCCAATCATTCAGACCCGGAGCGCTACCCAGATGTCGACTGGATAGGAAACTTGCTTAAAAAAGGAACTTTCATGCAGCGATATAATGCCACAGTAGAAGGAGGTTCCGGGCGTACCCGTTATTTCGTCTCATTAGGATATACCGGACAAGCAGGAATGTTTAATACTGAAAAAGAGCAGAATTACAGTACCAACACAGAATTTTCCCGAATCAACTTTCGCTCGAACGTAGACTTCGACATCACCTCTACGACCCTGTTATCAGTAAAATTAGACGGTTGGATGCAAAGCGAAAACTCTCCTTATCATGACCAAGCACAACAATATATATTCCAGAATCTGTTGAAAACGCCGGCTACAGCATTTCCTATGTACTATAAAGATACCCATAACTATGTAGACCAGTCAGGGAATCCTATCAAATCACAACCGGGAGACCGTATTGTTGCAGGCAATGATAAATATATCAATCCGTGGGCTATTTTGAACAGAGGTGGCTACACAGCGATCGATAAACGTTATGGCGCCTTTTCTGTATCACTGAAACAGGATCTGGATTTCCTTCTGAAGGGTTTATCGCTCTACGGACAGATTTCTATGGACGTATACAACTTACAAAAACAAAACCGTACCCGCTCTTTCAATTATTACACACTTCAAAATAACGGAGTACTCCAAAAATATGGAACTAGTGAAGAAATGATATCAAATGCTGCCATGAAATATGGTGATGCACGTAACACCACATTAAATTTTAAACTTAGCTACAATCGTATTTCCGGTAAGCACAATGTTTCGGGAATGATGTTTTACGACCAATATGAATACAATCAAAGTATTGTGCTTCCCTATCGCTACCAAACAGTTGGTGGCTGGTTTGCATATAAATACGATAACAGATACCAGATAGATGCCACTTTCGGCTATCAAGGTTCTTACAAATTCAATAATGAGAACCGCTGGGGATTGTCTCCTACTGTCTCCTTGGCATGGTACGCATCCAACGAGAAATTCTTTGATGTGTTAAAGCCCGCTATTTCTAATCTAAAGATACGCGGTAGTATCGGTAAGGTAAACAATGACCGTGCAGTATCTGCGTATATGTATATGAGCCGTCTTCAGAATTTGAATGAAGGAATCTATTTTGGTAATGACATGGCGCAATATACTTCTCTATTGGAAACCCAACAAGCCAATCCTTCTGCTACCTACGAGAAATCTACTCAAATAAATCTAGGGGCAGACTTAGGAATGTTCTCTAATCGTCTGAACGCAACATTCGACATTTGGAAGGATCGTCGCACCGGTGTATACACCATTCCCTCCACATTTTCATCCATGTTGGGATATACTACTATCTATATGCCAGGCAAGAATATCGGGAAAATGGAAACCAAAGGTTTGGAAGGTAGCCTAAACTGGAAAGATAACATAGGTAAAGATTTCACATATTTCCTTAGTGGTAACATTTCATACAGCAAAAACAAAGTCATTGATATGGACGAAGCCTTGCAACCGTATGACTATATGTATTCCAAAGGACACCCTTATGGTACTTCACTAGTCTATATTGCCGATGGTATTTTCCAATCGTATGAAGAAATTGCGGCAGCTCCTGTTCACACATTGAACAGCGTCGTTCCCGGAGACATACGATATAAAGATATCAACGGAGACGGTAAGATAGATGAAAAAGATCGGGTACGTTACGGATACACGGATGTTCCTCAAGTGTTCTATGGCTTCAGTCTTGGAGGAAGCTATAAAGGATTTTCTCTGTCCGTGCTATTCCAAGGGGCAGCTAAAGTATCTAAAATGCTATCTTCATACACAGCGTTTGCATTCTACAATAACGGAAATATGTATGAACACCAAAGAAATAGATGGACACCGGAAAACCCTTCTGTCAACAACCCAAGATTTACAACTAAAGCTGCGGGTTCAAGCAACAACAGTCTTTCGTCTACCTATTGGCAACGGGACGCCTCTTATCTAAGACTAAAGAATGTAGAACTGTCGTATAATCTACCAACCAAAGTGGTCCGTTCCATCGGTCTTGAAGAACTCCGTATCTTCTTAAATGGCCAGAACCTGCTCACATTTGATAAACTAGACGTTATTGACCCGGAGGCCTATGGCAATGGCGTCGCTTATCCGCTCCAACGCTCATTCAGCGCCGGAATAAACATTAAATTTTAACTAACTATGAGAACGATTAAACATATACTCATAACAGGTTGTATTGCTCTTGCAGTTTCTTCATGCGACTATCTGGACCAACAACCTTATGAATACTGGCAACCGGAAGAGACATTTATTGATTATAACAAAACAATCCAAATGCTGAATAGCGTTTACGTTTCCATGCCCAATGGATACCAAAGTAACTATACAGCATTCCTCGACGCGTCTACAGATGACGGTGCTTATGTAGACCCCGCCAATGCAATGTATAAACTGGGACAAGGATACGCAACCGAAATTAGTCCGATAGAAAACCGTTGGGCCGATTTATACATCGGTATCCGACGTACACTTTATTTCGAGCAGTACATTCCTCTCCTACAAAACAATGCAGGTTGGACAGATGCACAAGTTGAAAGTTATAAAGAACTGGCCATAGCAGAGAGTAAATCGGTCCGTGCACTCTATTACTTCGAGTTAATCAAAAGGTATGGAGGAGTTCCGCTCGTGAAAAAGACATATACTCTTGATGATAAAGAGATTATAACATTACCCCGCAATAATTTCAGCGATTGCGTCGATTATATTGTAAATTTATGCAATGAAGCCAGCGAAATATTTACGCGCTACAATTATATCACCAATCAATATCGTGGTTTTGGTTTTTTATCAGCCAGTACATGCCCGTTGGCTATTAAGGCAAAAACGCTGGCGTACGCAGCGAGTCCATTATTCAACAATGTACAAAATCCGATACTCGGCTATACTGACGGAAACGTACAAGAAAGGTGGAAACTTGCTGCTAAAGCTTTGAAAACCGTAATTGACCTTGCTCCGAGTAAATTGTATTTATACCCAAACTTTGAAAAACTGTTTATCATACAGCCAAACCAAAATACTGAATATATAGTATATACCGGAAATCCAAAAAACTATATGCTGGAACTTTACAATTACCCTCCTTCACTGTTGGGTTCGGGAGGTACTTGTCCTTCCCATAATCTGGTATGCGCTTTCGAGAAGAAGGATGGTAGTGCCAACGATATGCAATCAGATACCCGATTCGAGAATATGGATCCTCGTTTTGATGTTACGATCGTTCGTGACGGAAGTATTTTGGGAGCAAGAGGAGCAATCGACATCAGCGACCCCAACAGTCAGGATGCTATCGGCAAAGTCAATCTTCGTTCTACCGTTACAGGTTATTATTTACGCAAATTCCTTGATACGAATATAAACCTGTCAGCTCAAACAATAACGAGTACCTATCACTACTTCCCTGTCATTCGCTTGGCAGACATCTATTTGCTATACGCCGAAGCCATGAACGAAGCATACGGACCGAATGATGCAGCCGATTTGGGGTGGACAGCTCTCGAAGCTTTGAATAAAGTAAGAACACGTGCAGGAATAACAGTCCCATACACTACAACTTCTCAAACGGAAATGACAAAGAAAATAAGAAATGAAAGACGGGTTGAACTGGCATTCGAAGATCAACGCTATTTTGACTTGAGAAGATGGAAAACAGCCGAAAAAGATTTGAACCAGCCACTAATGGGATTCAGAATAGAGCGGCAAGATAATGGAGTTGTGTCCACACATGAGTTTGTTGTCGACGGACAAAGGAAATTTAATACAAAGATGTATTATTCTCCTATCCCCTACTCAGAAATGCAGTTAAATACAAATTTAGTACAGAATCCCGGTTGGAGATAACAATCTAAAAATCGTATAATATGAAAAAATGGTATATATTAATGCTACTAATGAGCTTATGGTTCATAGGAGCGCAAGCACAAGAAACCGTAAGAGGTGTTGTTACAGATGCCGCCGGCGAACCATTAATTGGTGCCAATGTGGTAGAAAAAGGACAACCCAGTAATGGAACAATTACAAATCTTGACGGCAAATTCACATTAAAGGTAACCAGTAACAAGGCTATTATTGCTATTTCAATGATAGGAATGAAAACTGTGGAAGTTACCGTTCCCAAAGATGGAAAGACACTTACCGTAAGACTCCATGATGACGCACAAACCTTGGACGAAGTAGTGGTTGTAGCTTATGGGCAACAGAAAAAGGTATCAGTTACCGGATCTATTTCTGCTGTGGGCAATCGAGAACTGAAACAAGGTCCTACTTCCAGTGTCACAAACAGTCTGACAGGACGTATTCCCGGACTGGTAACACGTCAAACCAGCGGACGTCCCGGTGAAGACGCTACCGCACTCTATATTCGTGGCCGTGCTACGGTGAACGATGCTTCTCCGTTGATTATGGTAGATGGCATCGAACGTGACTTTTCACAAATCGACCCGGACGAAATAGAAAGTATTTCCGTATTGAAAGATGCATCTGCTACTGCCGTTTATGGTGTACGTGGAGCGAACGGAGTTATCCTTGTGACTACAAAACGTGGTAATTCCGGTAAAGCTAAAGTTTCTTTCTCCGGTGAATTCGGTATTACACAAATCAACCGTATCACAAAAATGGTAAATGCCGAAGAATACGCAACATTGATGAATGAAGGTTTGGTGAATGAAGGCCAAGCACCGAAATATACAGAACATGATATGCAATTATACCGCGACCAGTCCAGCCCGTTTACTCATCCGGACAACGACTATATAGATATGTTTACTAAACTAGGTACACAACAGAAGTATAATGTCAATGTATCGGGAGGTAACGAACGGCTTAAATATTTTGTATCATTAGGCTATTTTCATCAGAACGGAACCTACGAAACTGATATCGAAAAATTAAAAAAGAAACCGGATCTGGCCAAATTGATTGCCATTAACCCGGAACTGGATAATTTACTCCAGCAACCAGACTACAACTCTGCCTACTACTATAATCGTTTCAACGTACGAACCAACCTAGATATACAAGTTACTAAAGACTTCAGTATTGGCGTTGACTTCAGCTATCGTACCGGAAGCAAGAACCGTCCCAACTCCGAAGGAGATGCCAGCCGTGCATTTAACAATATGACCCGTACACCTGCCAATGCATTCCCGCTAGTCAACGAAAACGGAACTTTTGCAGCCGTTCCAAATCTTGTGAGAGCCAACCCACTACACGCATTCCTCTATCAGGGATATAGAAAGGACAACGACAGTGCTTTGGAAGGAACTGTAAAACTGAACTACGATTTACATGCTATTACTAAAGGATTGAGTATCGGAGGTAAATTCTCCTACAATAGTTATATCGAAGACAACGGTATGGGCTTGAATGTGGTGGAACCTGTATGGAAATATAATGAGAATGGAACATACCAACGCCTACTTGCCAAAGTATTCCCTTCTCTCATCAATTTTGCATCCGGAGCAAAAAAACGTGTATACTGGGAAGCATTCGTGAATTATTCACGTCAATTTGCAGAAAAACATAATGTTTCGGGACTTATTTTATACAACTATAACTCTCACCAAGCACCGGGCGATGGTGAATATGGAGGGCTACCGCAGGTATATCAAGGACTGGTAGTCCGTGCCAACTATGATTTTGAAGGTAAATACTTAGTAGAAATCAATTTAGGATACAATGGTTCCAACAGATTTGTTGAAGGCGAACGATATGCATTATTCCCTTCCGCATCCGTAGGCTGGATTGTTACTAACGAATCTTTCCTAAAAGACAGCAAACTATTACCTTACTGGAAAATAAGAGCTTCATTAGGACAAGTCGGTAATGACAAATTCGGAAGTAATTTTGCCTATTATTCGGAAGCGACCTATGCCGCAGGCACCAATTACAATTTCGGTGAATCTCCAACTGCAGCCAGTGGAGGACTCTTGGAAGGAAAAGCAGCACAGATTGTAAGTTGGGAACGTTCTACCAAATTCAATATCGGTATGGACACACGCTGGTTTGAAGGTAAATTAACCTTGAATGCCGAATACTTCCGCGAAAACCGTACCAACATCTTGAAAACTCCCTCACGCACCAACATCATTTCCGGAGTGACAAGTTTTTCTCCACAAAATCTAATGGAAGTAAAAAATCAAGGTGTAGAAGTAGAAGTAGGATGGGATCATAAGATCAAAGACTTCGGCTATCGCATCAAAGCAAACATTGCCTACAACCACAATGAGATTATCGAACAAAATGAACAGATACGTAAATATCCTTATATGAACCGTACCGGAGGTTCTATCGGACAACAGTTCTCACTGATAGCCGACGGATTCTACAATACATATGCCGAAATCGCAGCCGGCCCGACGCAATACGGCACCTTACAACCTGGAGACGTCCGTTTCCGTGATATCAACGGAGACGGTGTTATCAATGATTACGACATAGCACCTTTCGGTTTCTCGGATGTACCCGAAATAACCGGCTCATTCCAAGTTGGTCTGTCTTACAAAAACTTCGACCTGACCGTTATGTTCCAGGGAGCAACACGTGTAACAATTCCACTGACAGGTGAAGTTGCATGGGAGTTCTTCAATCTTGGTTCTGCTCTTGCCGACAGACATTTGGCCAGATGGACTCCCGAAACACAGCAAACTGCGACTTATCATCGTATGAGCAATTCTTCAGGCTCCAATCAGAACAACTTCAAATCATCTTCAATGTATTTGTATGACGCTTCTTATCTGCGACTGAAGAATGTAGAGTTATCCTACAACTTCCCTAAAAAGTGGTTTACCCACACCCCGATATCCGCATTAAGGATGTATGTCAACGGATTCAACCTGCTTACTTGGGATAAGTTAAAAGTGATCGACCCGGAAGCACAACCTGCCAATCGCGGAAACTTCTACCCTCAGCAAAGAATCTAAAAACTTGGAGTAAACGTTACATTCTAACCTCTGATAACAATTCGATATATGAAGAAAAATATTATTCTAACAGCCTTTTCCCTACTGCTCCTATACGGATGTACCGGTGATATGGAACGAATCCAGACAGGAACAAATACGGAAGAATTAATCTATGCAGACGCAGCAAAGACAAGGCAGATTTTAAATAACCTATATGCCCGCACGCGTCTAACACAAGGTAGCTTCTCCAGTTTCTCCGGAGATGGAGTAACTTTCCTTGACTGTGCAACAGACAACGCATATGCACCTATTGAATATTCATCAGCACATACGCATGGTAAGTCAACCATGTCTGCCTCTGATATTGCAATGAACGGAGGACATCCCTGGACCTTCTATTACAATAGTATCCGTAACGCAACTCTATTTATACAAAAAGTAGACAAATCGGTACTGTCTGATGAAGAAAAAGCCTCCTCAAAATTACAAGCGCGTTTCTTACGGGCGCTGTATTATGCAGAATTATACCGTTGGTACGGAGGAGTCGTGTTGCTGGGAGATGAAATCATCTCTCCTACCGACTTGGACCGTTCGCGTTCAACTGCAGAAGCAACCGTCGACTATATCGTTTCCGAACTGGCAGATGTTGCATCACAACTTCCATTAGAATGGGACGCCCCCAATTACGGGCGTGCTACCAAAGGAGCGGCACTGGCCTACATAGCCCGTACCAAACTTTATGCTGCCAGCAAACTAAACAACCCGTCTATGGATCGTAAGAAATGGGAAGATGCCAGAGACGCATTATCAGCAGTCATGGGATTGAATATCTATGATTTATATTATGACACGCAAAATCCGGAATTAAGTTATGCACATTATTTCTGCGAGCGTAAAACCAAAGAAAATATATATACATATCTACTCGCTGCCAATGCCACCATGCATAGTAATCTTCCCCAAGGAGCTCCCTGGAATGAAAAATCTTATGTTGGATGTACTCCCACTCAGAATCTGGTAGATGCTTACGACATGAAAGACGGTACTGAACCAATCACCGGATACGATGCCAATGGCCAGCCTATCATTAATAAAAATTCAGGATATGACGATAAGAATCCTTATGAAAACCGGGATCCACGCCTTAAAATGACAATCTTTTATCATGGCAACACATTCGATCTTAATGGTTCCCAACAAGCGTTGGATATGACTGACGTAGATGATAAAAGCAAATCATCCGGTTATCTCGTCCTGAAATATCTCGACGATAGAATCGGACACAAAAGTTCGGGAAACTCCAATTATGACTGTAACCCCCAAATGATACGTTATGCGGAAATATTACTTGGGTATGCAGAGACACTTAATGAATTGGGTGACAGCAAAAATGCAGTAAAAACAGTCAACCTGATACGCAAACGTGCCGGTGTAGGAGAATTAGATGAAAACAAAAATTGGAATAAGGACGAACTCAGACAGCGCATCTACAAAGAATATCGTGTAGAATTTGCATTCGAAGACAATCGTTTCTTCGATGCCCGCCGATGGGCCAAAGCGGAAGAATGGTTCTCTAAACCAGTATACAAGGTTACTGTAACAGGCAGCCTAGAAAATCCTACATATACCAGAAGCCTGCTGGAAGAACGTATTTTTCTTTCCAAATGTTACCATTTCCCAATCCCGCAGCAAGAAGTTGACAACAGTCAGAATATTGAACAAAACGCCGGGTGGTAATCAGATTTATAAACCAATAATTTTACAATAATATGAAAGCAAAACATTTATTTTATACGTTATTTATCTTCCTGTTTTCACTTACCTCTTGTGAAAATGAAGCTAATATTGATTATGTTCCTACTGTACTATTCAATTTTGAAGGAGGAACGAACTTGGTAACTACTCCGAAAGGTATCAAAGAATATACGGTAAAAGGAAGCATCACTTCTACAGCAGGACTTACCTCCTTCGTTATCAGCACAGCCAATGCTGAAACCGGTGCGGCGATATCTGTCATCGAGAGTACCAGACAAACATTTGACGAACCTAAAAGTAATTATGATTTTTCATATACTATAACAAACCTGTCAGAAAACAAAGCGATCAAAATTAGTGTAACTGATGCTGAAGGAGAAGACTTTCAGAAAAACTTTGTAGTAGAAATCACTCCTGCTGTTATCTTTTCTGAACATAGTGATAAGAAATTGGAATCAGTTGACAAATATTGGGGAGTATTCTATGCCGAATGGTTATATGGCCGCATCTATAAGAGCCGTGAAGCGGGTCAATATGCTGCTGAAGTTAATATAGGTATGGAAAATAAGAATGGAAAAGCAGTATTAATCTCTCCTGCCAAGCATAGCTTAACCTTTAACGGTGCTCGCAATACTAAATTCGGAGTTACGAATATGACCTTAGAACAGTTCAACGCAATCAGCAGAATTGATGACACTCCTCTAAAGAATTTGTCACCAACAACAGAAAGTATTGAAATAGAGAATGGAAAAGTATATGCATACCAGACGCAAGATGGACAAAAAGGAGTGGTATATATTCAAAACCTGACTGGTAATGCCGGTAGTTCTGACGATCCGACGGTTACGGCAACGATTGTCACCAAGTTACAAGCGAAATAAACAGTTATCAACATAAGTTATACGGAATAGGGTGTGTCTCTCATTGACAAGACAGAGACGCACCCTATTCAATTTTGTTTCAAAGGTTTAAAACTATTTGTTTCCCGTAATGAAACTGGAAGTTTCAAGCCTTGGGAACAAAAGTTTCAAGCGTCTGAAACTAAAGTTTCTCCATGATGAAACTAAAGTTTCCCACCGGTGAAACTATGGTTTCTGTACGGCGAAACCAAAGGTTCCAATGCATGAAACTATTGGTTTTGCCGTATGAAACAGTTTGTTTGCCGAGATGAAAATAAAATAGCCCCAACTTTATTCAAGTTGAGGCTACTCAAGTATCATCTAAAAAGGACTTATTTTATTCCCATTCGATTGTTGCAGGCGGTTTGGAACTAATATCATAGGTTACACGGTTCACACCTTTTACCTTATTAATAATGTCATTCGAAATTTTACCTAAGAACTCGTAAGGCAAATGCGCCCAATCGGCAGTCATAGCATCCGTAGATGTCACGGCACGCAAGGCAACTGCTCTTTCGTAAGTACGCTCATCTCCCATTACACCGACAGACTGTACCGGCAACAGGATAACACCTGCCTGCCATACTTGATCATATAATCCCCAATCACGCAATCCCTGAATAAAGATATCATCCGCATCCTGCAAGATACGTACCTTCTCCGGCGTAATATCTCCCAGAATACGTACTGCCAACCCCGGTCCCGGGAACGGATGACGGGTAATCAGATGTTCCGGCATACCCAACTCACGGCCTACACGACGAACTTCATCCTTAAACAACAAACGAAGCGGCTCGCACAACTTTAGATTCATTTTCTCCGGAAGGCCCCCTACATTATGGTGACTCTTAATCACTGTACCTGTGATAGACAATGATTCTATGCAATCCGGATAAATAGTACCCTGCGCCAACCATTTTACATCTTTTATTTTGTGAGCTTCTACATCGAACACATCAATAAAGCCCTTACCGATAATCTTACGTTTACCTTCCGGTTCCGTTACACCGGCCAATTCCGCAAAGAACTGCTCACTGGCATCCACACCAATCACGTTCAGGCCAAGGCATTCGTAATCGTTCATCACATTCTTGAACTCATTCTTACGCAACATACCATGATCTACGAAGATACAAGTCAAATTCTTGCCAATAGCCCTGTTCAGCAACACGGCAGCTACAGAAGAATCCACACCACCACTCAAACCGAGCACTACTTTATCATCACCCAACTGTGCTTTCAATTCAGCAACTGTGCTTTCGATAAAAGAAGCCGGTGACCAATCCTGCTTGCACCCACAAACCCCGACTACGAAATTCTTCAAGATCTGTGTTCCATCTTCGCTATGAAATACTTCCGGATGAAACTGAACACCCCATACATTTTCACCTTCAATCTGATAGGCAGCAATATCAACTTTGTCTGTTGAAGCAATCTTTTTAAAGTTAGCAGGGATAGCAGTAATCGTATCGCCATGGCTCATCCACACCTGTGTATTTTCGCGTACTCCTTTGAACAACACATTATCCTTACAGAAAGAAGTCAGATGCGCACGCCCATATTCACGCGTACCGGCCGGCTCTACTTTCCCACCGTTAGTATACGACATAAACTGTGCGCCATAGCAAATTCCCAATATAGGATATTTACCACGAATCTCACTCAAATCTACTTTGAAAGCATCTTTATCATAAACCGAAAAAGGGCTTCCGGAAAGGATAACTCCTTTGATTGTTGTATCTTCTTTAGGAAATTTGTTATAAGGAACAATTTCGCAATACGTGTCCAACTCGCGTACACGACGTCCAATAAGTTGCGTAGTTTGCGAACCGAAATCAAGAATTATTATTTTTTCCTGCATATCAATGTATGGGTTTTTAAATAAATGGTCTGCAAAAGTAGGAAAAAGTACGCAATCTATATAAGATATAAGTCAAAAATCTATCATTTTAGTATATTCAAAACATCATGAAACCATTTTTTATTTTCTGCTATCGCTCTCAAGACAAGGGAACACTGAGTTAAAATGAGTTAATCTTTGTCCCGCAAATACCATTTAAGCCATTATGTACAGCTCATACAACGCTTTTTAATGTATATATGCCTGTCCCTTTAGACTTTTCCACCAATTTGGTATTATCACAAAAAAGAAACTACTTTGCAACACTGTTTTTAGTCTTCTATATAATTACATTAAATTAAAAACTATGGAAATACTCACTTTTCCCAATTGCCGTCAATCTATTTGGCTAGCTGTCTTCTTTATTCTGTGGACTGTAATCGTTCAAGTTATCTGCATCATATCAGGCGTACCTAGCTATCTATGTGCGACTATACTATATGTAAGCACAGTAACAATACTGGCAATAGCTTTCCGAACCAAAGCAATGGACCGCTCCATACTCCGTTTTGACAAACCAAATATAAAGGTACTATTACTTGCAGCAGGAGGAACTCTCTGCCTTCCGTGGGTACATGCACTGATTTATTCAATCGTACCATTCCCGGAGTTTCTCAAAAAGATATTCACAGAAATTGGAACAAAAGACTCAAACGAGGCTTACATTTATCCTTTTATCAGCGCAATACTCATGCCTTTTATAATAGAAGTCATTTTTAGAGGAATCATTCTAAGAGGACTACTGACAGAATATGGCATCCGAAAATCAATTATAATAGCCGCAATAATTTATTCTGTAGTGTGGGGGTGCATGACCTTATTACCTGTACTAGGATTAATATACGGACTATGGTTCGGCTGGTTGTATGTATATAGCCGGAGCCTATGGACTTGCCTGATAACACATATTCTTTTACAAGTCTCAAGCGTGGCATATGTCATGACTAATTATTATCATCCCCTTCCCCAACAGGTAAACTCAGCAATGACAGGAGATCTATGGATAGTCAATCTGGCAGCCACTATTGTATTTATTCTTTTTACATATTTCTTATACCAAACTTTTAGACATCATGATAATCGAGATTACGCAATCTAATCCTTCGCAATCATTGATTGAACACGACATCTTGCTGCAGCAACTACAACTGCAACAACTCATTATTCTGGGATTGGTACTATTAGTTATCCTCTTAATTCCGGTAGCTATTATTATGTTCAAGAGGCAAAAACAAGCAAGTACATACTGGAGATCACTTTTCCAGGAAATAGAACAAGTCAATCAGGATGTTACTTTCCGCAATCAGACACAAGAAGCCATTATCGCTTCCCTACGCGAGCGGATGCAAACATTGGAAAATCAAAAACCTGCTGAACCTTCATACGATGAATACACCGAAATCCTAGGATTCTATCGAAAAATAAACCAGCCATTGATAAGTTTTCTGGAATCAATCCAGTTGTCGTCTTACGAGATTTTTATCTGTATCCTGATATTCGAGAAAGTATCTCTAAAAGAGATTGCCAACCTACTAGGTAAAAATTACGATGCCGTAAAAAAACGCAGACAGCGTATCCAGAATAAAATAAAACTAAGCGGAACATGTAAAAATGCAGAACAATGCATTCATTGTCCGTTACTAAACATTCCACAAATTTGTCCCACACCCAAAGGCGGAGACGTACTATAATAAGATTTATAAATATTATAATCATAATAGCTATGCAAAAATTCAATCAACTATTCCTGGCATTTCTTACCATTGCAATCTTTATCACCTGTACTTCCATTGCGAAACAGCGACCGGAAGGCGGTTGGTTATGGAAAATTTCAGGCAACGGTCTTTCGCATCCCTCTTATCTGTTCGGAACATATCATGGTACATACGACATACTATATCAATATACCGACAGTATTCCCGAACTCCACCAAGCCTTTAACGCTTGTAGCCAATTCGCCGGAGAAAGCGAAACAACGTCCAAACCAACCCCTGCTCAGGTCGGAGCCGCTATAAAACTACCTAAAGACACAACCTATGCCGACTTATTAAATAAAGAAGATTTTCATTTTCTCGATTCCATAGTACGTCAAAGTTTAAAATCTCCTTTAAATAAGGTGTATATAAAGCCTAATTTCTTAGCCCTTATTTTAGGAGAGATAGAAAAAGGTAAGAAATTGGTAGACACAGGATACTCCCAAAGTCGGATTGATAGTATGAAATCTCAAGTTATGGACATAGCTTTAGAAAAAAAAGCAAAAGAGAAAGGCCTCACAATTGTCGGCTTGGAGGGCATATTCGACGCCTTTGTATCAGAAAAAAGTAATCTAAAGAAAGAAGCTGACGAATTAATATCAGATCTACGGGAAGATGACGAAATTTCACCTTTATCTTTCGTCAATACCCTTTCAGATGTGTATCGTACTCAAAACATGAAAAGCCTGATAAATTTTGAAGTGAAAGTAGATTCGATCTTCCGGACCTCACCGAAATTAACAGAGATAGGGAAACGAATACGGGAGGATTTGTTAAAGCGCAGAAATCTGAATTGGATGAACAAGATACCCGAACTGATGAAAGCCCAGCCCACCTTCATCGCCGTAGGCGTCCGCCACCTTCCGGGCAAAGACGGATTAATCGCGCTTTTACTTGAAAAAGGATATCAGGTAGAACCGATCGGACTATAAATCAAATTTGCCACATCCGGGTTTCCTCATCAGACAAATACTGATAGCTGAAACTACCCGAATGTGGCAAGACAACTAGTTAGAAGTATAACCGGCCCAATAAAGAAATAATGTTTATAGGACCCAGCCGTTATTAATTCTTCTCTTTCAGTAAATCACGAATCTCCGTCAACAACACTTCTTCTTTGGTAGGTGCAGGAGGAGCGGGAGGCGCTGCCGGAGCTTCCTCATTTTTCTTTGTAGTCAATTTCGTAATCAGACGTATAAATAAGAATATGGAGAAGGCTATAATCAGAAAGTCAAAAGTCGCTTGCAGAAACTGCCCGTAATCCAAAGAAACGGCAGGAGCAATCTCTTTACCATCAGCTCCGATTTCAGCCGCTTTCATTACCCATTTCAAATCCGTAAAGTTCACACCACCAACCAGTAAACCAATCGGAGGCATAATTACATTAGCAACCAATGATGATACGATTTTTCCAAACGCACCACCAATAACTACACCGACAGCCATGTCTATGACGTTTCCTTTCATGGCAAACGCCTTAAAGTCCTGTAAAAATGTGTTCTTTCCCATCTTTTTTCAATATTTAATGTGAATTTAATATGCGAATATAAAAAC
>OLOL01000961.1_pt1 | contig 27127 bp, 19 predicted proteins | sample 1673081 | NCBI WGS metagenome assembly OLOL01 (sample SAMEA3136753, study PRJEB25190) | human gut metagenome
CCAAAATGTTTATCTTTAATTATCAATCACTGTAAACCTTTTTCAGGACGGGACAGACGGTGACGCTGATGTCCGCCATAAATCGGCAAATGGAGTAATAAAAATCATATTTGCTTTTTTTATCAGATATTTCGTATATTTGTATAGAGTTGTTTGACAGGATGAACCTCGATGTAAGTTTATTCGAGACTTGCGTTTCTAAATCATTACCTCATAAAAAAGCAATGCCGTAACTCATTCAGTTACAGCATTGCTTTGTAAATCCCCGGAAACCGAAAAGGTTTCGGCCTTTTTTTTATCGGCGGCCGTAATTTTTGCAGGCTGCCGTTTTCAGGGGCCGCGTTTGCCGGCCGGCTTCCGGTTACCGGATTCCGAGCCGCCACATGACCCGGAGGACGAAACGCCGCACGCCCTGGGGGAGTGCCAGCCACCTGCGCGACCGCCGTTTCCAGCGGCGGGAGCAGGTGCGGACGATGCGTCCCGACGGCAGGATGACAGCCGTCATCACGGCGACGATATCCTCGCCGAGGCAATGCTCCGTCGTGCGGTAATTACCGTCCCCGGACAGGGTGAAACGGAGCGTCCCCGCGGCGGAATCCCTCTCTGCGGGGTTTTCCGCGGATGCCTCCGGGGACGGGGCATTCCCTGCGGCTGGTGCGCATACGGGACGGTTCCCTTCGCAGCGGACGCCTGTTTCGATCCCGACGATGCGGTGCAGGATATGGCGCCCTTCGCAGCGGAACAGGACGACGTCGCCCGTCCGCAGGGCGCCGATGCCGCTCGGCGGCGGAGCCGGATGGCGGGTGCCGCAGGCGGGTGTGTGCAGGTCGGGGGCTGTGCCGGGGGTGTCGTCGGAAAGTCGGGTCTGGCGGGCGGTGCCGGCATTGCCGTCTGCGGCGCGGGTTTCGGGGACGGGATCCGCCGATGCCCCGGCTGCCGGGACAGGTGCCGGGGCATATTTCGCAATCGGGGTCAGTACGGCGATGTCCCGTTCGTTGCGCAGCAGCGGCCGCATACTGTGCCCTTTCATGCGGATCTGGACTTCGTGTCCTTCGGCGAGCATCGCTTCGACCTGTTCGAAGAAGAGGCGGTTGGTCAGCAGCATCAGCGGAGGGTGTTTGGGGCGTCGTCACCGAATACCGTGCGGCAGGAGAGACGGGCTGCCGCGGCATCGGGCAGGCATTCGAGGTGGTAGACGGGGACTTGCGCCACGATTTGGGATACGAGGCGGCAGATGGCGTCTTCCAGCCGCTCGTCGTGTGCGAACGACGGCGGGCACGAAGGCAGCAGCGCCCCGATGGCTTCGATGGGACGCAGGCGGCGGATGCGGTTCTGCGGTGCCTGCGAAAGCCGCACGATGCCCGCTATCGGATTGCTCACGTTGCGGTAACACGGGGTTTTGCCGCTCCACGGCGACCCGCAGGCGAGAACGCCTTGCAGGGCGGGAATCGTGTCTGTCGCGGGAGCGCTTGCCGCTTCGGCAGCCCCTTTCGGGGCGATCCGGATGATCGGGCTGTCGTCGTTGAGCAGGCGTGCCCCGGGGATATGCTCGCGCCACAGGCGCGTGTGGGTGCTCTTTCCCGTGCCCGATTCGCCGAGGAAGAGTACGGCGCGCCCGTCCAGGCTGATCACCGACGAGTGTACGGCTACCGCCCGGCGTTCCAGCGCGGCGATGTTGAACATCGTCCACAGCCCGAAGCGGAACAGCGCCGGATTGTGCTCCGGGGTGATGTCGCTCGTGGCGTCGGGGCTGCCGAAGGCTTTGTGGAACCGTGCCGGGGCGCTGCCGTCGCGGGGTGTCATGGTAAGCAGGTAGCCCTCCGTGTCGCGGCCGAAACGGCAGTCGGCATCGGCGTCGGTGAAGTCGAATGCGTCGAGTTCGCAATAGCCGGCCGTGTCGCCGGCGAGCAGTCCCGTGCGCAGGATGAGGTCTGGTTGTGCCGTGTCCGCCGGGGATGTCGCAGGGTGGGGTGCACTCCTTTCCGTCCCCGGGGTTTCCGACGGGGAGGGTGCTGCGGTTGTCGCCGTTCCGGGCACGGGGCCCGCCATACGGTTGCTGCCGGCGTCCGTTTCCGTTTTGCTTCCGGCCGCGAACGGTGCCAGCGCCATGCCGAAGGCGCCTGTCGTGAACCGGTGCGGGATGTCGATGCGTATGCCGGCTATGAGGTATTCCATGTTTTATTCTCCTATCGTTATGATCCTGTTACAGTATTCGAGCGAGCTTTCGCGGTGGGCGATGACGACCAATGTCAGCCCGGCATCCCGTGCCGCGAGCCCGGCGATCGAGCGGTTGATCTCCTCTTCGGTGCGGCTGTCGAGCGCCGAGGTCGCCTCGTCGAAGAAAAGCACGTCGGCCTGCCGGTAGAGCGCACGGGCTATGCCGATGCGCTGGCGCTGTCCGCCCGAGAGGCGGCAGCCGCACTCCCCGACGTGGGTGTCGATCCCTTTCGCCAGCCCGGCGACCAGCTCCCCGAGCTGTGCCGTGCGGAGCGCCTGCATGACCCGCTCCCGGTCGACCTCCCCGGCGGGGATGCCCAGCGCGACGTTGGCCGCGAAGCTGCCGTCGGCGATGAAGAGGCTCTGCGAGACGTACCCGATGCGGTTCTGCCATGTCCGGCGGTTGGCCGCCGTAAGCGGCGTGCCGTCGATGACGATTTCACCCCCGGTCGGCTCGTACAGTCCCAGCAGCAGGTTGAAGAGCGTCGTTTTCCCGGCGCCCGAGGCTCCGCGGATACCGATGCGCTCGCCCTTGCGGATCGTCAGCGAAAGGCCGTGGAAAAGCTCGCGCCCGTCGTCCGCGAAGCGGAACCTAAGGTCGCGCACGGCGATCTCGCGGCTGAAGGGCAGTTTTTCGGGGGTGCGGATACTATCGGCGGCGGGGTTCCCGGGATTGCAGGGAGTGCCGGAATTGCCGGCGGCAACGGTTGTGGCGGGTGTGCTGTGCGGGCCGGGAGTGGCGGATGGGGCGGGCGTCTCCCGGCACTCTGCGGTATCGCTCCGTCCGGGGAAAGTGTGCTGTTCCGGGGTGTTGTGCTGTCCCGGGGCATTTGTCGAGGTGCCGGGAACTGGGCTTGCCTCCGGGGTTTTCCCGCAGGCCGGGGCGGTGTCCGCGAAGTCCCGGGTGCTCCGTGCGGCCGCTTTCCCCGGATTCGGGGTAGCCGGCGCCGGGGGGCAGTCCGCTGCGGCGTCGCGCAGGATGCCGATCGTGTAGCGGTTGTATTTGATGGCCGTCCAGCCGGTCATGATGTTGCGCACCGAGGGCATCAGGCGCAGTGCGGCCACGGCGAATACGCCGAACAGCATTTGCGCCCGCCCGTCGCCGTCGCCGAGGCTCAGAGCCACGAGCAGGGCCATGCCCACGGCCAGCCCGACCTCGGTGAAGGTCTGGGGCAGCAGCCCGATCGCCGTTTCGCGCAGGCGCGTGCGGATCACCTGATCCATCGCCCGGTCGAACTGGCGGAGCATCATCGGGAAGGCATTGTTGATCTCGATGTCGGCATAGCCGCGGAAGGTCTCGGCCACGAGCCGCGCCTTTTCGCGCTGCGCCTTGTTTTCCAGCTCCCCGTAGCGGTTGATGCGGTTGCGCACCAGTCCGTAATAGAGCCAGATCGAGGGCAGGAAGACCGCCAGGGCGAGCAGTGCCGCGAGGGGCGTGTACCACATCAGCGCCCCGAACAGCAGCACGAGCAGCATCGCCTCGGCGGCGATGGCGGCGGCGGGTTTGAGCACGCCCGCCGCGAAGGCCAGGCAGACGACGTTGACGTTGCGGGCCAGTACGGCCGAGTTCGACGCCTTGACGAACGGCAGCCCCCGGTCGTGGTAGGTGACGAGCAGCCGCCGCGAGAGCGTGCGGTAGAGTGCGAAGATATAATTGCGTTCGACGCGGGCGAGCCACAGCCCGAGCAGGCTCTTCAGGACGATCACGCCCACCACGGCCGCGCAGACCGCCAGCGCGAAACTGCGCTGTGAGGCGAAGCCCAGCCCGTCGTAGGCGCGTGCCAGCACCCCGCCGCCCTCGAGGCTGCCGGGGTCGAGCACCAGCGCCAGCACGGGCAGCAGCATGGCCAGCCCGAGGAAATTCAGCCCTGCGCGCAGCAGGAGCGTGCAGGCGACCCACACTCCCCGGCGGCGGAACGCACGCGGTATGATGCCGATGGTTTCGTTCATCTTATCCTTCCACTTTTTCGATCTCTCCCAGTTTCACGTACCACAGGTACCCTTCGCATTCGGTGTAGCCCATTTGCCGCAGCAGGCCGAGGTATTCGCCCACCTGGCGGCGGTAGCGTCCGGGTTCGCGGTTTCCGAACTTGTAGTCGACGACCACGGCCCGCGTGCCGCGGATCATCACGCGGTCGGGGCGCCGGGTCGACCCGGCGCCGGGGACGATGATCTCGTTCTCGTTGCGCACGCGCTGCCAGCCGCCCCCGAACCATTCGCCCACGACGGGGTGCGCCAGCGCCCGGGCGATCATCCCCCGCAGCGCTTCGGCTTCGCCGGGCGACAGCGTGCCGTCGTCCCGCATCCGCTGTACGGCCTCGTAGATCTGTTGCCGGTCGTCGGCCTCCTCGAAGGCCTTGTGCATCAGGATGCCGAAGTTGCGGGGCGAGAGTTCCACCTCGTCCTCCTCCTCGAAATAACGTTGCGAGGGGAGTCTCAGCCGCAGGTCGGCGCGTGCCGTGGGGTAATTCTCCAGCACGACGTGCCTGCCGTCGGAAGCTTTGCCGCCGCCGGGTACGGGGCCCGTGAAGAGCCCGAATTCGAACCTTTCGCCCTCCTCGGTCGCGGTGCGGCGCCCTTCGGTGCCGTCGAGCAGCGCTTTGTCGCCGTCGGCTCCGATGCTTTGCAGCAGCAGCCCGCCGACGCTCTTGCCGCCCTTGCGGGGGATGAAGACGTGCAGCGACTCGGCGGCGCGTGTCAGGGCCACGTACAGCAGATTGATGTTGTCGACGTGCGAATAGACCAGCTCGCGGTAGTACTCCGCCGAGAAGCCCGATTCGGCCATCGACTTCTTGTATTTCACCGGGAAGCGCCCGACGGCGCCGGCATCGCCCTGTGCCTCGGCCCAGACGATGTTCGTCACGTTGCCGCCCGACTTGGGATCGAGCTGCCACGAGCACCAGGGGATCAGCACCACGCGCTTTTCGAGCCCCTTGGCCTTGTGTATGGTCGTGATCTCGACGGTCGTTGCGCTCTCGTCGACGCTCAGCGACCGGTTCTGCCCCTGCTGCTCCCACCAGTCGAGGAACAGCGCGATGTCGGCGATTTTGCTGGCGCAGAAGCCGATGATCTGTTCGTGTATGGCTTGCAGGTAGGCCGTCTGCTGCCTGTCGTCGTGCAGCGCGTGGCGCATGACGATCCGCTCGAACGCCTCCTCGGGCGACAGCAGTCGGATCGAACGGAAAAAGGTGCGTTCGTCCCCGGGCAGCGGGCGGTCGAACCCGCGGCCGAGGTAGTGGTTGTAGACGGCGCGGCTGAGCGAGTCGTCGGGGTTGAGCGACAGGCGCAGCGCCGCGGCGATGAACGAACTGACGGGGGCGTTGCCCACGATCAGCGCTTCCTGCGTCATCACATCGAACCGGTAGCGCGGGTCGTCGTTGCGGCGTTTGAAATCCAGCAGCTCGGCGGCCACCTTGGCGCCGTCGGTCGCCCCGCGCACCAGGATCATGATGTCGCACGGACGGAAACCCTTGTCCAGCACCTCGCAGATGCGCTCCACGACGGGCGGCCGTTCGGCGAAGGTCTCCACCGAAACATAGCCCGGCCTCCCGCCCAGGCGGCGGGGTGTCTGCGCATGTTCGCGGTAGGCGTCGCACAGTGTGTCGCGCAGCCCGGCGGCGGTGCGGGCGTCCATGTCGCCCCGCGCCGCGGCTTCGTCCAGCGTCGCGTTGAGCGCCTGGTTGTCGGCTTCGACCACGCGGCCGATGGCCTTGTTGTTGAAATCCACCACGGCGGGCAGGCTGCGGTAGTTTTCCGTGAGGTTGACCAGCTCGGTGCTGTCCGCGCCCAGCGCCCGTTGCGCCTGCGAGTGGAGTATTTTCCAGTCGCCGCCCCGCCAGCGGTAGATCGACTGCTTGATGTCGCCCACGATCAGCACCGAGGTCGCCCCGCTCTGCGCCATGGCGTTTTGCAGCAGGGGCAGGAAATTCTCCCACTCCTTCACGGAGGTGTCCTGGAATTCGTCGATCATGAAGTGTTCGAAGCGGTTGCCGACCTTCTCGTAGATGAACGGCGCGTCGTTGTGGCCGATGAATTCCGAGAGGATGTATTTGGTCTCCGAGAGGAGCATCATGTTTTCCTGGTCGCACATCTGCTGCACCTTGGCATAGAGGTCGGAGAGCAGCGCGAAGCTGCGGTAGTTCTCGCGCAGCAGGTCGCAGGTGTTCCACGCGCGGACGTTCTCATCGTAGAGGCCGCACATTTCGCGCAGCAGGGGTTGCAGCCGGGGACGCAGCCCCTGTGCCGTGCTGCCGGGTTTTCCCCACGCCTCGTCCCTGGTGCAGGCCGCCTCCGCGCGGCTTCCGTAGCGCTCGAAGCTGCCGCCCGCCACGGCGTAGAAATAGGCCGCGAAGCCCGAGCCTTTGTAGGGAAAGTCGGCGACCGAGGCGCCTGCGTCCCCGATGATCCGCACGGCTTCGGCCGCAGCGTCCTGCATCCGTTTTTTGGTCGCCGCGGCGTGCGCCGTGGCTTCGCCCACGATACGCGCCAGTTCCTCGCGCGGGCGGGCCGCCGAGAGTGCGTCCTTGTTCTTCTCCTTGAACAGCTCGCCGCCCAGCGTGAGGATGCCGTCGCGGATGTCCCATTTCTTGCCTTCGTCGATGCGCTCCTGCACGAAGTCCGTGAGCCAGCGCTGCAGGTCGCGGTCGGTGGTGATCTGCTCGATGAGCGTGTCGGCGCTCTTGGTCAGCACCGAGGCCGTTTCGATCTCGACGTTGTAATTGAGGTCGATGCCCAGCTCCTTGATGAAGGCGCGCAGGATGCGCTGGAAGAAGGTGTCGATCGTCAGCACCGTGAAGCGCGAATAGTCGTGCAGGATCTTCGACCGCACCTCCCGGGCGCGTCGGCGCACCGTGGCGGCATCGAGCGACAATTCGCGGCAGAGGTTGTCGAGGTAGGAGCTCGGCTGTCCCGAGGCCAGCAGGTGGATCTCCTTGAGGATGCGCGATTTCATCTCCTCGGTGGCCTTGTTGGTGAAGGTCACGGCGAGGATGTGGCGGTAAATGCCGGGCTGTTCGACCACGTCGCGCACGTATTTGTACGCCAACTGGTAGGTCTTGCCCGACCCTGCGCTTGCATTCAGAATTCTCGCCCTCACTGTCCGAAATGTCGTTTTAGGTAGTAAAAGTACAAAACAAATCCCGAACGGCAAACCGGGGTTCGCAATAATTTTGTATTTTAGCGACGTATTTAAACCTACAATGTATGAAGAAGATGATTCTGAGCGCCGTGATGCTGGTTTTCGCAGCCTCCGGCCGTGCACAGGAGGCGGGTGCCGCAAGTCCTACGGAACATAACGAGTGGCTGACCACGTTCGAGGCCGTCGCGGTGGATGCCGACCTGGATATCAAATTCGTGAAAGTCCCCGACACCGAGGCCCCCAAGATCGTATACGACACGAAAGGCTCCTATACTTCGAAATTCCGCGCCGAGGTGAAGGACAAAACCCTGCGTATCAGCGAGAAGTATGATTCGCGCCGTCCCGACCGCACCCAGGTGACGGTCTATTACAATACGTTGCAGTCCGTTTCGCTGTTGGGCGCCGCAGCCGTGTTCGAGGGAACGGTGGATGCGGTGCTGCTCGACCTGACCCTGGGGCGCAAGGCGTCGCTCACGGCGGCGTTCGATGTCAAAGACCTCAGGATGGAGCTCACGGGCGGCAGCAGCGCGACGCTCACCGGCAAGGCGGGCTACCTGACGCTGTTCGCCTCGACGGGCAGGGTCGCGGCCTCGGGGCTGGAGGTGATGTCGGCCGAGGTCAATGCACAGAGCAAGGCCGACGTGTCGCTGTGGATCACCGACCGGTTCATCGGCAAGACCACGACCAACGCCCGTATTACCTATAAGGGGCAGCCTGCCGTCGTGCGCGGCGGCGCCAAGTTCATGGGCGGTGAGATCAGCCACGTAGAATAGTCTCATGGAACAATAATGCGAAGGGGGCTTCCGGATTCCGGGCGGACGATACCGCCGGGAAAGTCGCCGGGGCTGTCCGAACTGCTATGAAGGGATTTCTGGAGGAGGTGGCCGCCGACCTGTATGCGCGCTATGGCGAGGGACTGTCCGATCGGGCGGTGCTCTTCCCGTCGCGGCGTGCGCGGCTGTTTTTCGTCGATGCCCTGGGGCGTATCGCCGGGCGTCCGATGTGGCAGCCCGAATGGGTGACGATCGACGACCTGACGGGTGAAATATCGGGGCTGCATACGGGCGACCGCGTGCGGCTCATCACCGAGCTCTACAAAGTCTACTCGGCCTACCACAACGAACCTTTCGACAAGTTCTATTTCTGGGGCGACATGCTCCTCACGGACTTCGATACGATCGACAAATACCTGATCGACGCGCAGATGCTGTTCCGCAACATCTCGGAGATCAAGGAGATCGAAGCCGATATTTCCTACCTCACGCCCGCGCAGCTGCGCATCCTTTCGTTCTGGTCCTCGTTCGGCGAGCAGGCCGACCTTTCGGAGGAGAAACGCCGTTTCCTGGCGATCTGGAAGACCCTCGGCCCCATCTACCGCCGCTTCCGGGAGCGTCTCTCGTCGCTCGGCATCGCCTACAACGGCATGGTGCAGCGCGCCGCCGCCGACCGCATCCGCGGGGGCGGGTTCGCCTTCCCCGAGCCCCGGCGTTATGTCGTGGCGGGGTTCAACGCCCTTTCCGAGTGCGAGAAGCGCCTTTTCGGGTTCCTCGCCACGGCGGCCGAAACCGATTTTTACTGGGACTACGACTCCTATTATAAGGACGACCCCGAACAGGAGGCGGGTATGTTCGTGCGTTCGAACGTGGCGCAGTTCCCGCCCCGCACGGAACTTCGGCACGACAACATGCGGGGGGAGAAGCAGATCGTGTCGGTCGCCGCCGTCTCGAACGCCGTGCAGTGCAAGTATGCCGCGGCGATCCTCGCCGACCTTGCCCGCCGCCGCAGGGAGGAAGACCCCGGTATCGCCGCGGGCGCCAGGCCCGCGCTGGGCAAGGAGACCGCCGTGGTGCTTACCGACGAGAACCTGCTGCTGCCGCTGCTGTACGCCCTGCCCGCCGATATCGGACGGGTGAACGTGACGATGGGCTTCCCCCTGCGGCAAAGTCTGGCCTACACGTTCGTCGAGCGTCTGGTGGAGTTGCAGAACCACCGCCGCCGCAAGGGCGACGGCTGCACGTTCTACCATGCCGACGTCGCCGGCATCCTCGCACACCCCTATGTGGCCGAGTGCGACGCCGCACTCACGCGCACGATGCACGAGGAGATCGTCCGTGACCGCCGCATTTCGGTCGATGCCGCGTGGCTGGGCCGCAACGAACTGCTGAAACGGATCTTTACGCCCGCCGCGACGTGGCGCGAGTTGTCCGACTACATGCTGGACGTGGTCGCCGCCGTGGCGCGCCAGCCCTACGAGGGCGACGATGCACGGCAGCGGGTCGAATTCCTGGCGGTCATCGCCGAGCAGGTCACCAAGTTGCGCAACTCGCTCGACGAGTGCGATATCGACCTTACGGCCGAGGTCTACACCTCGCTGCTGCGCCGGCACTTGCAGACGCTGCGCATCCCCTTCGAGGGCGAGCCGCTGGAGGGCATCCAGATCATGGGGATCCTCGAGACCCGCAACCTCGATTTCGAAAACGTCATCATCCTTTCGATGAACGACGACAATTTCCCCGGCAATCATATGGCGCAGGCGTCGTTCATCCCCTGCAACCTGCGTGCGGCCTACGAGCTGCCCACGCCCGAGCACCACGAGGGCGTCTATGCCTACTATTTCTACCGCCTGATCCAGCGCGCCAAGACCGTCCACATGCTCTATTGCTCGCACGCCGACGACAAGTCGACGGGCGAGCCGAGCCGCTATATCTACCAGTTGGACTACGAGAGCGGCTTCGACGTGCGCAAGGTCGAAGTGGGGGTGGACGTCAACCTGGCCGAAACGGCGCCGATCGAGGTGCCCAAGGACGAAGGGGTGATGGCCCGGCTGGAGCGTTTCGTCGACGCCCAAAGCCCTGCGACGCTCTCGCCGACGGCGTTTTTCCGCTACGTGGCCTGCCCCTTGCGCTTCTATTTCCATTCCATAGCCCGCTTGGAGGCCGATGACGAAATTTCCGAGGAGGTCGATGCCCCGATGTTCGGTACGATCCTCCATGCCGCCGTGCAGACGCTTTACGCCCGCATCGCGGGGGAGGCGCATCCCGGTGAAACCCTGCGTGCGATGATCCGTACGGGCGAAGTGGCGCAGGCGGTCGAGGCGGCCATCAACGAGAACTATTTGCAGGATAAACATGCTACGGCCGAGGATTATTCGGGCAACCTGCTGCTGGTGAAGGACATCGTGATCCGTTACCTGCGGGGCGGGGTGATGCCCTACGACGCTGCGCACGATGCTTTCGCCGTGTCGGGGCTGGAGGAGCCCGTGGCCTATCCGTTCCGCTTCCGCGCGGGCGGGCGCGACCTGGAGATGAAATTCGCCGGCATCGCTGACCGTATCGACACGCTCGACGACGGGGCGCTGAGGGTGGTGGACTACAAGACCGGGGCGCCGCACCTCGAATTCGACGGCGTGGAGAGCCTGTTCACGGGCACGGGCAAACAACGCCTTTCGAACATCCTGCAAACGCTGCTCTACGCGATGATGCTGCACCGGTCGCGCGGCTGCGACGTCGAACCGGCACTCTATTACGTCCGCAACATGAACCGCCCCGGCTATTCGCCGCAGCTGGACGACAAGCAAACGGGGGTGAAGGGGGCGCGCTATACGCTTTACCGCGAGCGTTTCGAGGAACTGCTGCGCGCGCAGCTCGCCGAACTCTACGACACCTCGGTTCCGTTCCGCCAGTGCGAGGATGCCGATACCTGCAAGTACTGCGATTTCAACGTGATCTGCAAGCGCTGACCGGCTGTGTCGTGACGGGGGCGGACGAGTTCCGCTGCCGGATGGTGATTACTCCCGGAAATTACATGGCTCGGTTGTGGAAGATCGGCCGGATGGATGCTGTTGGGGACGGCGCGGAGGAATGAGTGCGTCCGGCAGCGGGTGCCGGGTGTCGGGTGCGAGGTGCAGGACGCAGGATACAGAATACAGGATACAGGATACAGGGAGCCGGATGTCGGGTGCCGGACGCCGGATGTCGGGTGCCGGATGCCGGATACAGGATGCCGGGAACGGCCTGGGCGGCGATGGTCAGAGCGTTACCCTGAAATAGGCCGCTCCGCTGCGGCGGGCCGCTTCGAGCCCGATTTCGGAGTCCTCGAAGATCAGCGTTTCCTGCGGCGTACAGCCCTCGCGGCGCATGGCCTCCAGGAAACAGTCCGGGGCGGGCTTGCTGTGTTCGACGTCGGCGCCCGAGAGTATGCCGTCCACGGAGCCGTTCGGCCCTTCGCCGGGCTCGGGGGTGACTGTTGCGTGTGCCGGCGTACCTGCATCTATCGTTGCCGTGCCGGCTGTCCGGAGCCATGCCTCATCCGCACCTGTCAAGTCTCTGCCCGCCGCACCCGAGGTTGCCGCACCCGTGCTCCCCGTCCGCTGTCCCGCGACCGTGATCCCCAGGTGGCGCATGGCGTTGTCGATGTTGGCGCGACTGCCTGTCGATACGATCCATACGCGGCCGCCCTGCGCCCGGAACTGCCTGCAGAACTCCCACAGCGGGCGGTTGAGCCGCACGGTGTCGAAGAACGCGGGGTAGAGCGCGATCTTGCGCAGCCGCAGCCGCTCGCGCTCCCCGGGGTCGGCGATGCCGTAACGGGTCAGGAACTCGTTGCACCGCATACCGAAATACTTTGCCGCATACTCCTCCTCGGTGAGCGTATAGCCCGCCTCGCGCAGTGTGGCCACATAGGCGAGCGTATTGGCGCGCCGCGTGTCGGCCAGCGTGCCGTCGAAGTCGAGCAGGATGAGTCGGATTTGCATGACGGGCTACTTTTTCCCGGCCAGTTCGTAACTGCGGGCGATCAGCGGGGCGATTTCCCCGAAGGGTACGCTGCCGTCCAGCCGTACGGTGAGCCACGTGCGTTTATTCATATGGTACCCGGGGAAATAATGTTCGAAGTCCAGCGACCGCACCATGGTCTCCGCATCGGCCCGGATGTCGAGAATCTCTGTCCGCCCCTCGTCCGCGAGGCCGAGTTTGCCGGCCTGCACCGTCAATATCACGGCATACCATTTGGCGTTGTCCTGCCGCCGGAATACGGCGTAGTCCGGGAATTTCTCCCAGAGGAACTCCGGTTCGCCGCCCCATGAGGCACGGATATGGCGGATTGTGCGGAGCGTTTCTTCGCTGCGGAAAATTTCTTCGCGCGCAAAGCCGAAATCCTTTGTCCAGTCGCTTCCCATCTCCTTTGTTTTTAGTCGAACGACTGCATGCCCGACTGCGCGATGCGCATCAGGCGCTGGTATTCGGTGGGGGTGAGTTCCATGAAGAAGTAGTGGATCGGATCGACGCGCATGCCGTTCAGCCGCACTTCGTAGTGGAGGTGGGGCGAGAGCGAAAGGCCCGTGTCGCCCGAGAGGGCGATGATCTCGCCGCGGCTCACGCGCTGTCCCTTGCGGACGTTGATCTTAGAGAGGTGGCTGTACGAAGTCTCGTAGCCGTTGCCGTGGTCGATCACGACCGTCTGCCCCGACGTGGAGTTGCGCAGCGCCACGTCGCGCACCACGCCGTCGGCCGTGGCGAAGACGCGCGACCCCTCGGGGATGGTGTAGTCCACGCCCTGGTGCGATTGCAGGGTCTTGTAGAAGGGGTGTATGCGCATGCCGTACGAGGCCGTGAGCAGCGTCAACTGCTTGTTTATCACGGGCTGGATGGCCGGGATGTTGTTGCAGCCGCTGCCCGCCGAGTCGATGAGCGCCTGCAGGTCGAGGTACGAGGCGTTCAGCTCGTCGAGCCGCTTCTCCATGTCGGCGACCCGTTCGCGCAGTTCGAGCTTGAGCCGCCGCGACGAACGGTTGAAGATGTTTTCGTAGGTGACGGCCTGCCGGCGTTCGTATTCCGAATCGAAGTCGTAGGGATCCGATTCGAAGAGGGTGCGGAAGACGTTGCGGTCGCGCGCGGAGAGGTTGTGCATGACGGTCGTGAGCGAGTCGTACCGCTGGGTGAGTGCGGTGTATTCGCGGCGCAGGCGGTCGGTCGAGTGTTTGAGCTCGTACTCCACGGGGGTGTCGAAGAAGAGCGAGAACCCGACGTAGTAGAGCACGGCGACTCCGGCCCACACGAAAAAGTGCACCGTCGCGCGTATGATGTTCTGTTTGCGGCGCTTACGCCTGCGGAGCCGCTCCAGGTCTTTCTTTCCTGCCATGTCAGAGCTTTTCGAAGTTCGTATCGCGCATCTTCTCCATGAGTGCGTCGTATTCCGCGGCGGTCATGTTGCGGTTGAAATAGTTGATCGGGTTCACCGGCATGCCCTTGTGGATTACCTCGTAGTGGAGGTGGGGGCCCGAGGAGATGCCCGTGTTGCCCGTTTCGGCGATGACCTGCCCGCGGGCGACCCGTTCGCCCGGCTGCACGAGGATTTTGTTCAGGTGCGCGTAGCGGGTCTTGTAGCCGAATTCGTGGTTCAGCAGCACCATGCGCCCGTATCCGCCGTTGCCCCCCGAGGAGGCGACCTCCACCACGGCGTCGCCCGTGGCGTAGACCGGCGTGCCGCGGTCGCAGCCCAGGTCGATGCCCTTGTGGGGGCGGATATACCCCAGCACGGGGTGCATGCGCCGCATGTTGAAGGCGCCGATATGGTCGTTGTGCAGCGCCGAGCGGTCGATGGGCCATATGGCCGGGATCGCCGACGACATCTTCTCCTTGTCGCGGGCGAATGCCTGCAATTCGTCGAACGACACCGATTCGAGGTAGAGTATGCGGGCCAGCGCGTCGAGCTGTTTCCAGGTGCCGACCATCAGCGGGGCGAAGTCGTCCCCGGCCATCGCGGCGTATTTGGTGTCGGGATAGGGCTGCCACACGCCGTCGAGGGTCATCGTGTCGGTCGAGAAGAGCGAGCGGTAGACGTAGTTGTCGCGGTGGCGGATTTCGTCCACGCGCCGCTGCGAGGTGCGGATGCGGTCTTGCAGGATGCGGTACTTGATCACCAGGTCGCGGTTGTCGCGGATGATGCGGTACATCTTGGGGGTGTAGAAGAAGTACGAGAAGAGCACGTTGGCGATCGAGACGAGGATGAAGCCGATGAGTATTTTCCGGATCAGGCGGTAGGTGCGCAGGCGGAAAGGTGCCGTGACCACGTCGCGCGTCAGCGCCTGCGCTTCCTGTGTCAGCGCCTGCGTGTCGAATCTCTGCCCTTTTTGCTTCATTGCGGAAAAAACTCCGGTTAATAGAATGCAAATTTAACTTTAATTGTGTAATTTTGCAACCCGAAATCACAAACGTGGAAATCGGATAAAATCTTATATATGGAATCGAATAAAATTCGCCGGGCCTTTCTGGACTTCTTCGAGAGCAAGGGCCATGTGATCGTGCCTTCGGCACCGATGGTCGTCAAGGGGGATCCCACGCTGATGTTCACCAACGCGGGCATGAACCAGTTCAAGGATATTTTCCTGGGCAATGCGCCCCGCAAATATCCGCGTGCGGCCGACACCCAGAAGTGTCTGCGCGTTTCGGGCAAGCACAACGACCTGGAGGAGGTGGGGCATGACACCTACCACCATACGATGTTCGAGATGCTGGGCAACTGGTCTTACGGCGATTACTTCAAGAAAGAGGCGATCGAATGGGCGTGGGAGCTGCTCCACGGCGTCTACAAACTTCCCGCCGACCGCATGTACGCCACGGTTTTCGAAGGCTCCGAGGAGGACGGCGTGCCCTTCGACCAGGAGGCCTACGACTACTGGAAGCAGTTTCTGCCCGAAGACCATATCATCCGCGGCAACAAGCACGACAATTTCTGGGAGATGGGCGAGACCGGCCCCTGCGGCCCCTGCTCGGAGATCCATTTCGACCTGCGCGACGAGGCGGAGATCGCCTCCAAGCCCGGGCGCGGGATGGTCAATGAGGGCCACCCGCAGGTGATCGAGATCTGGAACCTCGTGTTCATGCAGTTCAACCGCAAGGCCAACGGCTCGCTGGAGGAGCTTCCGGCGCGCAACGTCGATACCGGCATGGGCTTCGAGCGCCTCTGCATGATCCTCCAGGGCAAGAAATCGAACTACGACACCGACGTGTTCCAGCCTACGATCCAGCGTATTTCGCAGCTTTCGGGCAAGACCTACGGCGCCGACGCGAAGTGCGACGTGGCGATGCGCGTCATCGCCGACCACCTGCGTGCCATCGCCTTCTCGATCGCCGACGGGCAGCTGCCGTCGAACGTCAAGGCCGGCTACGTCATCCGCCGCATCCTGCGCCGCGCCGTGCGCTACGGCTATACCTACCTCGGCTTTACGGAGCCTACGATCTGCCGGCTGGTTCCCGGACTGGTGGAGCAGATGGGCGGCCAGTTCCCCGAGCTGAAGGCCCAGCAGGCGCTGATCGAAAAGGTCATCGAGGAGGAGGAGGCCTCGTTCCTGCGTACGCTGGCCACGGGCATCAGCCTGCTGGACGGCGTGGTCGAAAAGACCCGCAGGGAAGGGCGCGAGCTGATCTCGGGCAAGGACGCCTTCGAACTTTACGATACGTTCGGGTTCCCGATCGACCTGACGGAGCTCATCGCCCGCGAACAGGGCGTCGGCGTCGACCTGGCAGCCTTTGAAACCGAGTTGCAGGCACAGAAGGAGCGTTCGCGCAACGCCGCGGCCGTCGATACCGACGACTGGGTGGAGTTGTTCCCCATTCGCGAGAGCGTCTTCACGGGCTACGACACGCTGACCGAGCGGGTGAAGATCGCCCGTTACCGCCGCGTGACCTCCAAAGGCAAAACCTCCTACCAGCTGGTCTTCGACCGCACGCCGTTTTACGGCAATTCGGGCGGCCAGATCGGTGACATCGGCTATATCGAGAATGCCAACGAGCGCATCGCCGTCGTGGCTACCGAAAAGGAAAACGGACTGATTATCCATATCGTCAAGGAGCTTCCCGAAAACCCTGCGGCCGAGTTCACGGCCGTCGTTGACGCTGCCAAACGCCAGGCCGCGGCCAACAACCACACCGCGACGCACCTCATGCACGAGGCGCTGCGCAAGGTGCTGGGATCGCACGTCGAGCAGAAGGGTTCGATGGTGACGCCCGAGATCCTGCGCTTCGACTTTTCGCATTTCCAGAAGATGACCCCCGCCGAGCTGCGCCAGGTCGAGATGCTCGTCAACCGCGCCGTCCGCGCCAACTATCCGTTGGAGGAGAACCGCGAGGCCACCAAGGAGGAGGCCGAGAAATGCGGTGCCATGATGCTCTTCGGCGAGAAGTACGGCGACAAGGTGCGCATGGTGCGCTTCGGTACGTCGGTCGAGCTCTGCGGCGGCACGCACACCAGCGCCACGGGTAACATCGGGTTCTTCAAGATACTGACCGAGAGCGCCATTTCGGCCGGCGTGCGCCGCATCGAAGCCGTCACGGGCGAACAGGCCGAGAAGATCATCTACGCCGCCGAGGATACGATGCGCGACATCAGCGAATACCTCCACAACCCGCAGGTGCTGCAGGCCGTAAAGAAGATGTTCGAGAGCAACGAGACGCTTTCGAAGGAGGTCGAGGCCATGCGCCGCGAGCAGGTCGCACAGTGGGCCGAGAAGATCATCTCCTCGACGCCCGAGCGCCACGGGGTGCAGCTCATCGCCACGCAGACCGACCGTACGCCCGAGTTCGTCAAAGACCTGGCCTATAACCTGCGTGCCCGCTCCCCGAAACTGGTGTTCGTGCAGGGGTCGGTCAACGACGGCAAACCCATGCTGACGGTGATGCTCGGCGACGAGATCACGGCCCAGGGCGTGAACGCCGGTGCCGTGGTGCGCGAGGCTGCGAAACTGATGCAGGGCGGCGGCGGCGGACAGGCGTTCTTCGCCACGGCGGGTGGCAAGAACCCCGACGGGCTGCAGGCCGCCATCGACAAGGCCGTGGAGCTGATTATGGCCCAGGTAAAGTAAAAGAATAGTTAAAAACCGGATAATTATGAATAACAAGGTATTACTGATGATCCTCGACGGCTGGGGCAACGGCCGCCACGACAAGGCCGATGTCATTTCGACCGTCCATCCCGAATATATCTCGGCCATGACGGCGAAATATCCCCATGCCGAGCTGCGCACCGACGGCGAGAACGTCGGCCTGCCCGACGGCCAAATGGGCAACTCGGAGGTCGGGCACCTCAATATCGGCGCCGGCCGCGTGGTCTACCAGGATCTGGTGAAGATCAACCGCGCCTGCCGCGACAATTCGATCCTGGAGAACCCCGAGGTCAAGGCAGCGTTCGAACATGCCAAAAAGAACGGCGTGAACATGCATTTCATGGGCCTCGTGTCGGACGGCGGCGTGCACTCGTCGCTCGAGCACCTTTTCAAGCTGTGCGACATCTCGGCGGCCTACGGCCTCGAAAATACCTTCGTGCACTGCTTCATGGACGGCCGCGACACCGACCCGCACAGCGGCAAGGGGTTCGTCGCCGACCTCGAAAAGCACCTCGCAGCCACGACGGGCAAGATCGCCACGGTGATCGGGCGCTACTACGCGATGGATCGCGACAAGCGCTGGGAACGTGTCAAGGTTGCCTACGACGCGCTGGTCAGCGGCATCGGCGAGCGTTCGTCGGACATGGTCGAAGCCGTCCAGAAATCCTATGACGAGGGCGTTACGGACGAGTTCATCAAGCCTTTCGTGCGCATCGACGAGAACGGGCAGCCCGTCGGCATGATCCGCCCCAACGACGTGGTGGTCTTTTTCAACTACCGCAACGACCGCGCCAAGGAGCTGACCATCGTGCTGACGCAGGAGGACATGCCCGCCGAGGGGATGCACACCATGCCCCTCTACTATTGCTGCATGACCCCCTACGATGCCAAGTTCACGGGGCTGCACATCCTCTTCGACAAGGACAACGTGCCCAACACCATCGGCGAGTTCGTTTCGAAGCAGGGCTTGCGGCAGTTGCGCATCGCCGAGACCGAGAAATATGCCCACGTGACGTTCTTCCTGAACGGCGGCCGCGAGGCGGAGTTCGCGGGCGAAGACCGTATCCTCGTCGCGTCGCCCAAGGTGGCCACCTACGACCTGCAACCCGAGATGAGCGCTCCGGAAGTCGCTGATAAACTGGTTGCTGCGCTCGGCGAGCGGAAGTTCGACTTTATCTGCCTGAATTTCGCCAACGGCGACATGGTCGGCCATACGGGCGTCTACGATGCCATCGTGAAGGCCGTGAAGGCCGTCGACGGGTGCGTCGCCAAAGTTGTCGAGGCTGCTAAGGAGAACGGTTACGAGGTCGTCATGATTGCCGACCACGGCAATGCCGACAACGCTGTCAATGCCGACGGTACGCCCAATACGGCGCATTCGCTCAACCCCGTGCCCATCGTGGTCGTTTCCGACCGCGTGAAGTCGGTGCACGACGGCATCCTGGCCGACGTCGCGCCGACGGTGCTCAAGTTGATGGGGCTGGAGCAGCCCGCCGAAATGACCGGCAAGGCGCTCGTGGAGATGAAATAGCCTGCCTTTTCAATAAAACACCCCGGAATCCTGAGAGTGTGGGATTAAAGTGATGTAACGACTTGATTTATCGGGTCGTTACATTTTTGTATAGGGATAATAGGTAACGAAAAGGCAACGGTTTATTTTCAGCTTCTTGCGCTCAAATACCGCATTTCAAATAACCTACTGCAAGATACGAAAAATTTTTGGAATTGGCAAATCAAACAATGCATCGAAAACATTCTAAGATTCACCTCTTTATGATTTAAGTTCAAAAGCAAGAAGAAAGGGCCTCACGTAAAGTATAGGTTCTTGCGAATTTATGCCTCTTCCAGAACCTTCAATATATATGCCACGTTAATTTTGTCAAATACCAGTTAAGTCAGTATTTTTTCGTATATTGGATAATAATTATTTGGGCTGTTTATGAAACGATTTATTTATGTTTGCGCCTTTTTTCTATGCTTGTGTTCATGTTCCGAGAGCAAATACATAGCCGAAGAACTAGAACGCACGCAGGAAATAATTAACGATTACCCAGACAGTGCGTTACACTCCTTGCAAGCTATCGTCCCCGGCAGTATTCGCAAAAAATCGACTAAAGCACATTATGGGCTGCTTTATTCGCTGGCGTTGGATAAAACAGGACAAACCATAGATACCGATTCGATGCTCCGTCCTGCAGTAAACTATTTCATGCGCAAAGGCACGAACCGACAAAAGTTCCTTTCTTGGTATTGTCTGGGGCGCATGGAATACAGCACAAATAATTATCAGAAAGCAACCGAATCATATCTTAAAGCGTTGGAGTATCGGGATATAATAGATGATCCTTACCTAATCGGAGTATGTAACTTCGTGTTAGGAGAATTGAATTTGAAGCAGAATAATTATCAAAGGGCTTTGTTTTATTATCAAGAAGCCTACGAAAACTATCAGGCTGCAAATAAAACCAAACACCAAGTCAGCGCTAAAATTGCCATTGCCGCTGTTTACTACATGGAGAACGAAGACGACAACGCGCTCCGGGATTATCGAGAAGCATTGAATCTATCCGAACAATTCGGGTATAAGGATTTTCAGGTGTACTGCCTGCGTTGTTTAATCGGGATTCTTTCGAACAAAGGCGTAACCAACGAAACCAACGATTATGTAGGCCGTTTTCTCCAGTTGTCGGATGATTTATCGCCGAATGATTGCTGTGTTTTGGGGGAATATTATTTGCGTATCAATAAACCGGACAGCGCCGAATATTATTTGAACGCAGCGATTTCAGCCAATATTGGAGGGCCGCGCGAAAACGATGCGGCAGCTAAAATTCTCCTTGCCGAAGCCTATACGCTAAATGAGGATTACCGAGCGGCCTGCTATATGCAGAAGGAGTGTCTTGCTTTATGTGATTCGATACATTTAAGCTATATGAATAATTCTGCGGCTGAAACCGAACTGCGATATAAAGACGAACGCTTGGAATTTGAACGCTATCGCTCCAGTGTAAGACAAAATGTAATTTATATTATCGCTTTGGTTTCAGTCATAGCGATCTGCGGCATTATTTATATCTTCTACCGCAGAAATAAGATGCAGAAACAAAGAATCGAGGAATATCTGACGCTGATTGAAGAACTAAATAAGACCAAATTGCAAATACCCGATGCCGCAAAAATTAGTGAACTGCTTAATACGCGCTTTCAAGTCCTGAAAGAACTTGCAAAAACCTATTACGAGTTTGAAAATTCCCCGGCTCTTACCAAGAAAGTCAAAGGCATTTTATCCGAAAAGATTTTGGATAAAACGATAATATCGGATTTAGAGAATACCCTAAATCAACAATACGATAATGTGATTTCTAATTTCAAGTCCGAATATCCGAAAATCAAGCCATGTTTCGTGGAATTGCTATGCCTGCTCTATGCCGGATTTTCACCGCAACAGATAAGCGTTATTACCAATGAAACGCTAAAAACAATATACATGCGGAAGTTCCATTTGAAAAAGAAAATAATAGCTTCGCATATTACAACCAAAGATGTGATTCTCAATATTATTTCGTAAATATCAGATAATCAATATTTTTGCCAGCAAAACTTGTTGACAATAAAGATTTGCTGGTAATTTGCTGATTTAGAGCATATTAGAGCAAGGCCCGAAAACTGAAAAATTTTCGGGCTTTTTGATGTGTATAATAGCCTGTATTTCAGGCAGGAATTCTCCTTGTTTGAAAAATTTTTAGCGGCCCTTATTTTTTGGGTTTCGGGGACATTTGCTCTAATTTTGAAATACACAAATATCTCACTCTAAATCGAATAAACTTATGAAAAAATTATCTTTTGCAATGTTCGTAATTGTAGGTTTGTTCATGCTGTTTTCCGGCATCCATTCAGTATATGGTGGCGGCAAGCAGCAAGCAAAAGAAGCGGTTATCGTCAAGCAGGTAAAAGTCGGCGGCGGCCCCGTTTGTCTATCAGAAAACACACCGCTTGTATTCTATGATCGTTCGATGGATATAATAGAGGTCATTTTTACATCGGGCACAGAGAGTAAAACGGGACTGTTGGTAATTTCCGGCAACTATGGTCAGGTTACAGAACAGTTCGACCTTTTCAACGGGAAAAGCATCATTCCGATCCCCGAACTGGAACCGGGATTTTACACGATCGAACTGTCGATAGACAAAAATATTTTTGCAGGTGATTTATTCATCGAATAACACAATGTAAGACAAAGAAAGGGAGGACAGAAGTAGCTACTAGTCGTATTGTCAGACTGCTAATCCACCATATTCCAAACTCTCTAGTGCAAGTCTTTATTACACACACAAAAATTCACTACTAACTTAAACTTCAAGGCCATGAAAAAAGTATTAGCATTAATTGTATTGTGTTTCATCGCATTTAATAGCCATGCACAATTAAGATATCAGAATGGTTATTTGGTTTATAACGCTATGGAGCGTTATAACGGATATATGACTAATTGGGAGGGTTGGGCACATTGTTGGAAATTCGGCGATCGGATGATAAAATTCGACCTCGGCCCCGCAGATTCGCGCGTTTCCAGCAACTCCGACAAACTCGTACTCTACGATACGGAGAATGGCGGTTTCATCGACCTGTACGCCCGTAACGTCTATACGAACTCCGATGCCGCTTCGAAAACTAATATCCAGTCGTTAGGTAACGCAATGGCAACCCTTGCGCAACTGCGTCCCGTATCGTTTGAATGGGCCGATAAGGCGCATTATTTCAAGACCAGCCGACGTTCGACGGGTATTTCCAATCCCAAAGAAATGGGATTCATTGCCCAAGAGATCGAGCAGGTACTTCCCGACATCGTGGCCGTGGATTGCGAGGGCCACCGCGTCGTAAATTACAGCGCATTGATTCCTCTGCTTACCAAGTCGATTCAGGAGCTTAACAGCCAGATCGAAACTCTGAAAGCAGAAATCGAAGCGCTCAAATCCGGAAAATAATTAAACGCCAATTCTTATGAAAAGAATACTGAATATAATCGGTATTTTCTTTCTGTCGATAATAGTATTCACCAGTTGCCAGAAGTCGCCGGAAGAACTGAACGAGGGTTCTCCGCAAACGAGGGCCGCGGGTGTAACTGGAACCTATTATTGGTATAACGGAGAGAAAATTTACCTGACCCCGAAAAATGATAAACAGTTCATCCTTTTTAAAACATCGGATGCCAATAGTTTATCATCGCTCTTTACAGCGTCCGCACCGGGCACAAGCAAGGCGGAAACTTCTATGCAGAAAGTTGTTCTTTCATCTCATTTGGAGCCAATCGACGAAAACAACTCTTTGCCTGCGGAGGATTATAGTTGGGCTACGATTTCCACAAATGATTTAAACGCAGCGAAATCATCAGCTATAATTTATTCTGCCCCCTATTTCACGTTACCCGACGGAAAAGAAGCGGGATTGAGCCATCTATTTTATGTAAAAGTGAAATCTATAAAAGATTTGCGTACTCTCCAACAGTTCGCCGAAGAAAACAAAGTGACGATACTCGGCAGAAACGGATATATGCGTGACTGGTACACGCTTTCCTGCACCAATGAATCCGCAGGCAATGCGTTGGACATGGCTAACATATTTTATGAAACCGGGCTTTTCGAGGCTTGTCAGCCGGATTTGATGTGTGACGATGACTTATATGCCGTGGTAAACGATCCGCTTTACAGTTCGCAGTGGCATTTGAAAAACACGGCGACCGCTGGAGTAGACATTAACTTCGAAAACGCGCGGGCAGAAAGTTTAGGATCTGAAAACATTATTGTCGCTGTTGTCGATCATGGAATACAGTTAGATCACCCCGATTTGAATGTCCACACAATCAGCTACGACAGTGAAACCGGAACTCGTCCGAGCAAGGTTTATGGCACTCATGGGACTAATTGTTCTGGATTTATCAGTGCTAAAACCAATAATGGAATCGGCATCGCTTCAATAGCTCCTAACTGCAAACTGATGTCTATAAGTAATACGCTTATGGGAAATCCCGACAGTCGGCAGAAAAGGGCCGATGCAATCAATTTTGCCTGCAATAATGGCGCTGCCGTTATTTCGAATTCATGGGGTTCTTCGGTCAAATACCAAGTCATTGACGATGCTATTTCCAATGCGTTGAGAAACGGACGTTCGGGAAAGGGGTGCGTCGTTGTGTTTGCATCAGGCAATGATTATCAATCGACCGTTGGTTATCCGGCAAATTGTAATCCCGAAGTTATAGCGGTGGGTGCAATCAGCAGCAGCGGTATGCGGGCATCGTTCAGCAATTATGGTTCTGCTCTGGATGTTGTTGCACCGGGTGAGGATGTTATTACAACCACCACTAATAGCGGTTATTCATCCGCCATTAGCGGGACTTCGTTTGCTTGTCCGCTTGTCGCAGGGGTTGCCGCATTGGTTCTTTCCGTAAATCCGGATTTGACGCAAAAGCAGGTTGCGGATATTATCGAAAGTACGGCTAAAAAGTGTGGCAACTATTCCTATACGACCCAATCGGGCCACACCAACGGAACTTGGAACAACCAAATGGGCTATGGTTTGGTAGATGCTTACGCCGCTGTTATAAAGGCAAAAAACACAGGTTCTACCGTCTATTTCAACGACAAGACGGTAACAACCGATACTGTTATTTCGGGTGATGAGATTTCCGCGACGAACGTAACCGTTAAGAATAATGCCAAGCTGACGTTTACCAACGCCAAGAGCATTATTATCACACAACCTTTTACCGTCGAACTCACTTCGTCATTAGAACTTTCCTTACAGTAATTTTTACCGATAAGGCGGAGAATCGGATTCTCCGCCTTTGTTTTTTCAAATTTCCACCATGCAAACACGCCATCAGGATCGTTCCGCCTACTTTGAAGAAACAGCAACTTCCTGCCGGAACTATTATCTCCCTTACATTGAACAGCACACATCCTTGAAATTCGGCCGTAACTGCCGGGTAATGGAGGTCGGTTGCGGCTTTGGCGGCATTCTTTCCATTTTTGCGGCAAAGGGGGCCACGGTAACAGGAATAGATATTCATAAACCGTCAATCGAAACCGCAAAGACACTTTTCGCCGAAAGGGGGTTGAAAGGGACGTTTATCTGTTCGGACATTTTCGATTACAGCGACACACAACCTTACGACCTGATTATCCTGCACGATGCGTTGGAGCATATTCCCGAAAAAGAGCGGTTGATGTTGCATTTAAAATCCTTTCTGAAAGCTGACGGCCTTTTGTATCTGGGATTCCCCGCATGGCAAATGCCGTTCGGGGGACATCAGCAAATGGCGAAGAACCGGATTATCGCCAATTGTCCTTACATCCACCTGTTGCCCCGATCTCTTTTCCGTTTCGTGTTCAGGGCATGCGGCGAAAAGGAAAGTACTGTGAAATGTTTTTTTGAAATTCGGGATACGCGCATCACTATCGAGGGTTTCCATAAATTAGTAACGGCAACGGGATTACGTATAGTGAATCAGCGGCTATATTTCATAAACCCGAATTATCAAGTGAAATTCGGATTGAAACCGCGCATACTATCTCCAGTTATCGGGAAAATACCTTATGTGAGAAATTTTTTCACGACGACCTGCTACTATCTGCTGGCAAAGCAGGAGGAGGCTAATTAATCTCCAGATCGAGCGATATTTTCGCTTCGCTCGGAACAAACGGAACCAACTGCGCTACACGCCATTTCGGGGCTTCGGTGGTGTCGTTCAGCAGAAAAGTTACGGAATATATATATTGAGCATCCGCCTTTACAAAGTTTTTTTTGACGCTTTCGATTCCGTTTGTGGCCTGTCCTGCAACCAAAAGGAGCGTGTTCTTTTCGAAGTCTATATCTTCGGGCAATTTGTCGTTGGGAAATATAAAATCCGCCAGTTCCGCTTGGCTGCGAATCACGATCAGTTGATTGGCGGGCGTTTCAGCCCAGTTCCAAAGAGGATTCAGCGTATAATCGGCGCAGGACAAAGTAGTAGCGTTTCCCTGCGTATTATCATCTGGGGTATCAGTCTTTGTTTGATTCATCTCCACGGACGTACAACCCGTCACGGTAAACAGAGCCATTGCGATAAGACAAATGATCTTTTTCATAGCTTTGGTTTTTCAGTTTGACGATCAAATAGCGTTCCCGATTTTTATTTCGGCACAGCATCCTTGCGCATATCGTCTGAAATATAAGGTATTCATTTACAAAGATAAGAATTTTGGATAAGAAACAAACTATTTAAATAAAAAGCCGGACTTTATGGCTCCTGTTTGACATTATTATAGCGACTTCCACATAACGAAAACAACTGCGTCAATCAATCCTCTTCCTTTCGAAGGATTCGACATTGACATTGAAAATACGCCCTTCATATCTGATGCTCGACATCATATATCCCGTAATGTGAGGCATGCCGTGATTAAAATGAATGATGCAACCCTGTGAACATATCATATAATTTTTAATACATCTATATCCCTTACTTATGTGATCTCCGTTTTTTTCGCCGTTGTATCAGCCGTTGCTGTTCTTCATAAGCCCGCGTGTCGGCCAAATCCAATACCGTATCGACAATGCCAGAAATAGGATTGGCGGCATGGTTTTGCTCTTCGTGTTTCTGTTCCGCTTGTCGTTCTGCAACCTGCCGCACCTCTTTCGGAGCCGGATACAATTCGTTGAAGACATTCGCCGAAAACTCTTTGCCCAATACCGACCCGTTGGCAACGATACCTTTGTTATGGTCAATGAAAGTCACGCCATAGATTCTGCCGACCGGGTTGATGCGAAAGATCGCGTCGATGTTCTCCGCTTTGAGCAACTGCCGAAACTCGTCCCGTGTATTGTTCGGACTCATAGCATCTTTGACCGTTTGCCGCAGCTGGTCGAGTGTGCCTTCTTTTTTCAGTTTTATTTTCGAGTTTTCATAATACCTTTGAAGGGCTTTATAACCTACATCTTTCCCTATTTTGCTCGATTTGAACGGCGTGCCGATTCCATATCCGTCGTCGGTCAGGGCACCGTAGATAATCCCCGCATAATTTCTGCCGTCGATAGTTCCCGTACGTTCTTCGACCGAAATATTGAAGCGTTCCAGCAGCGTGCGAAACTCTCCGTAGGACGAGCATTTGTAATTTCGCAGGCACGACCGGACGACGGACGAGATCCGTTGCTTGACATTCCCCTCGGGATAATTCACTTTCCGCAGGCCCTCCCTGTCCGTCAGTTCCTGCCCCTTGACACTCGGCTGCAGGCCGTATTTACACTCCAGATCACGCAATATCTCCATCGAACGTCGGGCCTCGAAATCATGCGGGAGTTTGCGGCCCTGCTCATCGACGCGCAGCGACACGATATGGAGATGCTCTCTGGAAATGTCCTTGTGCTTGAAAACGATATAAGGCTGTTCGCCGTAACCCATGCGTTCCATGTACTCACAGGCGATTTTCCGGAGCTGTTCGTCTGTCAGCCTGTCCTCCGGTGAAGGGTTCAGCGAGGCATGGAAAACCGTGTTCGTAGTCCTGCGGTTGGCTTCGAGGTACGGCATGAAGCTCTCCATGCAGACGTCAATATCAAGGCGTCCGCATTTATCGTATGGTTCGAGCATCTTCTGCCAAAGCAGCACCTCGGCTTCATCCTTATCCACTTTCTCCTTATTGTAGTATAACGCTCCACCGGGCGAGGAGCCCGATCTTATATTCGCAACCATTCCTTAGCCTGTTTTGTGAGGTTCAGAATCTCGATGCTCAGGGCCTTCAACTCGCGGGTTCGCTGCTCCAGCATAGCGATCTGATGCGGGATAGCAACGTTAGAAAAGTGCGCGTTGATGGCTTTTACAATCTGGTTATAGTTGTTCCCGAGCTTTTGAAATTGGAAAT
>OLOL01000964.1_pt1 | contig 27102 bp, 34 predicted proteins | sample 1673081 | NCBI WGS metagenome assembly OLOL01 (sample SAMEA3136753, study PRJEB25190) | human gut metagenome
AGGCGTAGCCACTACAAATGTGCACATTTGAGTGTCTACGCCAGCCGCTACACGGAGTTCTTGGAAAAAGAGAGAAAATATGGATACCAGGCTACGCCAGTTAATGAGTGATGAAGAGTTAGAGTTTTTTAGCCATCTGACAAGATTATGTCCTGAAGGTATGATTCCGCTTGCCAGAGTTAAATTAACTGAGTTTGTTTTTCCGCTTGCGGAATATGGTACTGATTTATTTTACCATGATTTTAAAGAGTTGAATAAGTTAACTGTTCCTTTTTTAATTTATTCTTTTAGTAAAAAGAAACCAGTATGCGTTATTTATTATTTGCAAGCTACTGATACCGGTTCTTATGATGCTCTCGAAAGTTGGCTAAAGAATTGTCAGATTGAACTATTCAAATTTTACTCGGTGAAAGATCTTTATCTGAACGATGATTTTATGGATGCAATAAAACGATGATATGCAAACCAAAAGAGTAAAAACTGACTATCAACGTGTGCGCTATGACAATTTTTTATTTTAGCACTATCGATATGGCTGGGAATGGAAATTTCTGTCAGTGCCTGCGGGATGATGAAGAGTAATTAAAAATAAGCCCACATATTTGCGGGCTTAACAGATGCTTTATCATAATTTATTGTCTGTTATCCTCTAAAATAATTAATGATGGTCCTAACATAGTTGTAAATACCAATGCTGCTATACCAATCATACCGTACCTGTTTGGTACACATGATAATAATAAAGAGCACGTAGATACAGTTATATAAAATATTCTGAAGTTACTTTTTTTAAGTAGTGATGATATATATATTATACATAACGCTATAAGACTAAACGCGATTGAATTTATCATTGTTTAATCCTCTTTTAATTGGTCAGCACATATCGATCTTACCGCCCAGTAACATAAAAATGAAAACCGTTGTTACTGGGAGCAACATTGCCAGGATGAAAACGATTAGATTACTTTTCCTGCCAATATTGAATACTATACCAGCCAGCAATACTAAAAAGAAAAATGCAACAGGTACTGTCCATGTAATGACAGGATTATAGTCTATAATGCCTAAATCAAAGATGCAGTGTTCCATAGATTGAAAATCCCCTAAAGTGCCCTAATGTCTGGTTATAAACTGGCATTATTCCGTATCCTCACTTCACAAAATCTTCTGGTTTTATGCTTGATTTAAACTCTTCTTCTTTCGAGCGTTCTGTCTGCCATGCTATATACCATACAAACAAAACAACAGTGCCAATGAGAAGGTAAAATGCTGGTTCCAGATATATTGATATATCACAGGCTATAACTTTGTCTGCCGTACAGATACCGTCACCAGAGAAGCTCCATATACTGTAACCCATGAGAAATAATCCAAGTAAAGGCTGCACACAGAGCATGTAAAAATTGAATACAGATTTAATGATCTTTATGAGCATATTTTTATCCCCTTTAATAGTGTGTAATAAAACACACTATTTATTCACGGTTGGTCTTCCTGCTTTCGGGCTGTTTTTCCTTATATCATCAAACAGCCTCCGGCGTTCTTCTGCTGATACCAGACGTAACGCTGCCAGTGCTGCTCTGATTACTTCAGCACGGCTGGCGCCGTACTCGTTCTGGAACACCTGCGCTGTATCCAGATCATCATTTGTCATGGTCAGATTTATACGCGTTACTGCTGATGCCGATGCCGGTTTTTGTGCAGCAGAGCTTACAAACTGGCGTAAATCCAGCGGTTTAATTTCCTGATCAATTTTCTTTGGGAGCTTTGCCATTAGATTAGGTATCCTGTTCTTGTAAAGTGTGTAATTATACACACTATTCAGGATGTGAGTATATCATCTCTTATAGTGTGTAATAATACACATCACAGAACCCCCGTTTCTTTTAACAGTAATTCAATCTCTCCACGGGCTTTGTTTCCCCGTTTATCATCGTATTCGTGTACGCCCATACCACTGTTATAGGCTTTTTTATGCGCAGTACGCATATAGATACGCTGGCGGGGAACCGGAAGCCAGTCCGGATCATCATTGAGTTGTCGGCGCAGTTCTGACGCTTCACTGTCTGACGGGTTAGTTGAACACTTATTCAGGACAATCCATGCTTTCATTGACGGATTGACTCCGGCCTGTGCTGTTTTAATGTCGAAAACCAGCCGTCCCAGAGTGTTGATCTCGATGCCTGCTCCTGGCTCAATGAATGTGAACAGAATGTCAGCACAACTCAGTGCCTTAACGAAGGCCGGAGATTTCATTCCTGGCGTATCAACAAACACATAATCAAAGCGGGCAGCCAGTTTTCGTGCCATCGCCGGAATATCTGTGTAGCACTCGAAATACGGTATTTCAGACAACCGGTCGTTGGTTTTACGTTCCTCGATGAAATCCTTGATGCTTCCCTGCGAGTCTGTTTCCAGGAAACAGGCTGTTTTCCCTTTCCTGATGGCACAGACACATAAGGAACAAAGCACGGTGCTTTTGCCTATGCCGCCTTTATGCCCTGCAACTGTAATGATTTTTCCCATCACAAAACCCTCCCGGTTAAATGGTGTGTATTAATACACAATCTTTTATGGTGAAAGTATAACCGTACTATTGCGTGCTGGCAATAGTTTAATGGTGTGTATTATTACTCATCATTAATGCATTCAGGGTATCCGAGAAGCTGTTTTGCACGCTGTGGATCACAGGTAAAGGACAGGCCACTTCCTGTCAGGACGTCCAGCGAAAAAACGCGGGTGTAAATCTCGGTGCTTCTTGCATAACGGTGTCCCAGCAGGGATTGCAGGACGCGCGGAGGAACGCCGCTCATTGTCAGGTGCATGGCGTAACTGTGGCGGAACGTGTGAGGCGTGACCGGAACCGAAAATGTTACGCCGTCACGCTCTGCCCGTGCCACTGCGGTGTTGATCCAGTTCAGCGGTGTCTGTCTTGATGTTATGTCCCACACAGGCTGATGTTTGATCCGCTTTTTCCAGGTCGCCAGGTATTCCCGCATACGCAATGCGTATCCGGCATCCAGAACAGGAACCAGCCTTACAGCAGGCTCCGGTGGTTTTCTGTATCGCGGATCAGGATGTAATGGTGGATGCCTGGTGGTCGGGCGTCCTGGTCTTCTTTCTGCTTCTTTTAGACGTTGCTTGAGTGTTTTCAGGATCACCACGGGTTGCGGGTACTGCCGTGTCGGAGTCAGCATAAAATCGGCAGGTTTCAGCGCCAGAGCTTCGTTCAGTCGTGCTCCGGTATTCCAGAGCGTCTCAAAGTACATACGGATGTTCAGATCATCGATGTAGGAGAGAAGCAGTGAGACTTCCGGTGCTATCAGATATTTCGGCATTCCTGCGCCAATCTGTGCTGCAAGATCCCGCATATTACGGGCTGCATCGGGAGAGATGGTTAAATTCCAGGCGTCGCTACGTGAAATCTGGAAAATGCTGGCGGGTAAATGACTCAATTTTTTAATCTCCGCACCTGTTTTTTTGGACGTGCCAGCAATTATGACCTGAAGCAGAGGTGCGTCCGACAACAAAAATTCCGATCACCAAAAAAAATTTTGGACATTTTTTCCGATAATGCATTTTTGTCCAGGGGGATATGAACGACAGGGCAGGGCGAAAAGGAAGCGGTTATCCTGAATAACCCAGGATGTGGGCATATATGCCGGAATAGGGCACCGGATAAAGGAACATAACATGTGAATGTTGTAACTAATGAAATCTGGACAGAATGACCTGAATGTCTAACTGCCTGGCGAATTAAACCGGAGCGAGGGGAATCTTGTTCAAAAATACTGTAGCGGTCGCAGCTGAGGATCGCGCTGGCCAGCGTGCCCGATGCGTCACCGGCGCAAAGCTGATTTGTTGTTTTACAGTGAGTTAGGTTGTTTGCTGTGCGAAAAATATCGGTGAGTATTTTTGATAGAGTCATTAACGGCGGTGCGCTACGTGAAATCTGCGATTTTTCGGAGAGGTTTACCGGAGAGAATTGACGGGAGAACGGGCAGAAGAAAAGCCGCTGCCGCGCCCCGTTTTTATCGGAAGTAAATATTATAATTAGTAATTAAGACAATAACCAACAACAAAAGCGGAAACACATTTTTAATGGGTGCTGCTGCGTTCGCAAGCCCCATTGTACTTACAAAACTGAATGCAGCCAGTAATACTGAAAACATCACGAAAAAACACATCTCAATAACATTACCAGAATGAGATATCATGGGGAAAAATATTCCGACAGAGTTAACCAGGGAAGACACAAGAGTTAAAACGACAAAGAAATTGTTAACAGGGAAAACAGTGTCATTTTTAGCAATTGAGCTATCTTTATCCTTCTTTAAAATAAAAAATTTCATTTCCCCCCCTAAACTTTGCTTATACGTGACGACATATTTCCCCCTAGAATTATAAAGGATAACGCCCTCCAGAGAAAAGGAGGGCTGTAAAATCATTTCTCTATGAGAAACTCATCAAGAGAGCGACCGCCAGCCAGTGCTTCAGCAATCGGTTTTGGCGCACGTCCACGACCAGACCAGTATTTAGTTTCACCATTTTCTTCAAACTGATACTTGGGAGGCGCTTTGGGTAACGTTTTTTTACGTGTTTTTGGCGCATCTTCGGTAATGCCAAGCAGTTCTTCCGGTGAGAAACCCTCTCCGGCGATTAACTGAAGCAGTTCCTGACGTTTCCGTTCACGCTCTGCTCGTTCAGCCGCTTCACGTTCAGCATCTTCACGACGTTCTTCAACAACAACGTTCAGTTTTTCCTGCATTTCGAGCAATTGCTCAAAATCAACTTCACGGGCAAAAACACGCAATGAACGAATATTCATCATAGTCCGGCTGATAATGCCGTATTCATCTTCTTTAGTCAGTTCGCTCATAATTAATCCTCTTGTTTAGTGGACGTACTTCCAGACGCCGGAAGGAACCTTATCATAAAGTTTATTCATAACCAGTTCTGCGCGGCGATGGTCTGCGGCAGAATAAAATGCCTCGGATTCTGATAAAGGCAGCTTGTAACGGTTAATTTCAATAACTTTTTCAAGAGTATCTCTTGATGTACATTTTCTTAACTGAAAAAGCCATTCCTGCTTTGTTTTCACTTCTTAGCCCTTGCCGGAAAACCCAGCTTCCCTGTTTTCTTATCCTCAAGGACAAGGACTGTATCATACGTTCCACCACTTTTCTTTTTAAATCCCTTAATCAAATCGGTTTTCCCTGATTTAACCAGTTTTTCGGCCTGTGCCTGGGTGATTTTCTTACCAGAAAACTCACTCCAGATTTTAAACTCACATCCGGTACAGAAATAACCTTTCGGCCTGATAACAATATGTTTACCACAGGAAGGGCAGGGAGAGTCCAGGCGTTGAAACTGCCCTGCTGGCGCAGCAGGTTCAATCTTCATCTCGCCCAGGTCAACATCAGAAATCATGCCTGTCAGTTCACCGTACAGATCATTAATAAACTGTTCAACCGTCAGGTCGCCATTTTCTATGGCAGCCTGCTTTTCAGACCATAATGCTGTCATATCAGGATTAACCGCTATACCAGGCAGGGCATCAATAAGCGCATATCCGGTATCAGTAGGAATAAGTTTCCCTTTTTCCAGCGTGATATAGTTTCTTTTCTTCAGCGTTTCCAGAATGGCTGCGCGGGTAGCTGGCGTACCAATGCCACCATGTTCATCTTTTTTGTCTTTATCCTTATCTTTCAGCAATTTCTTAATCGTTGGATCAGTGACAAAATCCGCGACACGAACAAGCGCAGCAAGCAAGGAGGCTTCGGTGAATAACGGCGGCGGTGTTGTTTTCTTCTCATTAACAACAACTTCTTTTGTCGTCAGTGTTTCTCCTGTGCGAATTTTACAGAGCAGTTCAAAAGCGGAATCATCATTATCTTCTGATTCACCTTCGTCTGTGGTTTCCGCGCCAAGAAACGCCTCAAATCCGCTGTCAGTTGTTTTTCTGGCACGGGCATAGAACGACTCATCACCACACTGAATGGCAACCGATACTTCCTGGTATGCTTTTTCAGGCATGAACTGAACAAGATAGTGTTGTGCGATCGCCAGGTAAACATTGCGCTCGTCGGTGCTGAGTGCGTTAACATCAGGCACACTGGCGGTCGGGATTATCGCAGTATGCGCAGTCACCTTTGCACTGTTAAACGCTTTGCTTTTACGTGCAGAATCAATATCCAGCGACTGAGGAAAGACTGATTTCAGGGCATCGATAACCTGCGGCGCTTCGCTGAATTGTTCATCAGAAAGATATGAGCAATCAGAGCGGTTATAAGTAATCGCTTTATATTTTTCACGTAATTGTTGCGTAATATCCAGCGTTTTTTGTGCCGTCATTTTGAACTTTTTGTTCATGTATTGCTGGAGTCTGACCAGGTTAAACGGCAACGGCGCAGCCGTTTTTTTATCATCAGTTGCTGCCGCTTCAACTGTAGCCGGTTTTCCTGCAAGGGATGCTGCCGTTCCGTCTGCCCACGCTTTATCAAGTAATTTACGGTCTGTCAGCGGAGCAAATTCCCCTGGCTTCCAGTTTGCCCTGATAACATCAGCACCACGCTGAAAGAGTCCGGTCATGGTGTAGTAAAAACTGGATTTATGGTTCTGGTTAGCACGGGTACGATTCACAATCAGGCCAAGAACGGGTGTCTGGACGCGCCCGACAGACAGAACGCCCTGATATCCTCTGGCTTTTGCAGGAATGGTGTAAGCACGCGTCATGGAGAATCCATAGACGGCATCGGCAACTGAACGCGCCAGCGCCTTAAGGTAAAGCCCTTTGAAATCACGATTATCTTTAAGATTTGCCAGTGCCTTTTTCACTGCCGGAAGCGTGTTGTCGTTTATCAGAACGCGCTTCACGGGTTTTGTGTTTCCTGCATATTCCAGGACTTCATCAACAAGTAGCTGTCCCTCATCATCAGGATCGCCAGCGTGAACAATTTCAGTCACGTCTCCACGTCTGATAAGTTCGAGAATCGTTTTAACCTGTTTTGCTGCACTTTCAACAGGCTGATACTTCACGGGATAAAGACGTAAAGGAAGCGTTTCAACCTTCCAGGCTTTGTATTCAGGATTATAGTTTTCCGGCGGTTGTGATTCGATAATATGACCAAAACAGTTCGTCACAATGGCGTTATCACTTTCAAACCAGCCATCATGGCGGGTAAAATTGCCACCAAGTGCCTTAACAATATCATTTGCTACTGCGGGTTTTTCTGCGATAAAAAGTCTCATCTTATTATCCTTTAAATAACTAATGCACTTTCAATAGACGGTTGTCTTTTGAATAAAGAGCAATCTGTACTCAATCGTTCAGACTGAATAGTGTGAAGTAAAAGGCTTTCTTCTCTGGACAGAAGGAAGTCACCCCATTCGAACTCTTCCCACACATCATGACTGTTTTCACCAGGTTTATTTAATAAGGACTCCATTTTGGGCTGGATTCTGGCTGGAGGCTTATTTTCATAAGCTGAATGAACCCTGTTACTCCACTTATCAAAAGAACCATTTAAAAGAATTTCCTGTGAAACCATATCAAAATCATCATCTTCTATATAGGTATTGACTTGATGGTAAATTAACCCCATATCTTCAATATCCCAGGTGTATATAGTAGTAAACCATCTTAATTTTTTATCTGTTTGCAAAACGAGGCCATTAACTGACTTCCTTCCTTTTCGCATTCCAACCCATAAACATTTATTAGGCCACGGTCTGCCTACAGACAATGATTCACTATCAATTATAAAATCAAGCTCAGGTATGGAAATAGATTTAAGGCTACATTTATTAGCCATGAGATGATAAAGTTTAGGAACAATATGTATATACATAGTAATTTCCTTTATCTTTAGTGTGCTCAAATAAGTCCTGATTTGTTGATATCGATACCAGACTTATCAGCAAGAGCGACCAAAAACTTTTCCTGTGAATCAAGCCAACCACTTACCCACGGATATTCATCAAGAATTTCAGGATGTTGATTCTTTATAAGTTCAAGCAGTTCTCTGTTTTCAGATATTCGCTTATTAACACCGCCCTGTGTGCGCTTTATCGTTTCAGACAGTGAATTGAGTCTGTAATGGACACGCCTGTAATATTTAACAACTATAAATAAAATCACAATCAAAGCTATAACCCATACGCAGAACAATACTTCTGAAAATAAATGGATATTCATTTAAGCCTCCTTAATTTTATGCCGCCATTTCATCCATTATGACTGTGAAGTATTCAGCATTAGTATTCATCTTCATAAGGTAGCCAATCGTAATCGTTTGAGTTCCAGTCAATTGGAAGAAATGGCTCTGTTTGTTTATGGCAGGAGAGGCAAACATAAATATTTTTCTCTTTATGAAAAATCATCGACTTACATTTATCACAGTCGCACCAACCCTCGACTGGTTCAGGGTATTCAGGTAATTCTGTCTCCTGATGTTTACCATATTTTTCCCATTCCTCGGCATCCTGATAACCTCCCCATACTGCTTGTGTAAAACTATCGATATAGTCACCTGACTCATTTTTATCAAAATTAAATTTATATACTTCGCCATTTAGTTCAAATGACATATCAAGGTCAGGTAGTAATTGCTTTTCGAAGCGTTGTTGTAACTCTTTCTTTTCTTTGGGTGATAAAGCCATAAAAACCTCTATCAGTTAGTTATGTTTGTATCGCCACTCCCACGGTGGAACCGGATTTGCATCGGCCCACAAACCGCGTTTTTGTTCCTGCGCTTCCCGTTGCAGAGCCGGTAATGACTTATCCGTGTTGTAACGTGCATATACCCATGCCGCGCCAGACTGAACCATAAAGCGGCTGGCCTCTGTGCCGTTCGTCGTGAACACACGACCGATAATGCGTCCGTAGCGGTCTGTCTGCGTGTACGTTACCGTAACAGGCTGTGCTGCAAGCAGAGCTTTAAGCTGATTAGCTGACCAGCGCCCAAAAGCCTGTTTTTTCTCCGGTGCATCAATGTTTGCCAGGCGAATCCTGACAGACTTTTTATCCTGCAATACTTCAATGGTATCGCCATCGAGAACACGAATAACTTTTCCCTGGATTTCCTGGTTTAATGTAGAAAGCATTCCTGCTAAAGCACCAGGTATTCCACCTGCATTTGCAGACTGAAAAGCAGTAAAGAGAAAAATAAATATTGTTAATATAATTTTCATAAAATACTAACGCCCTTCGGTTGTTCAACCCCGCAAAATCCAGATTAAAATCTGGAATCTGCGAGGTTATCATTGATGATTACTTACAACCTTCTGACCAACCAATGCGATTCATAGAAGGAGAGCAATCAGGTTTAACAAACTTACCTTTCATCCATTCAGCTTGTTTTTTTCCTGCATCAGTATTCTCATAGCTTTGTCTTTCAACATTACTTGCTCCTGTTTTCTGACTATTAGCCGAGTTCTGTTTTGCAAAAGCAGAAAAGGTAGTCAGCGACAGAATCATTGCATAAACTAATGTTTTCATTTTTTATCTCCTTTCACGTAGATAGTTTATTACCAGCCACCCGCAAAACCTGCACCAAGAACAGTGTTATGAGATGAATCCCATGAAACGTTAAGGCGCACGTTTGTGTTTAATGACGTTTTATATTGAATGCCTGCTGCAATCGCATTTCCATTCTGATAATTACCAACGCCAATACCATATGAGAAACTATTTTCAGCAACATACGGGATTGATGATATTGCTGTTACACCTGCAATACCGGCATTAAGACGTTTTTCCGCACGTTCAATTTTACTGTTTAATTGTTCGAACCGCTGATTTGATTGATTGCTTAACTGACTGAATCGGTTATCTGTATAGTTATTCGCATTTAGTTCAGCTTTATCGGCTGCATTCTGAGCATACTGTATGCTTTGCTCGTATTTTTCATTGGTATAACTGATACCTTGTTGATATTTCTTATCCGTATAGTTGTTTGATGTGCTGATTGCCTCATTTTTGGCATTGTTGATATTGGTATTCAACTCTGTTTTCGTATCACTGATTTTACTGTCAGTATAACTGTTGGATGAACTGACCGCGTCGTTCTTTGCCTTGTCGATACTGGCGTTCAGTTCTGTCTTCGTGTCACTGATTTTGCTGTCAGTGTAACTATTCGACGAACTGACCGCGTCGTTCTTTGCCTTGTCGATACTGGCGTTCAGCTCCGTCTTCGTGTCACTGATTTTATTGTCAGTATAACTGTTAGATGAACTGATCGCGTCATTCTTCGCCTTATCAATATTGGCGTTCAGTTCCGTCTTCGCATCACTGATTTTGCTGTCGGTGTAGCTGTTCGACGAACTGATCGCGTCGTTCTTCGCCTTGTCGATACTGGCGTTCAGTTCTGTCTTCGTGTCACTGATTTTGCTGTCAGTGTAACTGTTCGACGAATTGATCGCGTCATTCTTCGCACTATCAATATTCGTATTCAGTTCATTTTTAGCATCTGTAATTTTATTGTCTGTATAGTTGTTTGCGTTCTTTTCTGCCGCTTCAGCTTTTTCTGCCGCATCTTTGATTGCCTGGTTAGCTGTCGATTGAGCATTTTGAGCAACCGTATTAGCAGAGTTCGCTGTATTTTGCGCCGTATTCGCTGTGTTCTGTGCATTCTGTGCCGCTGAATTAGCCTCATTTGCTGTTGTCTGAGCTTTATTCGCGGCTGTTTGTGCGTTTTGCGCAGTAGACGCAGCAGTATTCGCAACAGACTGTGCATTTTGCGCTGTAGAAGCAGCACCATTTGCAACATTTTGTGCATTCTGTGAGTTTGACAGTGCACTATTAGCTATGCCTTTTACACCATCGACACAATCCGAAATGTTAAGAGTCTCCTTGTTACCCGTAAGGTGATACTCACAATCTGCATATGCACTACCAGCAGATAAGCACAATAAAATAGCTATAATAGATTTGGTTACTTTCATTGCTGATACCTGTGATTGTAACTAATCATCACATTTCGTTGGCGCGAAATGTGATACTTGCAGTACCCTGATACCCGTTGGCGCGGGTATCAGGTTTTAATTAACCTCTGACACGACCAAACTTACTCATGATTTTCGATATAGCAGCAGGATCAGCCGTTGAGCACTGATTCAGAAATGCCTTGCGGGCGTCAAATGTTTTACTCCAGCGAATACTCCCTTTTTTCTTTTTCAGAATATTAAAAAAGTCTTTTTCAGCACTTCTGCACTCACTTCCTCCACCACTACCTACAGCTTTACCATAAAGACATAATACGGTTTTGCATGCATCAGCCGCTGAAGCTACAGGGCTGAAGGTAAATAGAATAAACAGTGACAATAAACACGCACCTGATAAGTTCTTCATATTTTCTCCTTAATAATTTCAGATATACCCATTGCACTTTTGATATCAGAAAGATCAGATAATATCTTCGAATATCTGTCCTCCTGACTTTTATTTTTTATAATAAACTCTGCATACAGACCAAGAGCAAACCTTACTTCACCCTCAAGCGAGCGACAGTTTTTTTCAGCTTCTTTTTTAAGAACAGAATAGATATCAGGATTCAGATTTCTGATATTAATCTTTGGCGACGGGAGTTTCGACATCTAACGCCCTCCGGTTGTTCAACCTTAAACAATACATATGTGAAATATGTATTGTTTAACGTTATCGTGAAAAATAAATACTTGTATTCGTGCATAGCATACAATCAGTGACAGGATGATACTGGATTACTCCTTTTGCACCGTGTTTCCTGAGCCAATCTTTAGCTTTAAAAAATGCACCGCCAGAAGTATGCACCACGATAACAGGGGAATGTGCTATTGCGTAATAAACTGAAATATCATAATTCCCTTCATCACCTTTAAAGTTATTCAGTATCTTCATCCAGCGACCAGAAACAGTATTGGATGGAATGACAAGATTGTTTTCATGCCATTCAGGAATACTAGCGTTCAGAGACTGTGTTTTATCCCATTCAATCGGTGTTGGAGGGGGCGGAGATGAACATCCTGAAAGGAATATCATTAATGCCAGTATAATAATGCTTCCTGCCAACCAGCCTGATAAAAATGACCGTTTAGCAGAGGCCTTTTTACTCTCTTTTTTTAACGGTTGATTAGTGATCAAATCATCCCATTCAAATCCCCTTCCTCGTCCGATAGCCTCTGAAACAGCGTCAGCTAAAATCTTTTTCTTCATCTGAATACCCCTGTTATGCTGCCAGATCTAAATCTGCTTCAAGTTCGCCATAAGACAACATGATTTCCTTCGGTGGATACCTAAGTCCAGGTTTGCCCATAGCCACGCCCTTATTAAGCTCTTTAACTGCCGCCTCCAGTTTTGGAGAAACAGAAACCAGCTTGTCCATAAAGTAGTGATCATTAAAATAAAAAGCTTTCTTACATTTAATCGGATTTTCACCTTTAAGCAGAATAAATTCCTCATCAAATTTCAGCGTTGAAAGCTCCTGAGGTAAAACGAGCGCACGCTGCGTATCGCTCTCTGATTCCCCCCTCGATGTACCACCTTTACTTGTGTTCCTGCTTTTCCCCTTAGTCTTAATAGTTGTATAACCTAATTGTGCAGAAAATTTATCAGCATCTTCTTTTTCACTGGTTGCATAGATGATCTTACATGGATGGTTAGCAAGTAATGACAATGCCCCCTGAATCCCGTAAATTTCATTAAGCTGTGAGATATTCTGATAAATCGTTAGCAACTTTAGCTTGTAGCCAGCAATAAAACCTGCTGCCTTTTTTATATATGGCATATAACCAATAGCCGGAAATTCATCTAATAAGAAAAGGACGTCATATTTCAGGTCACGAACAAAATCAGGGTTTTCCCGCATACTGACTTTTATCGCAAAGTTAAAAAACAGGTTAAGAAGATTATTTGCAATGTCAACCTCAGTAGCCATTATGCCAAGATAAACCGACATTTTTTTACGCCGCATATCGCGTATATCAAAATCATTTCTGTCAGTTGCAGCCCTGAAAAGCGGTAACGTAAAGAGTTTCAGTTTTTCCGTAAACGTCCCACTGACAGAAGATTTAGGCTCGTCGCCAAGCTCAACGTAATGTCTAAACTTATCAAGTGCATCTTTGATAATGAAAAGGACATGAGGATCATCTGTTGTTTCAAGATATACTTCTCTGTTTGCAAGAACATCCTCCATTGGAATTCGGTTGAATAGCTCAAGAATAGTACCAATCGAAAAACAATGTTTAATGCCAAAACTTCTCAAGTCGGCTGCACGATAAGTCATAAGAAACCAGAGTAATTCTGCACACCCGACAAACATAAGCTGAGATTCGCCGTTAAAATGCTTTTCGGCTCCACTTTTCCCGTCAGTGGTATAAATTGTTTCCCCAAGACTTAAAAGGTCTGTTACACCCTGTTCTGTGCTCAAATCAACATAGGCCAGAGCATTAAAACCATGTGTTTTTCTAGAAAAGGGGTCAAAGAGATAAACCTCACTCCCTAATATCTTCTGCCTGTATTTACTTGTTATCGTATAACACTCCTGTTTAGGATCGAGCACCATCATAGAACCTTCATAATCAAGAAGATTTGGTATAACAATTCCGGCACCTTTACCCGCACGCGTTCCCGCCCCCATAGAGATAAAATCAGGCTGTGTGTAACGTAATAACTTACCTTTATAACTACCAATAATTATACCGCCTTTACTTTTATCTCCCCACGTTACTTGTCTGGATTTTCGTATATCGGCATCACTGGCAAATTTTGCATCACCATAAATTGATGTCTTACTTTGTTTAGCTGCAAGAAACATCATCACTAAAATCATAACTGCGCCACAAAAACCAGCGCCAATAGCCTTAATACCACTGAATCTGATATCACTACGTATGTTATCTGCAAACAAGACCTGCCAAAGCATACCGAACTGATACGTTTTCCAGGTCGCTTTAAGTCCAAGCCCATTCATCGGATAAACAACCACGGTAGCAATCACCCATGCCAGTGGGATTGTCACGATGAGTAAGAAAATCAACTGTCCCGAATTAAAAGTTTTCATCGCGGAACCTCTTTCTGTACGACTCTAAATCAGCATCCTTATAATAAATTTCGCCGATTCGACGAACGTCACCCTCAAGTTTAATACTTGCGATTACATCAATGCTGCTGAGAACCTTGCTGAGTAAAACGCTGTAAGGCAGCCGTGAACACTCTGTATTCTGATAACAGCGTTCTACCAGCCCCATTATTGCTTCATAAGGTGAACCAGCATGGAGACTCGTTATCGCCCCCTCATGCCCGGATGAGACAATCTTCAGAAAATCCCATGCCTCACCCCCTCTGACTTCTGTTATCAGTATTCTGTCCGGGTTCATACGGTAGTTCGCTCTGATAAGTGATGCTGGCGTGATTATCGCCTTATCACTGTTTCCGGCCTCACTAGGATAAAATAAATGCACATAATTCTGATGACGATAAAACTTAACCTCTGGGTTATCCTCTATGGTCACTATCCTTAAGTGCAGAGGAATATAATCAATAAGAGTTTTAAGGTAAGTTGTTTTTCCTGATCCTGTTTCACCAACAAAGACCATTGTTTTTCCGTATTCTATACACTTTTCCATAAACTCGGGGAAAAGCTTATTTTTATATAATCGTAATAATTCATCATTTCTGCTGTTTCCCTTCTCCTTACCAGCAATACGATCATAAAAACCATTATCAATATACGTTTGATGCGGTATCTGGACAGACGAAGGTTTGCGCAATGTAATTGATACGGTGTTACTTTCACTGGCAGGAGGTAAAACCACCTGCCCACGTTCTCCTGTAGGTAATGTGGCTGATAAAATAGGTTTTACATCACTGATGTTATCCTTATGATAAGTTGCTAGCTGCCTAGCGAACTTCTGTGCAACATCGAGAGAAAAATCAACTTCATGACGTTCCCATTTTCCATAAATTTTAGTAAATACTTCATTTGGACGATTCACTGCAACTTCAGTTAGCCCTTCAGTTTTTAAAAACGCACCAAAGTAAGTATCACGGATATAATTAAGACTAATATTATTATCTGTCATTACTTCCCTCTGTATTTAAGTGTATAGACCTTTGAAAAATCAATATCTCTGCCTGTAATCAAAGTGATAATCTCGCCCTGATTTTTGTAGATAGTTGGTGGAATATTTACACTGTTTTCAAAGGCTGTTTTTGCCAGTTCTGCAAATGCTTCCCGGCTGTTTTGGGTGTAGTCGGTATTTCTGTCTGTACTTGCAACATTGTCCGTAGCAGCATTGGCTATATCGGGGATCATCCCAAGCATTGCAGCACCTAAAAAGCGATCTTTAAAGTGAGTATCAATCCATCCATCAACCCCGGCCTCTCCCAGTTCTCCGGCCGCATCAGTATCAACAAGGGGGATATCCATAAAAGGCGGCTGCTGTGTACGAATTTTTGTGGCCATCACAAACACACGAGCCTGTCCGTGATTTAACATACCCGTTTTATAGACCAGTGAAGCCGTACTCCCTTTATCCAGTAAGCGGATTTTCTTACTGGCGCTGTATACATCATCAGTCAATACACACTGGAGTTTACCTGCCACGTCTGAGACAAAACGCCGGGTAAGGGCACAGGATATTGGCGTGTTTTCTGGTATGTACAGGTCAGGGTTATAGGGAATGCGTTTAACTGCCGTCACCTCTGACTCAGAGTCATTTCCCGCTTCATCCTTTGTCTGTGCCAGTGATGACTCAGAACTGACAGTACCAAACGCTTTCTCTTCTTTCCGGGTCCTGGTATTGCTTCCGGCCTGTCCACCTTCAGCCGTCACCGCAAGGGCGCGTGAGAAAGCCACAGGAGCCGTCTGTGGCGTTGTTCCAGTACCAGACGATGCAAAGGGGTTATCATTGCCTCTGTCCTCCACTGTAGGTTGTTCCGGTTCTTCTGTCCGAAACGGATCTACCTCCTGCCCCAGATTGTTCCGCTTGTTCATCGTGGCTTCTTTTGTTTTGATTGTCTTGTCTGTTTCTTCTTTAGGGGGAGCCTTATATTTCTGGTAAATTTTCAGGCCAGCTATAGCAACGATAATGACAGCGACAGCAACAAAGAGAATCTTCTTCAGGAAGTTATCTTTTGCAGATTTCTTTAACTTTGTCACTTCAGGTTGATGCTTCTCGGTAACATCATGAGATTCTTCGGCAAGTTTTGCTGCTTCTTTTTCACGAATCTCCTGTTCTATTTCAGCAACTGTTTTAATTTTCCTTGTTGATTCCTTATTAATATTTTCGTTTATTTCATCATCATGTAATTGTTCATGCTCCATCATTTCTTTTTCAATTTCATCTGGCGTTTTATTTTCCATCATTGACCTCAACACGTTCTACATCAGGGGAAACAGTAGAGCCATCTTTCACCGTCACTTTTCCATATCCCTGATTAACAAGACCTATAACTGCATTACCATATCGAAGAACAAATGCCGGATTTGTTTTATCCACGACAAGCGTTTTAAAATTACCAATCTGTTTAATACCCGGTGATGTAGCAATCTCCTTACCATTGGAGTACAGCATCACCGCTGGTATTTTTTTGATCGGAGAAAAACCAATATAGGTAAAGCGACCGTCGTCATAAGCAAAATCAGGTTTAATCATATTGCTGTCTTTCCCTATGCTCATCGAGAAAAGCCAGTTACGGGGTGCCTGAGCATCATCAAGTGCTTTAGCAATACGCTTGTTCTCCTGCTGCTGTTTAAGTTCCTGTAGACGGGCAAGCTCCATCCTGGAGGATTTTTCTCTTTCATCCTGTGGATAGCGATAGCTGACAACATACGAAACCTTATCCTGTGGTGCTGAAGCATCCACCACACGTAAATCAATGCTGTAATAGCGTTTTGTCGTGACAACAAACAGGTTGGTAGGCCAGTCCTTAGCATTAGGTTCAAAAACCTGACTGACCTGTTTACCTTCCTCATCCATTACAGGCTGAGTGACCGGAACGGCACGAATATAAACCCTGTTTGCGTCCTTCTGAATATTCCACCCCTTTTCCATACCCGGTCTGGCATCGAGTACGGTTTCCTCATCATCAAACAGAAGCGTGGACAAATAGCCCACGCCAGCGGTTATGACTGTGGTATTCGCTGCATTATAAGAAACAGTTTGCATTCTGCTGTCGTAGCGGCTTCCTTGCGGGGTCACGGCACTATTTACCTGAGCAGAAAACAGAAGTAAGCCGCCGATAAAAGCTACTCTATTCATTTCACATCCCCGCTCTCTTCTGCTTTTTCAAAACTGGTGATAATCAATCCCATACCGTTAATTTCGCGCTGTTCTTTATCCAGTGTTTCGGTTGGAACATAACGATAAGTAATACGGGCATTCCATACCTCAGTTCTTTCATTGCCTGTCTTTACATTACGGATAATACGTTGATATCGAATCGTTGAAAGTTTATCCGGGTCTGTAGCCGCTGTAATAAACTGAGTAAGAATTTTTATTCGTACAGTATGCTCTGCTTTTCTCCAGACAACATCTGGAGCCTGTTTGCTGTTCCAGAATGCAAGATATTCACGATTAACATCATCTGAGTTATAAGCCTGAACACGAGTATAATCATCCTGAAGAGAGAAATAATTATAACGCTCGCGTAATTCAAGATAAGAGGCAACAAGTACCTTATCAGTTGCCTGTTCTGTTGATATAGCTTCTTCTGTGAATTGGCTTACTTTGTAAATAATACCTGCCGTTTTATCCAGAACATACAGATCAACAATGGTATGTTTCAGTGGTAACATAACAATAAGAGCAACAATACTCAATATTGCAATAAACAACCCTGTACCACCGATAAAAAAGCCTACTTTTTTATCTCTCTCATCACGCTTTAAATTATGTTCTTCAAAGGATCTTGCTGCTTCAATTTCCTTTTTGACTTTATCCGACATTTTTGACCTCATCCATAATTGCTTGTGTATTTACTGGAACCAGTTCCCCTGATACTTCTGGAGGCAACGGCGCTTTCTGGACACAGCCAGCCAGGGTGCATAAAAGCACCAACGAAATGATTTTTTTCATGGTTACACCAGTCGGGATATAATTATATAAAGGATTAATAAAACCATTGGGATCAGTAATCTAATACTCCAATGATAGTTTTTATTAAAAATATAAACACTCATAAATTTATCAACATACGGGTTAGCTTTTTTAAACCCATATATTAATGCTATATTTATAAGTATAAAGACAACAATAGAAACACCTAACACTACATACAAAGTTGTAGAGTCCACAATAGCACCTTAACTTATCTGACTTTTGCAGTAGGTATGTTATTTGAAGATGAAATGTTTTTAGAAATTACTTTCTGTATTGCCGCTCGTCCAACTAAACCACTGCCATATGCAACTGCGCCACTTATACCTTCTGCACTTTTATCCTGCCAACTTTTTCCTTTTGCACCTTCATATGCACCAACCCCCATATTCTTAACGATTCCTCCAGCACCTGAAGTGGCTCTGGCAGCAGCAAATCCTCCACCAATAACCCCCATAGCCGCTGCACCTTGTATAGCACCATCAACGCCCACCCCCGCTAATTGAGTAGCAATCTTTGCAGATAACCAAACTAAAAATGCGGCAGCTATATATATTATAAAAACCTGAACGGCTAACGTTATGATGTTTACGGATTCAACAAGCGTAGTTGCCTTTTGAATAGTTTTATCAAGGTAATTAGTTCCAATTTTTAGAACTAGTGAAGCAAACATTAATGTTAACACTGAGGAGATTATAGTCATCAACCAATTATTAAACATTGGTCGTAAAAAACCATACATTAAGCAAAAAATGAATATAGGTGAAACCCATGTCATGAGTTTTATAGTGATTTCCGCACTAAGAAAAGTAAAAGCAGAGCATATCATTGTTATAACTGCCCCTGCCCATACAAAACATAACCCAACAGCCCCCCTTATATTTACCCAGTCTTCATCACCAAGTTTGTAAATTGTATCAGCAAGAACCTGTGTTTTATACCATAAACTATCCAGTATAGCCCACACACTATCACTTCCAGAGATACCCTCTTTCAATCCATTTATGGCATCAATTGCTGAATCTAAATACCCTCCACTGTTATTTACGAAGGTTAATATTATAGACATTTTAACGATATTATAGCCAAAATCTTCTGTTCTTAATTTTCCCGCCATTTGCATGTAGCCACAGACAATTAAATAAAGTGTAACTGAACTCGTTACAATTACACTTATCATTGAAGAATATTGAGCTATCTGACCCGAAGCCATACTATCAAGGCTAGAATTAAGGGCTTGTGCAAGCCCTTGAAAAACGCCTCCCGCCATATAGAACCTCTTTAATTTAAATCTGCTACTGGCGCACTCTCCTGTTTAATCTGGAACAATGCGCCTTTAGCATTTCGACAATTAACAGAGTCATCACCGCTAGCTTTACATTTTTCTACCATAACTTTTGCTTCTTCAGGGTTATCCATATACCATTGCTTACTCTTTGGCTGCTCATCACAACCCACCAGGCATAAAGCAGATATAAACGTTGCTGAGGCAATGATTAGTTTCATATGTTCTCCTTTAGTTTAAATCAGCAACTGAAGCCTCTATCTGGCTTTGTTGCTTTGCTTGTTTCCTCTTTTCCTTTAGTAGCTTATCACGCTGTTCGGACGCTCGCATGTTCATTTCCCACTGTTGCGAGAGAACATTTAGCTGGATACTCTTTGCCTGAACAGCATTAGCAAGATCCTGGCTTTCCTTAATGTCCTTAGCATTCGCCATACGGTCAGTAAGGTTTGAGATATCATTCAGGGCATCACTGATTTTTTCCTGTACTTCCGTGGTTTGCTCCAGCGCCCACGCTTTATTCACTGTCTCCTGCTTACAAAGGTTAATGTAAGAGGCAGCCTGGCGCGCATCACACACATCAAAATCTTTGAAGCGGTTATAAAGCGAATCGAGTGCCCCCGTTGGCGCATTACCCGATGTAAGAAGATCATCAAGGCTGATACCCTGCTTTTGAAGATTCGTTATGTCATTCTTCAGACTCTTACCTTGTGCAACAAGCCCCTGAATATCTCTGATACCAGTAGCGGTGGCTAACTGGTCTTTGTAAGCCTGTAACTGACTCTTGTAATGCTGTACGGTCTCTGTCCACTGTTTCAGCTTTTCCGTCCAGTGCGCCAGTTCCTGCGCATTACCAACAGCATCAACTACAGGAATCCCGGCAGAAAAAACTGAAGATGAATAGGCAATTGCTATTGCTAAAACATATTTATTTAGTTTCATAAAAAATCCTTAAAGAGCCTGGGAAAGATATGTATTGATCCAGTCTTGCGGCTTCATTCCTGGTTTATATATTGAATCAAATATTTCCAGATTATCTTCGCTACCACTCATTACCTTCGTATAATCACCAAGACCTGATAAATCCAGAGAAATCAGAGAAGCAAATTTCTTAACATCACCCTTTCTGACCGGATTTTTAACAACAAGTAATTGTCGTGATTCAGGGTCAATGTTCCTGATTATCTCGAAGTGTTCGGGGGATACTTTGGCACCTTCAACATAGTCTTTATAATCTGCATTAGGATTAGCAAGATAGAAATCTGTCGCGGTAAGTTCAATAATAGCTTTTGCTACTTTATTCTTGAGTGCTTCGTCAAGAGACTGAGTAGCCATCCCTACCACACCATTTAGTTTTCGGATAACCTTAAGCATGTTGTAGACAAAATCAGCAAACGCTTCTGTTCCTAACCATTTCCAGAACTCATCGAAGAAAATAACAAGCCGACGACCATCCAGCAGCGAGGTTACCCGATACAGGAGATAGAAAGTGATAGGACCACAGATATCCGGGTCATCCAGGAACTCTGTTCCATCAATACCGAAGTTATCAACCTTTGAAATATCAAACGTATCTTCTTCGTTATCAAATATCCAACCAAAATCCCCCCCTTTTTTCCACTGACTGAGCCGCAAACGAAGACCATTTTCCTGAGCTTCAACGGTTGTATCTTCCGGCAAGTTTTCGAGCAAACGACTGATACCGAACGTTCTCAACTCCAGGGGCAAATCCATCACGTCATCGGTGGCACGAAAGAGATCGAGTTCCTGACGTGCTGTTAATTTCTCCCCACGGCCTGTCACCAGGATTTTCATCAACTGTTTAACGAAACGACGGTTCCGCTTGTTTGCCTCCAGCCGAAACGGGTTCCAGCCTGTTTCAACGCCAGCCAGTACACGATAATACTCACCGCCAAGAGCACGAATATTCATTTCCGCGCCCCTGTCTTTGTCAAAAAATACGGTTGTTTGTCGTTTTATCTTAGTTTGTGGTGCGAACGATGCCGGATTTCCGTATTTCTGAAGCATGTCCTGAATGAAGGTAAGCATTATTGTTTTACCTGAACCGGTAGTACCAATAATTTTAAAATTACCAGGTGGCTTTTTGTTGAAATCGTCAGAACCAATACGCGAATTGTGTAAACCAAGATAATAAGGGCTATGACTATTCGTTCTCGCAATCGCGATCGCTTCCCCCCAGGGCAATTTATCTCGCTTCCCGGACTGAATAGAATGCAGGGCGTTTAAATCTACAAAATTCTGGCTGTTCAGCATCGTCAGGCGTGGACGCAAGTTATAAACGCCGGGTAACTGAGCAAGATATGCAGCAGCCAGTGAAAGCGTGGAGAGCGTTATGATCATCCCAAGATCTGTAAGCGCGGCCTGTACAGTATTGGAATCCTTTATAAGTTGTTCAGGGGAATCAGCATAAACTATCAAAGAGTAATGATAGTAACCCATGCTGATATCCCCTGATGTCACCATACTACGCGCAACGTTCAAATCCTCCTGTTCCTCTTTCGCATCATCACCAGAACCCTTCAGACGTTTTTGTTTGTCTTTTATCGCCGCAAGAGCCTCATTTTTTGACATAGAAGTGAAGGACTGAGTAAGAACATACTCAACGGGCAAATACTGAAGAACATCAAGAAGTCCAGTACCTGTATATCTGGAATAGCCTTTAATCTCCAGCGAACGGAAAAAACGCTGATTAGAAAACTGAGCTGTATCTGTGCTTAAAAATATATCGAGATTTCCAAGCAAGCTGTAATAGGGCATACGTGGAACACGTACTTTCTGCCACTGACCTGTGAGGAGATAATTATAAAAACTTAATTGTGACGAAAATACAACACCTTTATCTTCGTACATCCCCAATCTTTCAGGGCGGTAATGCTGAAGCATCGACTCAACTGTTCCACGAAGTTCATTCATACGCAGAATAGCATCCCTCTGGGTTTTATCGAGAAACGCAGCACCCTTTGTTTTTCTTTCAGCCTTTTCTTCCTTGGTATATGGTAAGAAGCAGAGAGAAATATATATTACTGTTTTAAAGAAAGGTTTTTTCTTAATCCCCTTATAATATCGTTCAGCAATTTCATCTGCATAATAGTTTCCAGAACGCGACGTAAACTCATCGGTGTATTTATATCTTATCCGGTGAGTGTAGAACGTAACTGGTTCTCCTGAAAAACCTACGATTGACTGGTTTAAATGAGTGGTGAGCATTTCCAGTGCATCATGAGTCTGGCTTTCGAATGGTTCCCCATCAACAAGCCAGGTTGCGACTAAAGAAGAATCTCTGTTCTTAATAATATAGTTATCAACATGTGTCGAATAGGGAATGCGCTTTTCAAGTGGCATCCTTTGATTAAGTTTCATAGATTCAATAAACTCCGAAACGTCCACCCCATCATAATTCTGACAACTGATAGTGTTGACATTATAAAAGCGATTAATTGCCGCATTACCTCTTGTCTTTAACCACAAATAAAGAAGTGAAAAATATTGCTCATCCTTATTTGCTTTACGCTTCATCAGTACGTGGACGAGTGGAATCAAAAACCATATGAACTTTGAAACCAGCAATCCCGACATGAATAATGCAAAAAATGACAAAAGCGCGGGGGCGACAGGCACCCCCACTAACAGCGGCGGTCTGGTCAGTGCTCTGAAGACCGATGCCATTGCTGTTCCTCTTTATCAGGTAATAACCAGGGCGACAAACTCAGCAATACCGATAATGATTGCCGCTCCGATGATAACGTTCTTCATCTCCATTAAGGCCTCGCCCCGGAAGAGAACTTTAAATCCCACCCATAAGCCCGCCAGCGTTGCTGTTGCAATCGCTACGGTATGCAGACCTGTAATGACATTGTTCAGCATTGCATTCACCTTAGCAAAGCCATCGGCGTTAGCAGTTGCAGAAAGAACAAAGAACAAACACAGGGATGTGTAAAAGTGAGCCAGATTTTTACTGATATATTTCATTTAGATTCCTGTATTAAATTATCTTGTAAATCGCCTCGAATCAGGCGCGATGGATAAATGATTACAACTTTGTGCTTAGGATTGATATTATTCCCTGAATCAGTTTTCGATATGTCCTCCTTAATACTCGGAACCAGGTATTTTACTTTCGAGTGATAACCTATTCGTTCTATATAACTGGTATTATCAAACTTACTTTCCTTTCTCCTGCCGCTTTCATAATCCCCTGAGTAATAACAACTCAATGCTCTGATAAGAGTCCCTCCCCCTATAAAACAATTAGAAAATATTTTTTCGAAAACCTTCAGGTTTTCGCATGGATTAAAGAGTTGTTCTTCGGTGACGTTAAATCTGGAAAAGTTACTTTTATTAATTTGCATCAAGCCTATTGAATAGTTTTTCCCCTCCGCTTTTAATCGTGCAACATGTGCCAGTGCATCATTGATATTTGCAGGATAGATCCCCTTAGACTGCCCAACAACGCCTATTGCTAATGGTCTAAATCCAGATTCTGTTTGTGCTATGGCTGATACGGTATCAGGATGTACCGATACCGCACACTGCACAGCAAGTGATAATAAAGCCGAAGTGCTTAACATTCTTGTCCTTCATGATAGTTCACAACATTATTGAAATCATTTGTATGTATATTAGAAATGAAACCATTATTCATCGTTGCAAGATATCCTATCTTTTCGTATTGACATCTCAGGTATCTCTGAAACTGTTTTGTCTTTTTTCATCACATAACGACAGATAATAATCACGAACATCATCAGCACAATGCAAAATAAGTATTTCAAGCACATCTGTACGAGTTATAAATGAAGATGGTGGCTTCAAAAGTAGATTTATTGCTTGTGTTAATTTGTCCAGTGCAAGTAAGGTTCTGCCATTTATATAAATTGTTGTTTTCTTCCCATCCGAACCAATACGTTCCTGAAGATGAGTATTGAATCCACTTTCAGTCAAACCCATCAGTTTATGAGTAAATTTTATGGTGAGACATTCAAAAACATCCGATTGCTGTAAACTCTTACCATCAATAAAACCACACTTAAAATTTACTTCTGAGACGATAGAGAAAATTTTCTCATACAGCTTTCTTCTCACACTGATTGTTGTACCTTTTGTCGTACCGACGGATTTTCCCGTCATAATCCCTCCTCTGTTCGAGATAACTTAGTAGTTTGCTAATCCTGGCATCTGGATCACGAGTGGCAAGAATATCTGCCCACGCATCATTATCGAGGGTACTAAAACCTGTAACTGGCGGAGGCTCCCTCTCATATTTACATTCTTCGAAAGTACGATTACTGAGTTCATCAATAACTTTCTGGTGAACAGTTACAGGCTCACCGCCGAAAGCGATAAGCCTCTGGATGTACCTGCATTGTGAAAAGGTCAGTAATTTATTATCAGTAAGATCGAGTTCAACAAATACATAGCCAGGAAAGGCGGGAGACAAACGCTTCCTGACAGAATTGACTTTATCAGGGCGCTGATAGTGATAAACGACCATAGGACAACAGTAGTTGATATCTTTATCAGCAAGAAACTTAAGTACATGATTGAATCTGGTGGCAGAGAAAGACATAAGATACCAGTGCATAGCTCCCCCTGGTTTAAGACGCACTTCTAACTCGGATAACCCCGATATCTGTCTAAATTAAGACTTTTTGGTGATTCTCATAACAAAGTGATTCATATACCCACTTATAAAATATGCCAACAGATAGAACTACAATCAAGCCAATAGATAGATCTTTGCTTCAACCTAATCCACATTAAGTTATATTTAATTCTGCTTAAACACAAAACAACAGACAAATCATCTACGTGAACAAATAAAACGCAAAATATACGATCGAGTCATATATAAAAAACAGATCTTTATATGGAAATTTCAACAAAAAAGGCCAGATAGCTGGCCTAAAGATAATGAGTAAAATAAATCGATCGAAATCAATGAGTTAGGTCAGAGTTTAAAAAATCCAAATTTGATTGTTTTAGAATTCGTATCAGTCTGCAAGGCTGTTCGATTTTCACGAAAAAGACTGAAACCTTTCTGATTCAACTTAATCTGCTCGACTGAGTCTTTGATTATCTCTTTGCCAAAAGGCTCCTTCTTGATACCTAACATCCCCTGGTTCTCAACACGCCAGTTGTTACGATGAGTCTCCATCCAGCCCACAGGCTTACCATCACGATCCAGTTTTGGTACTTTGACCATTGTCTGGCCTTCTTTCTTCAGTCTGATAATGCTACCTGGTTTTACTCCTTCCCTTGAGAGTTCATCTGCAAGATTAGCCCCCCAGACAACCATTTCAGTATTGTTCTTAAGAGTTTTCACTCTTAAGAAGTTTTGCTGTTTTTTTATGGGATCAAATTGATAGTTTGTTCTGCCAAACTCGACGACTTCATACAGGTTACGCAATCTGTCAGGCTCTTTTCTAAGCTTCTGCTTGAGTCCTTGTTGATAGCGATGTGTGGCTTTCACATCATAACCCTTTAGCTGGAGATTCTTACAAAAACCATCACGCATATCCCGCAAATCGTTTTTACGTATATTGATCCTTTTCCCACTATTATCAGGAATACGGAGTAAAGCGTGAACATGTGGATGATGTTCCTTGTCTGTATGATATGCAAGGAAGAATCTGTTATCCGGGTACTTTTCTTTCAGGAGTTTTTCCACAGAATCAAGAGCATCTTTCTCGCTAACGCCTGCAATCTTAGGAGAAGAAAAAACAATGTTATGTACAAGATTAGGTGCTTTCTCATCTTTGTACATCAATCTGTCTTCAGGATCTGACAGATACTTATAAGCATCTGAACGCTCCCTATCACAATCTAACTGGTACTCTTTACCATCATTATCACGTAAGGTAATCTCACCTTCACGCGTAATATAGTTGATAGAGTTTTTAATCCCTCGTTTAGTCTTTGAGCTACCAGTAATTTTAACCATTACTTCACGGCTTGCACCTCTTGTATTGATTCTGGATTGCACCTTCTTAACGTAATCTTTTCCACCATTACGCAACTTATGCGCAAGAGGCAGTTTAGCACTTTTTTCATTCTGCCCTTTCGCTTTCCTGATCCGATAGTCTTTATCATTATTTCTTGCCATACTTACCCCTGTTTTCTGGCAGATTTAACATTGATAACATTTTGTCGTGCCAGAGTGATTTTGTTAACTAACTTTTTAACATCATCTATACTCTGATTCAATTTTTTTATATCATCCCAAAATGCAGGATCATTAACTTCAAGCAATTGCCGTTTTGCGATAATATAAAAAATATTTTGTCCTATTCTGTCTACAGCGTTTCTAGCTCCTCGCAATTCTGCAATCTCACGATCGAGTAAAACAGGTTCATTCGAAATTGTTTGATTTAAGCGAAAACGAATTTCTTTAGATTCAGACCATCCATTTTTTAAGGCCTGTTCCTTAATAACACTCATCATTGCTGTTGACAAACGAACTTGTTTTACATGATTTAAATCGGTTCCGTCATCATCAACCCTACTCTTATCAAAACCTGTATTTTTTGATATAATCTTTTTAGCTAAATCAGCAAAAAATTTCGCAGGCGTTTTATTTGAAACGTCTTTAATGGCTGTAAATAATTTTTCATAATCATCATTACTTACTCTAAAACTCACATACTTCATACCACCTCCAAGAACCCCGTGTAGCGGCTGGCGTAGACACTCAAATGTGCACATTTGTAGTGGCTACGCCT
>OLOL01000969.1_pt1 | contig 27004 bp, 23 predicted proteins | sample 1673081 | NCBI WGS metagenome assembly OLOL01 (sample SAMEA3136753, study PRJEB25190) | human gut metagenome
GGTAGTGCCAACATGAATACCCTCAACCGGGAGACTGGTTGAGGGGTTTTCTTTTTGCAAGGTGAATTTATGAAATACCCAAATATCTGTAGTGGAATATTCAAATCCCGTCCCAATCGATTTATCGCAGAGGTGGAGATCAATGGTGTAGTAGAGCGCTGCCATGTGAAAAACACCGGCCGATGCAGAGAGTTACTGACGCCAGATGCAACGGTATATTTGAATCGTGTGGACGCCTCAAATCGAAAAACAAACTTCGATTTGATCGCCGTGGAGAAGGGGAATCTGCTCATCAATATGGACGCTCAGGCACCCAATACCGTGTTTGGGGAATATGTCCAAAAGGGAACGTTTTTGCCGGATTTGACGTTGATTCGCCCAGAATTTCGCCACGGAGATTCCAGATTTGACTTCTATCTGGAGCAAGGAGAAAAGCGTCACTTGGCAGAGATCAAAGGCGTCACCCTAGAGGAAAACGGCGTGGCCAAATTCCCAGACGCACCGACCGAACGTGGCATCAAGCACATCAAAGGGCTGATCGCCGCCCAAGCACAGGGTTTCACTCCGTGGATCGTGTTCGTCATCCAAATGGAGGGCATGACCTGCTTTCAACCCAATGACGCTACCCACCCGCAGTTTGGGGAAGCGTTGCGCATGGCGCAAAAGGCTGGCGTCCATATCCTGGCGCTGGAATGTCATGTGACGCCGGACACCTTGGAGATTGTCCGACCTATCCCAATTCAACTATAAAAGGAGCGATCCCTTTGAAGCAAAAGAAACAGTGGTTCGCCTACCTCCCCCTCGACCGAAAGGGCGTGGAAGCCTACCTCAACGACCAAGCCGAAAAAGGTTGGGCGCTGGCGGCGGAACAGGACGGCATGACTTTTCGGGTGCCGTTCCAGGAGACCAACCGCACCGATCTACGCTACCACGTCACCTGCGATGCCTACCAAGGAGAAAAGCTGGCCGAAATCGTTGCGGAAAAACAGGTGCAGGGCTGGCGTCCTGTTGCCACCATCAACCACTTTGACATCTATGAATCCATGCCCTGCCAGGAATCGCAGACGTTGGCGCAGGGGCGGAGCAAGCGACTCTATTTCTACGCATTCCGTTCATGGCTCATCCTATTGCTTTTGGCCACTGCGTTGACCGCCATCGCCTGGGTCAATCAGATCGCGTTGCCCTTCCAGCCAACCTGGTACCTGTCCAACTTAGGCGTCTTCCTCCGCTGCACGTTCCCAGTGTTTGCAGTTGGCAGTATCTACTACCTGCTCTGGCTGGGGTGGAAGTGCTTCAGCAGGGAAGATCGGACACCCAAACGGAGCGGGATGCTATTGCGCAGTGGGCTGCAAGTGGCGGCTGGTGTGTGGCTGCTGCTGGCGTTGGTCGCCTTGCTGCTGGATTTGGTGACCAATCTGTTGGCATTTTGTGCGTTGCTCCTATTCTTAGTCGCAGGCATGGTATACGGCTATGTGCGACTCCATTGGGGCAAAACCGAGACCTTCTACTCCGCCATTTCCCTCATTCTCGCAGTGGTGTTGGGGACTGCACTGCTCCTGTCTGCAACCAACCCCAGCGACTCCCGTGCGGAGGTGGGGAACTGCGCCTGGCGCAACAGTGTCAGCGATGTGGTACACGCAGAAGATTTGGATTTGCATCCCAACAATCTCCAGGCAGCCAGCTATGAGCAGACCGGCTCCCTCCTGGTCACTCGGACGGACTATTGGGAGAGCTGGGAGGATCTGTCCCTGAGCAGTACTGTCTACAACTGCAAAGGCGGCGTGTTCCAATCCAGCGTGGTGAACCAGATTCTAGCGGAAGCCAATTGGACGCAGACGGAAAGCAAGGACGGCCAGGCTTGGCGGCGGCAGGTGGGGGAGACCTACTATGTGCTGCTGGTGCAGGAGGACAGGGTGGTAACGCTGTCCTGTGACCAGCCGCTGAAAGTGAAGTGAACGCAAAAAACGGACGCAATTTGCGTCCGTTTTTTCGCGTCTTGGCTCTGAATCGAACCATAGAAACTCAATGCAAGCAAGCCTATAAGCCGGGTTCTGTTTTGACAGCCATCTATCTCGACTTACCGTTGCCGATAAGCTCTAGCCACCTCCTGGGAACGGCCGGGCAAGCCTCATGTTCCCCCACGGTGTTGCTCCGGATAGAGTTTACAGGACCGAGCTGTTCCCAGTCGGCCGGTGAGCTCTTACCTCACCTTTCCACCCTTACCGGCTCAAAGACCGGCGGTATCTCTCTGTTGCACTTGTCCTAAAGTCGCCTTCGGCGGGTGTTACCCGTTATCCTCGCCCTATGGAGCCCGGACTTTCCTCATCCCTGGGCCTTTCGCCCCAGGAACGCGGCTGTCCAGCTTCCTTGCCCCTCTATTTTACCCTATGACGACGGGAATTGTCAATCTCGGCGATTGAATTACTTTTGGAACCGGTTTATAATAAAACCAACTATGCGCTTGAGGAGGCACAGACCTATGACCTTTGAATCTTACCTGGCGACCTTGCGCGGCAAGCAGGTGGCCGTGATCGGCATCGGCGTGAGCAACATCCCGCTGATCAAGCTGTTTTTGAAAAAAGGGATCGCTGTCACAGCGTGCGATAAATGCCGGCGAGAAGCCTATGACAACCAGTCCCTGCTCCTGGAACTGGAGGCGCTGGGCGCCACCCTGCATATGGGTGCAGACTACTTGGACAACCTGACCCAAGACGTCATCTTCCGTTCCCCCGGCATCCGTCCGGACATCCCCGCCTTTGCGCAGGCCAAGGCCAACGGAGCAGTCATCACCTCGGAGATGGAGGTGTTCTTCCACGTCTGCCCCTGCAAGACCATTGCCGTGACCGGTTCCGATGGCAAGACCACCACCACCACCATCATCGCCAAGCTCCTGGAGGCGGCGGGCTATCACGTCCATCTGGGCGGCAACATCGGCCGTCCCCTCCTGCCGGACATCGAGTCCATCCAACCTGACGACCTGGCAGTGTTGGAGCTGTCCTCCTTCCAGCTGATGACCATGGACACCAGCGCAGACATTGCCGTAGTCACCAACCTGGCGCCCAATCACCTGGACATCCACAAGGGGATGGAGGAGTATATTGCGGCCAAAAAGAACATCTTTTTGTATCAGAACGCCCAGCAGAAGGTCGTGTTGAATCGGGACAATGACATCACCTATTCCTTCGTCCCTGAAGCAAAAGGGCAGGTCACCCTGTTCTCCCGCCAAAACCACTTGGACGAGGGCGTTGTCCTGGAAGATGGTGTCATCTGCGTGAAAAAGGACGGAAACACCCGCAAAGTCCTGCCGGTAACGGACATTTTGCTGCCAGGTGTTCACAACATCGAAAATTACCAGGCGGCCATTGGCGCCGTAGATGGCCTGGTGCCTGACGAGATCATTCGCAAGTTCGCCGCCACCTTCGGCGGCGTAGAACACCGCATCGAGCTGGTGCGGGAGCTGCACGGGGTCAAGTATTATAACGACTCCATCGCCTCCAGCCCCAGCCGCACCATGGCCGGCCTGCGCAGTTTTAGCCAGAAGGTCATCCTCATCGCCGGCGGCTATGATAAGCACATCCCTTATGACGTCCTTGGCCCCGACCTGGTTGCTCATGTGAAGGCTATGGTACTCACCGGCGCCACCGCTCCCAAGATCCAGGCGGCGGCAGAGCAGGCACCCGGCTATGATGCCCAGGCGCTGCCCATCTGCACCATCGACGATTTCGCCGATGCTGTCCACAAGGCGGTATCTTTGGCTCAGCCTGGAGATATTGTCATCCTGTCCCCAGCCAGCGCCAGCTTTGACAAGTTCAAGAACTTCATGGTGCGCGGCGACACCTTCAAAGAGCTGATTCGTGCTCTGCCGGACTGAGGATGATAGAGCGCATGAGAGCATTATTGGAACAACTATGCCAGGTCAATGCCCCCACCGGCTTTGAAGAACCGGCAGTGGCGGTGGCCAAGGGTCTGCTGACCCCACTGGTGGATGAGGTCTACACCGACCGCATCGGCAGCGTAGTGGGCGTGAAGCGCTGCGGCAAGAAAGACGCTCGGCGGGTGCTGTTGGACGCCCATCTGGACGAGGTGGGGTTTCTCGTCATGGGACACGACGAGGGTTTTTTGCGTATTGCCCCCCTGGGCGGCATCGACCCTAGGATTCTGCCCGACCGAGAGCTGACCATCTTGACCGACCCGCCCCGCTTCGGCGTGGTGGCTACCAAACCGCCCCATGTGATGGCGGCAGGGGAGGGGAACAAGGCCATCCCCATCGCTGACCTGCGGGTGGACGTGGGCTTATCCCAGGAGAAGGCGGTGCAGGAGATTCCGGTTGGTACGCCGGTGGTGTTCCGAGAGGGCTGTTACGCCCTGGGGGACGACCGGATGACCGGTAGAGCCATGGACGACAGGAGTTGCTTCGTCATCCTGCTGGAGACTCTGAAACTGCTCCAAAAAACGGAGTTAAATGTGGATATGTACGTCCTTGGTTCCTGCCGTGAGGAGACCAACAGCGCCGGTGCGATCACCGCTGTTTACGACATTCAGCCGGATTTGGCAGTTGCAGTGGACGTGACCTTCGGCAAGGCACCAGACGTCCGCTCCGATGACAGCTTCGACCTGGGCGGCGGCCCTACCATCGGCATCGGCCCCAATATGTCCCACTGGATGGCGGAGCGGCTGGAGGAGACCGCGAAAAAACGGGAGATTCCCTATCAGCTGGAGATCATCCCCGGCAACAGCGGCACCAACGGTTGGGAGATTCAGGTCGCCCGAGAGGGGATCCCCACCGCCGTGGTCTCCCTGCCCCTGAACTATATGCATACCCCGCTGGAAGTGGTGTCTCTGACCGACATGAAGCGCTGCGCCCGACTGCTGGCCGGCTTCGTGGCAGAACTGGGAGAGGAGGGAATGGAATGCTGGATCTGACCCGAACCTTGTGCGCCCTGCCTGGCGTGTCCAGTCGAGAGGAAGCGGTGCGGGAGTTTATTGCCCAGACCATCCGACCCTATGTGAAGTGGATGAAAGTAGACGCCATGGGCAATCTGATCGCCTTCAAGGAGGGGAAAAAACACACCGGTTCCAAGCTCCTGCTGGACGCCCACATGGACGAGGTGGGGGTCATGGTCACTGGCTACACGGAACAGGGCTGCCTGCGCTTTGCCTTCGTGGGCGGGGTCGACCGCCGAGTAGTCATTGGCAAGCGGGTTTATCTGGGAAAAGAGCGCATTTTGGGCGTGTTCGGCATGAAACCCGTCCATCAGACCACCAAAGAGGAACGCACCGCCGTGCCCAAGGTGAAAGAATTATATATCGACATCGGCGCAAAAAACAAAGCGGAAGCCCAGGCCAAGGTGAAGCTGGGGGAAGTGGGCGTCTTTGACGGCGAGACCCTGCTTTTCGGTGACGGCTTCCTGAAAGGCAAGGCCATTGACGACCGAGCAGGCTGTGCCGCCATGATAAAGCTGGCTCAGGAGGAGCTGCCCATGGACGTGACCTTCGTGTTCTCCACCCAGGAGGAAGTAGGCACCCGTGGCGCCTTTGCCAGTGCCTTTTCCGTCAAGCCGGAGATCGCCCTGGTGCTGGAAGCCACCACCGCCGCCGACCTGCCCGGCACCCCCAGCGGGAAACGGGTCTGCGCTCCGGGCAAGGGGGTTGTTATCCCCTACATGGACGGCGGCACCATCTACGACCGTGGCCTGTTCTGCCGGCTGCGAGAATTGGCGGAAGCAAATCACATCCCCTGGCAGACCAAGGAATATCTGTCCGGCGGCACCAACGGCCGTACCTACCAGCGCAGTCGGGCAGGCGTTCGGGTGGCCGGTCTGGCCATTGCCACCCGTTACCTGCACGCCCCCACCAGTGTGGCCGCTGTGGCGGACATGGAAGGGATGTTGGAGCTGGCACGGGCATTCATCGGGAACATCGCAGAGGAGAGCTGACAGATATGAAGAAACGATTGGAAACCTTGACCCGTGCCCACGGCGTGTCCGGGGACGAGAGCGCCATCCGCGCCGCCATCCGCCAGGCAGCGGAGCCTTACGCCGATGACATCACCGAGGACGCCCTGGGCAACCTGATCGTCCACCAGAAGGGGTCGGGCAAAAAGATCATGCTGGCTGCTCACATGGACAGCGTGGGCGTCATCGTCACCCACATCGAGCAGAACGGCTTCCTGCGCTTCGGAGCCATCGGCGGGCTGGAAGCCAAGGCGCTGTATCAGACTATGGTGCGGTTCCAGAATGGCACCGTGGGGGTCATCGCTGTGGAGGAGAGCAAAGAGGAGAAGGAGTTCAAGCTGACCGATCTCTATATCGACATCGGCGCAAGGGATCGGGAGGAAGCCAAGACCATGGTCATGGTAGGGGACACCGCTGCCTTCTCCGGTGCCCTGTCCGGCAACGGAAATCGGGTCATGGGGCCGTACCTGGACAATCGGGCGGGCTGTGCAGTGCTGCTGGAGACCATGCAGCAGACCCAGCACCCGACCAACGACCTCTATTACGTCTTTACCACCCAGGAAGAAGTGGGGATGCGTGGGGCGAAGCCTGCCGCTTGGGCGGTGGATCCGGAATATGCCTTGGCGGTGGACGTGACCTGTCCTGATGACCAGCCCGGCGCCCTCCATGAAGCCACCACCAAGCTCGGCGGCGGTGCCGCCATCAAGATTATGGATCACTCGGTGCTCTGCCATCGGGAGGTAGTGGCCAGGCTGCGGCAGCTGGCGGCGGAGAAAAAGATTCCCGCCCAAGACGATCTGTTGAAGGTGGGCGGCACAGATGCCGGTGTCATCCACGTCAGTCGGGGCGGTGTCCGCACCGGCGGCGTGTCCATCCCCTGCCGGTACACCCACAGCCAGACCGAGCTCATCGACCTGGCGGATTTGGAAGCCTGCGTGAAGCTGGTGCAGGCATTTTGTGAAAGTGAGTTTGAATAACAATGAATGAGAACAAACATCCCCTGGGGCTGTCCCAGCGGGTTTTAGATATGGCACGCCAGGCGGAAGCGGACATCCGTGGACAGTTCGCCCACATCGACGCCGTGGCGGAATACAACAGCCAGAAGGTGCTGGCCGCCTTCCAGAGCCATCGGGTGGCGGAAGCCCACTTCGCCGGCACCACTGGGTACGGCTATGACGACTTGGGGCGGGACACCCTGGATCAAATCTACGCCGAGATCTTCGGCACCGAGGACGCCTTGGTGCGCATCCAGTTCGTCAACGGCACCCACGCCATTGCCTCCGCCCTGTACGGAGCCTTAAAACCCGGCGATACCCTGCTGTCTGCGGTGGGCGCACCTTATGACACCCTCCTCAGCGTCATCGGTGTCACTGGGGAGGAGCCGGGGAGCCTGAAGGAATACGGCATCGGCTACCGCCAGGTGGATGTGACCCCAGACAACCTGCCGGACAAGGCGGAGCTGGCTCAGGCGGTGCAGGCACCGGACGTGAAGGTGGTGCTCATTCAGCGTTCCAAAGGCTATTCCACCCGGGCGTCCCTGTCCGTGGCGGAGATCGGTGCGCTGATCGCCATCGTCAAGGAGCACCGTCCTGACGTCACCGTCATCGTGGACAACTGCTACGGCGAGTTCGTGGAGACCATGGAACCCACCCAGGTGGGGGCAGATTTGATCGTGGGCAGCCTCATCAAAAACCCCGGCGGCGGGTTGGCGCCTACCGGCGGCTACCTGGCAGGCCGTCACGACCTGGTGGAAGCAGCCGCCAAACGGCTCACCGTCCCCGGCATCGGTCGGGAGTGCGGCTCCACCCTGGGCAACAACCGCTTGCTTTATCAGGGGTTGTTCCTGGCCCCCCACACCGTAGCACAGGCGGTCAAGACCGCCGTGTTCAACGCCCGTATGATGGAGCTGCTGGGCTACCAGACCGAACCCCGTTCCGACCAGGAGCGCCACGACATCATCCAGATGGTGAGCCTGGAACAGCCGGAGCTGGTGGAAAAATACTGTAAGGGCATCCAGTCCGGCTCTCCCGTGGACAGCTATGTGACTCCGGTGCCTTGGGATATGCCCGGCTACGACTGTCAGGTTATCATGGCTGCCGGCGCCTTCATCCAGGGGGCGTCTATCGAGCTGTCCGCAGACGCACCCATGCGGCCGCCCTACACCGTTTATATGCAGGGCGGCTTGACCTACGAATCCGGCAAGACCGGCGTTTTGTTGGCGGTAGAGGAGTTGCTGAAGGGATAACCGGACAGAATAGAAATGAGACCAGCCTTTCCTGCATACAGTGGCAGGGGAGGCGATGGGATGCGTGGATACCGAAGGCGGCGCCATCGAGCGCCCTGGAGCAGGTGGCAGAAGCGGTGCTGTGTGCTCTTGGTCTGTCTGGTGCTGGTGGCGGGCATCATGTTACGCCTGGACTGCAAGCTCCGACCGGCCATCTTAGAAATTGCCCTGTCCGACCTGGAGACGGTGGTCAACAACACCATCGACCAGGTGTGCATCCAGGATGCGGCGGACGGGGAGATCACCTACAGCAAGCTGGTTCAGCTGCAATACGACCAGAACGGCAAGCTGCAAGGGCTGACCACTGACATGGCCACCCTCAACGTCCTGCGGGCGGATATGACCCGTGCCATCGGTCAGGCGCTGGGGAAGGTGGAGGAACACCCCATTCAAGTGCCCTTGGGCACCGCCTGGGGGACTGCGTTGTTCTCTGACTTAGGCCCTAACATCCCAGTGCAGGTGTTGAGCTTGGAGAGCATCGCTGGATATTTTGAGAGCAGCTTCACCTCCGCCGGCATCAACCAGACCAGACACCAAATTCAGATGGTGCTCACCGTCCAGGTGGTGCTCCTGCTCCCTGGCGGCACCTATGACCGGACGTTCACCAACAAGATCACCGTGGCGGAGTCCATCCTCATGGGGGATGTTCCGTCGCATTACAGTTATTTCAGCCAATTTGACACGGCTCGAGAGGCTGCTGACGCCCAACGAGATTACAGCGCAGAATGAAGGGGAAACACTATGGACGTACCATCTAAAATGGAAGCATTGCGGGACTTGCTCAACCAGTGGGGGCATCTATACTATGTACTGGACGCTCCCACCGTGCCCGATTATGAATATGACCAAAAGCTCAGAGAATTGGAGGAATTGGAGGCGGAACACCCAGAGTATATCACCCCCGATTCCCCCACCCAGCGGGTGGGCGGCGAGGCGCTGAAGGCGTTTGCGCCGGTGACCCACCAGGTGCCCCTCCAATCCCTACAGGACGTGTTCGCTCCAGAGGAATTGACCGCCTTTGATGCCCGTATTCGGGAGACTGCGCCGGAGACGGAGTATATTGTGGAACCCAAGGTGGACGGCCTGTCCGTGGCGCTGGAGTATGTGGACGGCCGGTTTGTCCGAGGCGCTACCCGTGGCGACGGCCAGACCGGCGAGGATGTGACCGAGAACCTGCGTACCGTCCGCTCCATCCCCATGAAGCTGGACAACGCTCCTCACCGGCTTATCGTCCGAGGGGAGTGCTATATGTCCCGCAAGACCTTCCAGCGCCTGAATGAGGAGCGGGCGGCCAAGGAGGAACCCATGTTGGCCAATCCACGCAACGCCGCCGCCGGTTCCCTCCGGCAGCTAGACCCGAAGATCGCTGCCCAGCGCCGTCTGGACTGCGTTATTTTTAACATCCAGCTCACCGATGGAGAACCATTCCAGACCGATGCGCAGCAGCTGGATTATTTAGAAAAGCTCCGCTTCTTGGTCATTCCCCGCGCTGTGCTGTCCGACCCTGCTCAGGTGCAGGCGGAGATCGACCGGCTGGGACGGGAGCGCTACGACTTTCCCTATGAGATGGACGGGGCAGTGGTGAAGGTCAACGACCTGAGCCAGCGGGATCTGTTCGGCAGCACCGCCAAATTCCCCCGTTGGGCGGTAGCGTGGAAATACCCACCGGAGCAGAAACCAGCCAAGGTGCTGGACATCGTGGTGCAGGTGGGACGTACCGGCGTCCTGACCCCTAAGGCGATCACCGAACCGGTGCAGCTGGCGGGCACCACCGTCACCAACGCCACCCTCCACAACCAGGATTTCATCACCGAAAAAGATGTGCGCATCGGTGACACCGTCCTGCTCCAAAAGGCCGGTGAGATCATTCCCCAGGTGGTCAGCGTGGACGTTTCCAAGCGCCCCCCGGACGCCGTGCCCTATCACCTGCCGGAGGTCTGCCCCGTCTGTGGCTCTCCGGTCGTGCGAGACGAGGACGGCGTGGCGCTGCGCTGCACCGGAGCGGAATGTCCCGCGCAGCTGGTACGCAACCTGGTGCATTTCGCCAGCCGCGATTGCATGGATATCGAAGGGCTTGGCCCTGCCGTGGTACGGGCGCTGGTGGAGAACGACCTCATCCGCACACCGGGCGATCTGTACCACCTGAACGCCCAGGACGTGGCCAAGCTGGATCGGATGGGGGAGAAGTCGGCGGAAAACCTGATCGCCGCCATCGAAAAGTCCAAGCAGCAGGATCTGTCCCGCCTCATCAGCGCCTTCGGCATCCGTCAGGTGGGTACCCGTGGCGCCCAGGTGCTGGCGGAGCGGTTCCGCACTCTGGATGCGCTCATGGCAGCGGACGAGGAGACGCTGACCGAGGTGCCCGACGTGGGAGCTGTCACCGCCCACTGTTTGGTGGAGTGGTTCCAAAATCCCCAGTCCCAGCACTTGGTGGAGACGCTTCGGGAGGCAGGCGTGAATATGGAGTGCAGGCTGGAGCAGCGGGACGGTCGTTTCGATGGCATGACCTTCGTGCTCACTGGCACCTTGACCCAATTCACCCGCAGCGAGGCGAAAAAACAAATCGAAGCCCTGGGCGGAAAAGTCTCCGGCAGCGTTTCCAAAAAGACCACCTATGTGGTGGCTGGGGAAGCGGCAGGCAGCAAACTGACCAAAGCGGAGAGCCTGGGCGTCCCAGTGCTCAGCGAGGAGGGTTTTTTACAGCTGATGAAGGGTTGAAAAAGGAAAATACTTCAAGAAATGGAGAGGGAACAGGGAAAAAACAGCCGTGGAAAAAATTCACGGGCAAAAAAATGGTTAAATCTTTGACAATTCTCTTTACAACTGATTAGCAAAAGATTATAATAAAAACAGTTATATTAAATGGATTTATGTAGATATTTGCAAATGGGTGGTGTTTGTATCCGCTAACGCCAAATTTCCTTTGGTTATTTCGCCAATACACCAGAGAAAGTTGGAAATCTGCGGAAGCAGACCCAATTCCAGATGCAAGCGGTCTATATAGTATAACCATGTTGAATAAGAAGACAGCTTCTTTTTCATATTCTCACAGGGTCTGCGCCCGTGAGAGGACTTATGTAACTAAAAATTTGTGAGGAGGAAAATTTTAAGTTATGTTTCGTATCGTAAAAAAAGAAGTCCTTAGTCCGAAGATCACTCTGTTGGAGATTGAGGCACCTTACATCGCTCGTAAAGCACAGCCCGGCCAGTTCATCATCTTCCGTATTGATGAAAAGGGCGAACGCTGCCCCCTGACCATCGGCGGTTATGACCGTGAAAAGGGTACCATCACCATCATCTTCCAGCGCGCTGGCCTGACCACCATGGCTCTGGCAGCAATGGAAGAGGGCGACGCTCTGATGGATCTGGTTGGTCCTCTGGGTCTGCCCACCGAGATGGAAGGCGTCAAGAAGGCTTGCGTCGTCGGTGGCGGCGTCGGCTGCGCTATCGCTTATCCCATCGCAAACGGCCTGAACGATGCAGGCGTTGAAACCGACGTCATCATCGGCTTCCGTTCCAAGGATTTCGTCATCCTGGAAGACGGCTTCAAGGCTGCTGCCCGCAATCTGTACCTGCTGACCGAAGACGGCTCTCAGGGCGAACAGGGCAAGGTTATCGACAAGCTCCAGGAAGTCCTGGAAGCTGGCGAAAAGTATGACAAGATCTACACCCTGGGTCCCGTGCCCATGATGAAGGCTGTCTATGAAACTGCAAAGCCCTTCGGCGTGGAAACCATCGTTTCCCTGTGCCCCCTGATGGTGGACGGCACTGGTATGTGCGGTTGCTGCCGTGTTACCGTTGGCGGCGAAATGAAGTTCGCTTGCGTTGACGGCCCCGACTTCAACGGCGCTGACGTCGATTTCGACGAACTGATCAACCGTCTGGCTACCTTTAAGACCGACGAAGAAGAAAAGAAAGACCACGCTTGCCGCTTTGAAAAGCTCGGCAAAGACCTGATTAAGTAAGGAAGAAAGGAGACGCATTATTATGCCGAATATGAGCCCGAAAAAGAACCCGATGCCTTCTCAGGATCCCCACGTTCGTAACAAGAACTACCTGGAAGTTGCTACTGGTTATACTGTAGAAATGGCACAGGACGAAGCTGCCCGCTGCCTGAACTGCAAGCATATGCCCTGCGTATCTGGCTGCCCCGTTAACGTCAAGATCCCCGACTTCATCGCTAAGATCGTGGAAGGCGATTTTGAAGGTGCTTACCAGGTTATCTCCTCCACCAACGCTCTGCCCGCAATCTCCGGTCGTGTCTGTCCTCAGGAGAACCAGTGCGAAAGCAAGTGCGTCCGTGGCATCAAGACCGAGCCCGTGGGCATCGGTCGTCTGGAACGTTTCGTTGCCGACTGGCATCGTGAAAACGTGGAAGACAAGATCGAAAAGCCCGCTTCCAACGGCAAGAAGGTCGCTGTCGCCGGTTCTGGCCCCTCCAGCCTGACCTGTGCTGCTGACCTGGCAAAGCTGGGTTATGAAGTCACCGTTTTCGAGGCATTCCATGTCGCTGGTGGCGTTCTGGTTTATGGTATCCCCGAATTCCGTCTGCCCAAGGCAATCGTGGCTGGCGAAGTCGAAAAGCTGAAGAAGCTGGGCGTTAACGTCATGACCGACATCCTGATCGGCAAGACCATCTCCATCGACGAACTGTTCGATGAATACGGCTTTGACGCAGTATTCGTGGGCACCGGCGCTGGCCTGCCCATGTTCATGAAGATCCCCGGCGAAGGTCTGGCTGGCGTTTACTCCGCTAACGAATACCTGACCCGTCTGAACCTGATGAAGGCTTACGATCCCGAATACGATACTCCTATCGCTAAGGGCAACGCTGTCGCTATCGTTGGCGGCGGTAACGTGGCAATGGACGCCAGCCGTTGGGCAAAGCGTCTGGGTGCTGAGCATGTCTATGTCGTCTATCGTCGTGGCATGGAAGAACTGCCTGCTCGTAAGGAAGAAGTCGAACACGCAATCGAGGAAGAAATCGAATTCAAGACTCTGTGCAACCCCGTTGCAGTCATCGAAGACGAAAAGAACCCCGGTCATGTCGGCGCAATCCGTTGCATCAAGATGGAACTGGGCGAACCCGACGCTTCTGGCCGTCGTTCCCCCAAGGCTGTCCCCGGCAGCGAATTCGACCTGCCTGTTGACACCGTCATCATGTCCCTGGGCACCAGCCCCAACCCCCTGATCCGCTCCACCACTCCTGGTCTGGAAGCAAACCGCAAGGGTTGCCTGCTGGTCGGTGAGGACGAAGTCACCACCACCCGCGAAGGCGTCTTCGCTGGCGGCGACGCTGTCACTGGTGCTGCTACCGTTATCCTGGCAATGGGCGCCGGCAAGAAGGCCGCTGCTGCCATCGATAAGTATCTGCAGAACAAGTAATCTGACTGCGTTACATCATTTCTAAATTGTCTGCGTTGCAGACAGTTTGAATCACCGATTCAAAACGGCATAGCCTCTTTGGCTATGCCGTTTTCATTCCGTCTGTTGGAAAACATTTGAGGAGTGAGAGGATGACACTAAATTTCGGGCGTGCCAACGAAACCTACCGTGTGGAAGCCCTGGATCTGCCGCCAAAGGTGGCCAAGCGGTTAGAGGCGCTTGGAATGGTTCGGGAGACGGAGGTGGAAGTGATGCGCGTCAAACCGAGGGGAGCTATGATCGTCAAAGTGCGCGGCACGCGCTTTGCCATCGGCCAGGGCATTTCCTCCCATATCCATATAAAGGGGACTTGACATGGCACAGGATATTACCATTGCATTTATGGGAAACCCCAACTGCGGGAAGACCACGCTGTTCAACGCCTATACCGGCGCCAACCTGAAGGTGGCCAACTGGCCAGGGGTCACCGTGGAACGAGTGGAGGGCGCCATTCGAGATCACGATATGAACCTGCGCCTGGTGGATTTGCCTGGCACCTATAGCCTGACCTCCTACACCATGGAGGAGCAGGTGTCCCGCCAGTTTGTCATGGGGGACGAGGTGGACATGATCATCAACGTGGTGGACGCTTCCTCTTTAGAGCGCAGCCTGTATTTGACCTTGCAGCTGCTGGAAATCGGGAAACCAGTGGTGGTGGCGCTGAATATGATGGACATTGTCCATAAACGGGGGATGGAGATCGACCTGCACCGCCTGCCAGAGATGTTGGGCGTGCCCGCTATCCCTGTCTCCGGCCGCAGTCGTACCGGCCTGCAAACCCTCATGCACACTGCGGCTCACCACGCCCAGAGCGTGAAGCCGGACAAGCTCATCCACAATCATGGCGACCACGGGTTAGAGGACAAGCACGACCAGTACGCCATGGTTTACAGTGAGCCGCTGGAGCATAAGATTGACTTGCTCAGCGAGCGGCTGGACAAGCGTTACCCTGACATTCAAAATACCCGTTGGGTTGCCATCAAACTGTTGGAGCAGGATACCGAAGTGATAAAAAAGTATCCTTTGGACTGCGCAGACATTTTGGATCGCAGCTATGAGACGGAGATCATCAACGAAAAATACGCCTTTATCGAAGAAATGATCCATGAAGTCCTTTTCCGGCACGAGGAGAAGGAGGAGATGACCGATCGGGTGGATCGCATCTTGACCCACCGTTGGTTTGGCCTGCCTATTTTCTTGTGCATCATGGCCTTTGTGTTCTTCCTGACGTTTTTCCTGGGCGACCGGCTCAGCGACGGGTTCCAAGTCCTGTTGACGGGGCTGTCTAACGGAACCACCCACCTGCTGCACTTGATGCATGTATCCGATGTGGTCGTTGCCCTAGTGGTAGATGGTGTCATCGCTGGTGTGGGCGGGATTCTGACCTTTTTGCCCAATATCTTTGTCCTCTTTCTGGCGCTGGCGCTGTTGGAGGACAGCGGTTATATGGCTCGTGTGGCCTATGTGATGGATGGCATCATGGGAAAATTGGGGCTGTCCGGACGGGCGTTCTTGCCCATGGTGCTGGGATTCGGGTGCAGTGTTCCGGCCATTATGGCCTCCCGTGTGTTGGAAAACCCCAGAGACCGGTATAAGACCATGCTGGTCACCCCGTTCATGTCCTGTAGTGCTCGGCTGCCCATCTATGTGCTCTTTGCCAGTATTTTTTTTGGCAAGTACAAAATGATCGTGGCCTATTCCCTCTACTTGATCGGCATTGTGGCAGCGCTGTTGGTGCTGCTGGTGCTGCACATGGGCGACAAAAACCATGAGCCAAACGACTTGCTCATCGAGCTGCCCGAATATAAAACACCCAGTGCCCGCACCGTGGCCATCTATGTGTGGGAGAAGGTGAAGGACTATCTGACCAAGGCGGGCACCACCATCTTTGTGGCGTCCATCCTCATGTGGCTCATCCTGAACTTCGGCCCAGGCGGCTACACCACCGAGATGAGCCAGAGCTACGGCGCCTTGCTGGGCAAGTGGCTCGTGCCCTTCTTTGCCCCCATCGGCTTGGGCTTCTGGCAGATCGCTGTAGCTTTGATCGCCGGCATTTCCGCCAAAGAGGTGGTGGTCTCCAGTACCGCCGTCCTGTTCGGCATCAATAACATCAACTCCACCCAGGGGATGCACGCCCTCAGCGGCGTCCTTCAGGGCATGGGCTTCGGTGCGCTGAACGCCTACTGCCTCATGATCTTCTGCCTGCTCTACGTCCCCTGTATCGCCACCCTGGCTACCATCCATAAGGAGTCCCGAAGCTGGAAGTGGACGGGTCTGACCATCCTGTTCCAGATGGCCACCGCTTGGGTGCTGACCTTTGTGGTGTACCAGGTGGGGCTGTTGCTCTAAGGGCATCGCACGAAAACAACTGCGAAAGAATCTCAAGAGGGTTCTTTCGCAGTTTTCCGCTCTCTTGCGGCGGACACAGCCCCACACAAAATCCGAAAGATGGTATTGTGTTGCGGGAAAGAATCCAGTACAATAGAATATACTGTACGAAAACAGAAAGGGGAGGTGAGCGCAATGGTTGCGACCGTCCTCATCGCCGCAGCGCTGGCGGGCTACAGTATTTTCGTGGTCGTCCGGAAGGTGCAGCGGAGAAAAAACGGCTGCGGCGGCTGCGGCGGCTGTGGCGAGGGAACCTGCCCAAAAAGCAAAAAACTTTGAGTTGGTATTGCGCTGGAAGGCGGCATCTGGTACAATTAAGTTGACTTTTATGTACGGAATACAGGAGGAGCGCAAGTATGGGAAAATATTTTGGAACGGATGGATTTCGTGGCGAAGCCAACGTGAACCTGCTGCCGGAGCACGCCTATCGGGTAGGGCGCTTCTTGGGTCGATATTTCCGGAAGGAAGGCCAGGAGTGCCGGATCGTCATTGGCAAGGATACCCGCCGTTCCGGCTATATGCTGGAGTATGCCCTGTCCGCCGGCGTGACCGCCTCTGGAGCCAACGCATATTTGCTTCATGTGACCACCACGCCCAGCGTGTCCTATATCGCTCGGTCAGAACGGTTTGACTGCGGTATCATGATCTCCGCCAGCCACAACCCCTTCTACGACAACGGCATCAAGCTGCTCAACGGCAAAGGGGAGAAGATGGAGCAGAGCATCATCGACAAGATCGAAGCCTACCTGGACAGCCCAGAGGAAGAACTGCCCCGCGCCACCAAGGATCAGATCGGCCGAACCATCGACTATACCGAAGGCCGCAACCGCTACATGGGCTACCTCATCTCCCAGGCGGTCTACTCCCTCCGCGGGCTGGAGATCGGCCTGGACTGCGCCAACGGCAGCGCCTATCTCATCGCCCCAGGCATCTTCAACGCCCTGGGCGCAGAGACGCATGTGATGAATGCCAAGCCGGACGGCGCCAACATCAACCAGAACTGCGGCTCCACCCACTTGGAGGGCTTGCAGAAATTCGTGGTGGAGAATCACTTGGATATGGGCTTCGCCTTTGACGGAGACGCAGACCGCTGCCTGGCGGTGGACGAGAAGGGCAACATCATCAACGGTGACCTCATTTTGTATATTTACGGCCGCTACATGAAGGAGCGGGGCAAGCTGCTCAATAATACCATCGTCACTACTGTCATGTCCAACCTGGGACTTTACAAGGCGCTGGATGAGATCGGCGTGAACTATGTCCAGACCGCCGTGGGTGATAAGTACGTCTACGAGGAGATGATGAACCACGGCCACCGCATCGGCGGCGAGCAGTCCGGTCATATCATCTTCAGCAAGTACGCCAACACTGGCGACGGCATCCTGACGGCGCTGAAGCTGGTGCAGGTAGTGCTGGATCGGAAAAAGACCTTGAGCCAGCTGGCAGAGCCGGTGAAGATCTACCCCCAGGTGCTGAAGAATATTCGGGTCACCGACAAGACCCAGGCGCAGAATGATCCGGAAGTAAAGGCCGCCGTGGCCAAAGCGGCGGCAGAGCTGGGAGATTCCGGCCGCATCCTCCTGCGAGAGAGCGGCACGGAACCGCTGGTGCGGGTCATGGTGGAAGCAGAGAGCACCGAGACCTGCGAGCGCATCGTGGACGAGATCATTGCCCTCATCAAGGCGCGTGGCTACGAGGCATAATATAGAATCATGTGAGAAAAAACTGACGGAGGATACGTCAGTTTTTTCTCGCCTCAGCGGGAAGGGGGCAATCCTACCTGGGCGCTGTGTATTTTTGCCGAAAAGGCGGGCAGAATGACAGAGAAAGTTTAGTGAAACAAACATTTTGAAAAAAGTTGCGGGATTTTAGAGGGTTTTCCAATCCAATCCCGTATAATCTTAATATAGAGCGGCTGAAAAGGGGGGATGTTTGCCATGACAGGACGAGAACGCACGGAAGCCAGGGAACGACGATCCCTTTCGTCCCGTGCCTGCTTGGCCGATAGTAGCCAAGGCCGCCGACGGCAGGAGGAGCCCTGCGCCCTGCGCACCTGCTTTCAGCGGGATGTGGATCGCATCGTCTACTCCAAAGCCTTCCGCCGTCTCAAGCATAAAACCCAGGTCTTTTTGGAGCCGGAGGGCGACCACTACCGGACTCGGATGACCCACACCTTGGAGGTGACCCGCATTGCCCGCACCATCGCCCGAGCGCTGAACCTGAACGAGGACCTGACGGAAGCCATCGGCTTGGGGCACGACTTAGGACATACGCCCTTCGGCCACGCCGGAGAGCGGGTGCTCAACGAGATCATGCCGGAGGGCTTTCAGCACAACGTCCAGTCCTTGCGGGTGGTGGATGTGCTGGAGCTGGAAGGAGACGGGCTGAACCTGACCCAGGAAGTGCGGGAGGGGATCCTGTGCCACACGGGCAGCGTGAAGGCCAAGACTCTAGAGGGGCAGATCCTGTGGTTCGCCGACCGGATCGCCTACATCAACCACGACATCGAGGACGCCATGCGGGGCGGTATTATCTACCCCACCGACATTCCCCTGTACTTACAGCAGGAGCTGGGCTACACCGAATCCCAGCGCATCAACACCCTGGTCACCGATGTGATCGAACACAGTGCCGACCAAGACCGCATCCAACAGAGCGAGGAGATCGGCGGGTACATGAACGACCTGCGGGACTTTTTGTTCCAGTCGGTCTACCACAATCCTATGGCCAAGGGGGAGGAGGGAAAGGCGCAGGAGATGATCCGCAGCCTGTTCGCCTACTACCAGCGCCATCCGGATGATCTGCCCAGTGATTTCCAGGACATCCGCGCCAGAGACGGGGTAGATCGGGCGGTGTGCGACTATATCGCCGGCATGACCGACTCCTACGCGGTGGAGAAGTTCGAGGAGCTGTTCATCCCACGGGCATGGACAGTGAAGTGATACCAGAGACGAAAACGATGTGGAAGGGAGGAACATTGTGGCAATTCCACAGACGTTTTTAGATGACCTACAGGCGCGGACGGACATCGTGGATGTGGTGTCCAGCTATGTGACCTTGACCAAGAAAGGAAACCGTTATTGGGGCTTGTGCCCTTTCCACAGCGAGAAAACGCCATCCTTCTCCGTCTCGCCGGATAAGCAGATGTGCTATTGCTTCGGCTGCCACAAGGGCGGCGGAGCCATCAACTTCATCATGGAGATGGAGGACGTGGGGTTTGTAGACGCCGTGTCCATCCTGGCTCAGCGGGCGGGGATGGAGGTGCCCAACACCAATGAAAATGCCGACAGCCGAAAGCGGCGGGAGCGTCTGTTCCAGCTGAACAAGGAGGCGGCTCGGTACTTCCACGGAAATCTCTCCCAACCGGACGCCCAGCAAGCCATAGCCTATCTCCAGCGCCGAGGGCTGTCCCGCCGGACGGTCACCAACTTCGGCCTGGGCTACGCTCTGAACTCCTGGGATGCGCTCATCCGAGCTATGACCGAGAAGGGCTACTCCAAACGGGAGATTTTAGATGCCGGCCTGGCGGTGGAGAGCCAGAAAGGCTCCATCTATGACCGCTTCCGAGGGCGTATTATCTTCCCTATCATTGATGTGCGGGGGAACGTCATCGGCTTCGGCGGACGGGTATTGGACGACTCCACACCCAAGTATCTGAACTCGCCAGATACGCCCATTTACAACAAAAGCAAAAACCTGTTCGCCTTGAATCTGGCCAAGCGCTCCAAGGCGGGGAGATTGATTCTGACAGAGGGGTATATGGACACCATCGCCTTGCACCAAGGAGGCTTTGACTGTGCTGTAGCCTCTCTTGGCACCTCTTTGACCGAGGATCACGCCCGCCTCATCTCCCGCTACACCAAGGAGGTCATCCTGGCCTACGATGGGGACGCCGCTGGCGTCAACGCCGCCCAGCGCGCCATCCCCATTTTGGACAAGACCGGACTTCACGTTCGGGTCTTGCAGATGCGGGGAGCCAAGGATCCGGATGAATTCATCCGGAAATTCGGGCGAGAGGCGTTCCAGCGGCTGTTGGACGGGTCGGAGAACCAGATGGAGTACCGGCTGGAACAGCTGCGGAGCAAATTCCACCTGGAGGATCCGGCAGACCGAGTGGCCTATCTGCAAGAGGCGGCAGCCATGATCGGCAAGCTGGACAGTCCCGTGGAGCGAGAGATCTATGGCGGCCGCGCAGCGGAGACTGCCGGCATCGAGCGGGATACCATGCTGGCGGAGATCACCAGCCAGCGCCGCAAGAGACGCTGGAAACAGAAAAAACAGCAGCAGCGCAAAGCCCTCCAGCCTGCCATGGAGGTGCAGCCCAAGGAGCGGCAGCTCCGCTATCAGGATGTCCGTTCCGCCAAGGCGGAGGAAGGACTCATCGGCCTGGTCATGGCTGACCCAACGCTGTTTCAGGACATGGACGGCTTGCAGCCGGAGGATTTTTCGGCGCCTGCCCTGGGCAACCTGTACCGGCAGGCAAAAACCCTGTGGGAGACTACGGGCAGCATCACCCTCAGCGCCATGGCGCAGGGGCTGAGCGGGGCGGAGATGAATCTGCTGGCCAGCCTCATTCAGAAGCCCCAGATGCTGGGAGAGGCCAGACAGGCCATTGCTGACTACAGTCGGCAGATCAGAACGCAGAAATGGAAGCGTGAGATGACAAAGGATAGAGATATTCTCTCCTTCGCAATAGAAAAAAACGGGAGGAACCCCAATGAGTGAAAAGAAAAAAACAACAGCACCCAAGTCCGCAGAGGAAAAGGAACAGAAGAATCGCATTCCGGAGAACGTCTCCGGCGCGGAGAAGCTGAATGAGCTGATTGAGCGAGGGAAGAAGAATGGCAAACTGACCACCAACGAGATGATGGAATTGGACGGGGTGGAGCTGGACAGCGCCACGCTGGATCGATTCTATGACATCTTGGAAAACCTGGGCATCGCCCTGGTCACCGAATATGAGCTGCCCGAGACGGATGATGAAAACGCCACGGAGGAGATCGACAACCTGAAAGGGGAAATGGAGGAGCTGAAGGCGGAGGAGGTAGACCCCAACGCCATGGCGGAGAGCTTCGGCATTGATGACCCTGTGCGGATGTACCTGAAAGAGATTGGCAAGGTCGCCCTGCTGACCCAGGAGGAAGAACTGAAGCTGGCCAAGGGGATGTCCGATGGCAGCGAAGCGCAGAAAATGCTGGACGCTTGGGAGCGCCTGCAAAATCCGGATGCCTATGTGGAGGAGGAGTCGGAGGACGACCTGGACGATGAAGAAAAAGGGGAAGAACTTGACCTGGAAGCGGTGCGCAACCTGACCCCAGAGGACATCAAGGCGCTGAAGCGGAAGGTGCGATACGGCCAGGACTGCAAACAGCGGCTGGCAGAGGCCAACCTCCGTCTGGTAGTCTCCATCGCTAAGCGCTATGTAGGCCGAGGGATGCTCTTTTTGGATCTGATCCAGGAGGGGAATCTGGGGCTGATCAAGGCGGTAGAAAAGTTCGACTACACCAAGGGCTACAAGTTCTCTACCTATGCCACCTGGTGGATCCGCCAGTCCATCACCCGTGCCATCGCTGATCAGGCTCGTACCATCCGCATCCCTGTCCATATGGTGGAGACCATCAATAAGGTCATCCGCGTCTCCCGCCAGCTCCTCCAGGAGCTGGGGCACGACCCCTCTCCGGAGGAGATCGCAGAGGAAATGGGGATGTCCGTGGAAAAGGTGCGGGAAATCCTCAAAATTGCCCAGGAACCGGTGTCTCTGGAAACCCCCATCGGCGAGGAGGAAGATTCCCACCTGGGAGATTTCATCCCAGACGAGGATGCCTCCGAGCCTTCCGAAGCCGCTTCTTTCACCCTGCTGAAGGAACAGTTGGTGGAGGTGCTGTCCACTTTGACGCCCAGAGAAGAACAGGTGCTGAAGCTCCGTTTCGGCATTGCGGATGGCCGTACCCGCACCTTGGAGGAGGTGGGGAAGCAGTTTCATGTGACCAGAGAGCGGATCCGCCAGATCGAAGCGAAAGCGCTGCGGAAGCTGCGCCATCCCAGCCGGTCGAAGAAGTTGAAGGACTTCTTGAACTAAAGGCATCGCTTTTTGGTTCCCCTGTTTCAAAAGGGGAACTGTCGGGAGCTGACAAGTGTAAGTGGAATCAAAAGGGTTCCCGCAAAGTCGGGAGACTTTATGGGAAAAATTCGCCGGGAGTCCGGCGAGACAAGCGTTTTTCGGAGAAAAACCTTGGCGCAGGGGCGATTCACTCGCCCCGAGCAAGTGGAATTAAAAGGGCTCCCGCAAAGTCGGGAGACTTTGTGGGACTATTAAAACGGGAGGTACTCAAAATGGCATCAAAAGTATATTTTACAGACTTTCGAACCAACCATGAACAGAGCCTGACCGAAAAGCTCCAGAAGCTCATCCGTAAGGCAGGCATGGACACCATCGACTTCGAGGGGAAATTCGTTGCCATCAAAATGCACTTTGGCGAACCGGGCAACCTGGCCTTCCTGCGTCCCAACTACGCCAGAGCCGTGGTAGACGTGGTGAAAGAGCTGGGAGGCAAGCCCTTCCTCACCGACTGCAACACCCTCTACCCAGGGCGCCGCAAGAACGCCTTGGAACACCTGCTGGCAGCGGCGGAGAACGGGTTCAACTACATCTCCTGCGGCTGTCCCATCATCATCGGCGATGGCCTGCGGGGTACGGACGAGGTGGCAGTGCCGGTACACAACGGTGAGCTGGTGAAAAACGCCAAGATCGGCCACGCTGTCATGGACGCCGATATCATCATCAGCCTGACCCACTTCAAAGGCCACGAGGCCACCGGCTTCGGCGGCGCTATCAAGAACCTGGGCATGGGCTGCGGCAGCCGAGCTGGCAAGATGGAGCAGCACTCCCAGAGCAAGCCTCGCGTCAGCCAGAGCCGCTGTCGTGGCTGTCAACTGTGTCAGAACAGCTGCGCCAACAACGGCATCGAGTACGGCGCAGATGGCAAGGCTCGGATCAACACCGACAACTGCGTTGGCTGCGGCCGTTGTATTGGCGCCTGCAATTTTGATGCCATCTACGCCGTGGAGGACAGCTCTATGGTGCTGCTGGATCAGAAGATGGCCGAGTACACCCAGGCGGTCTGCTATGGCCGACCCAACTTCCATATCAGCTTGGTGCAGGACGTGTCTCCGGTCTGCGATTGCTACGGCAGCAACGATGCGCCTATTTTGCCTGACATCGGTATGTTCGCCTCCTTTGATCCGGTGGCCATCGACCAGGCTTGTGCAGATGCCTGTCTGAAAGCTGACCCGCTGCCCAACTCGATCCTCAGCGAAAATCTATCTCATGGCTGTGACCACCCCCACGACCACTTCCTGGCTACCAACCCCAACGCCGAGTGGAAGGCTGCCCTGGAACACGGGGAGAAGATTGGCCTGGGCAGTCGGGAATATGAACTGATCCAGATGAAATAATCCATGACACACAAAAGTAGAACCGCTTGGGCGGTTCTACTTTTTGCATTCTCCCGCATACCTATTGCATAGAACAAAACGGGAAAAGGAGCGGGCGGATATGAAACGGGAAAAGGAGCAGAGCTGGAACCTGTTGCGCACCTTCGTGTGCGTCACCTTGGCAGGTACAATGCTGCACGGTTTGTTTGATCTGTGGCCTAGTATTTTAACAGAGTTTGTGGCGCCGGTGAACGAGAGCATTTGGGAGCACATGAAGATCGTTTTTTGGCCTCTGCTGGTGGGGCTGACCATGCTCTATGACAAGGGGAAGTGGGGCAGCGTGCTGCTGTCCGTGCTCCTCTGCTGTGGGCTGATGCTGGCCTTTGGATGGGGCTGCCATGTCGGGCTGGGGCTGGCGCCGGGGTTTGTGGACATCGTGTGTTATGTGCTGCTTATGGCGCTGGGATGCCTGCTGCCGGACTGGCTCAAAGTGCCGGAGGGGTGGACGGGATGGCTGATCTGCGCCACCATCCTGCTGGTGGGTCTGCTGATCACCTTCACCATCATGCCCCCCGACCTGCGATTGTTCCACGATGCGTCCTTGGTGGATGCGTGGGTGGTACATACCTGGTGACAAAAGAAGACAAAATAGACAAGGGAACTGACGGCGGCTTCGTCCAATTTGTGGATGAAGCCGCCCTTCTTTCTGGGGGCCGTGGTTGACGGGAGAATAGAGGAATGATACAATAAAGTGCTAACTAATATCATGAAACCTGGAGTAGAGACGTTATGTGGATTGCAGATGGATGGAAAGAGTTTGAATTGCTGGATTGCGGCAGAGGAGAGAAGCTGGAGCGCTGGGGCAACAAGCTCCTGGTGCGTCCAGATCCCCAGGCCATCTGGAATACCCCCCGCACCCTTCCAGGCTGGAAGCATCCGGATGGCCGGTATATCCGCAGCAAATCTGGCGGTGGCCACTGGGAGAAGGGGAAGCTGCCCCAGCGGTGGAAGATAAATTACAAGGAGCTGACCTTCCAGGTGGGCCCCATGAACTTCAAACACACCGGCCTGTTCCCCGAACAGGCCGCCAACTGGGACTTCGCCATGGAGCGTATCCGCAGCGCCGGCCGCCCCATCAATGTCCTGAACCTGTTCGCTTACACCGGCGGCGCTACTGTGGCCTGTGCGGCTGCGGGCGCAAACGTGTGCCATGTGGACGCCGCCAAGGGCATGGTGTCCTGGGCACGGGAGAATGCCAAACTCTCCGGCTTGGAGCAGGCGCCGGTGCGCTGGATCGTGGACGACTGCGCCAAATTCGTGGAGCGGGAGATTCGGCGGGGACGGCGGTACGATGCCCTCATCATGGATCCGCCCTCCTATGGCCGCGGCCCTTCCGGCGAGATCTGGAAGCTGGAGGAAAACCTGTACCCCTTCTTGGAGCTGGTGGTGCAGGTGCTCTCTGACCAGCCCCTCTTTGTCCTCATCAACTCATATACCACCGGCCTAGCCCCCGCTGTACTGACTTATCTGCTGGACACCCTGGTGACCAAGCGCCACGGCGGCCACACTGACGCTCAGGAGCTGGGTCTGCCGGTGACCGCCTCCGGCCTGGCGCTGCCTTGCGGCGCCACGGGACGCTGGATGGCAGATCGGTAATAGAAAAGGAACCGAAACGGATGAACGCAACAGATGTGAAGAAAAACGACAACATCATTCAATTTGACCACGTCACCTTCCAATACAATAAGGAAGAAGGCAAGCCCATTCAAGTCCTCAAGGACATTTCCTTGGAAATCCAGGCTGGCTCCTTTGTGGCCGTCTTGGGGCACAACGGCTGCGGCAAGTCCACGCTGGCCAAGCACATGAATGCCATTCTCTTGCCCAGCGGCGGCACAGTCTACGTCAATGGCGTGGACACCCGCAGGGACGAGGAGTGGCTGGAAGTGCGGCGCACGGTGGGGATGGTGTTTCAGAACCCAGATAACCAGATCGTCTCCAACGTGGTGGAGGAGGACGTGGCCTTTGCGCCGGAAAATTTGGGTGTCCCCACCGATGAGATCCGCCGTCGGGTGGACAAGGCTCTGGAGATCGTAGGCATGAGCGCCTACAGCACCCACGCACCCCATCTGCTCTCCGGCGGGCAGAAGCAGCGTGTGGCCATCGCGGGCATCATCGCCATGGAACCGAAATGCGTTGTCCTGGATGAACCCACCGCCATGCTGGATCCCATTGGACGGCAGGAGGTGCTGGAGACCATCTTGAAGCTGAATCGGGAGCAGGGAACCACGGTGGTGCTCATCACCCACCATATGGATGAGGCCGCCCTGGCTGACCGGCTCATTGTCATGAATGATGGCAATGTCATTGCCGATGGGGCGCCTAAGATCGTATTCCAGCAGGTGGATGAACTGAAACGGGTGGGACTGACCGTGCCGGACACCATTGCGCTGCTCTACCGATTGCGGCAGGCCGGAGTGGATGTGCCGCTGGACGCCCTGTCGGTGGAGGAGTGCGCCGCCGCCATTCAGAAAGCAATTTGGCCGCATACGACTGTGAGATAAGAAAGGAACATCGTGGAACCGATTATTGAAACCGTGGATCTGAGCTGTGTGTACAGCATCGGGACCCCTTTTGAACATAAAGCGTTGGATCGTGTGAATTTCACCGCCTATCCGGGCGAGTATATCGGCATCATTGGCCATACTGGTTCCGGTAAGTCCACCCTGATCCAGCACCTCAACGGCCTTCTGAAGCCCACTTCCGGCCAAGTGCGCCTGCGGGGGCAGGATATTTGGGCGGATAAAAAGAAGATCACCCAGGTGCGTTTTCATGTGGGGCTGGTGTTCCAGTATCCGGAGTATCAGCTCTTTGAGGAGACCGTCTACCGCGACATCGCCTTCGGCCCCACCAACATGGGCCTGACCGGCGCGGAGCTGGACCGCCGCGTGCATGACGCCGCCCGCTTCGCGGGACTGGACGAGGGCCTGCTGCAAAAGTCGCCCTTCGCGCTCTCCGGCGGGCAGAAGCGCCGCGTCGCCATCGCGGGCGTGATCGCCATGGAGCCGGAGGTGCTGGTGCTCGACGAGCCGAGCGCGGGACTTGACCCGCGCGGGCGCGAGGAGCTGCTTGCCCATATCCGCGCCTATCATAAGGAGCGCGGCAACACCGTCGTGCTCGTCAGCCACTCGATGGATGAGATCGCGCAGAACGTGGACCGCATCGCCGTGCTCTCCGACGCTCATGTGCTCATGAGCGGCACGCCGCGCGAGGTGTTCGCCCGCGCGGACGAGCTGGTTGCCGCGGGCCTTGACGTGCCGCAGGTGACGCGCGTCGCCATGGCGCTGCGCGCCAAGGGGCTGCCCATCGACCCCGCGGTCTACACGGTCGCGGAGCTGAAGGCGGCGCTGCTTGCGCTGCGAAAGGGGGGAGCCGTATGCTGAAGGACATCACCCTCGGCCAGTTCTTCCCGGGCGACACCATTGTCCACCGCCTGGACGCGAGGACCAAGCTCATTCTCGTC